>Ga0114959_10002810_pt1 | contig 14031 bp, 16 predicted proteins | sample C_130625_EF_Meta_FD_87317 | JGI IMG/M metagenome (GOLD analysis project Ga0114959, IMG submission 87317) | Freshwater microbial communities from Lake Croche, Canada to study carbon cycling - C_130625_EF_MetaG | ecosystem: Environmental > Aquatic > Freshwater > Lake | place: Lake Croche, Canada...
CTGCAGCCCGATCAGTTCCTGCGCCTTCTGCCGCACCGCGGCCAACTGCTGCGAAGGGCTGAGCCCGTCCGGCGAGACAGTGGCGATGCCTGCTGCCGCCTGGCCGACCAGGCCAGCGACGCGTACCGAATAGAACTCGTCGAGATTGGCCGCTGAAATCGCGATGAAGCGCAGACGTTCCAATAATGGATGGCGCGCGTTCGCCGCTTCTTCCAGCACCCGGGTGTTGAAATCCAGCCAGGAGAGCTCTCGGTTGATGAACCGGGCCGGATCATCGAAACCGGTAACCGCGCTCGCGGGGGCTACCGGAAACATAGGAATCGAAGCAGCGGTGTCGTTCATAGGACCTCTCTACAACAGACGACCAGCCGGCGGACAATCCCCGATGGGGTCCGCCATGCAATCGTCATATCCGCCATCGAGCAGATCCCCCAGCGCGGCCTGAGCCAAGCCCCGGGTCACCCCGCGGCCCGCCACCAGCGCCGCCCGGTCAAGCCGCGCGGCTGCCTCTGCCATGGCCGCGCCGGTTCGTGGCAAACGTAGCAGCAGCCAGTCCTGCACAGCTTCTTCCACGCGCAACTGCCGGGTCTGGAAATGCCGTCGCAACAACGCCGCCAGCAGCTCATCAGATGGGGGTGCGATCCCGATCGTCGTCATGCCCCTCAGCCGGCTCGACAGATCAGGCAGGCGCACCGGCCACCGGGCGGGGGGCTGACGACCAGCGAGCAGCAATGGCCGGCCCTGTTCCGCACACCAGTTGAGAAGATGCAGCAGGGCCCGCTCCTCCGCCGCACAATCGGCATCATCGAGCGCCAGGCCAAAGCCGGGCGGCAGATCCGGCAAACCCCGTAAATCAGGGCCAAGGAGCACGGGCCAGCCCCGGGCATCGGCGGTCGCGCGCAGCAGATGCGTCTTGCCGATCGCCGCCGGGCCATACAGTGCGAGTCGCCGGTTTGGCCAGGCGTCCGGCTGGCAGAGGAAGCCGAGCGCTTCGGCATTACTAGCATCGGCCAGAAAACTGCCCCAGGCGGGGGGCGATGCCGGGGACAGCGGCAGTGCCAGCTGGCGGGTCATCAGCGGCTCACCGCCCCGCGGGGTCCGGCTGCGGATGCGGCGGTTCCTGATAGAGCGGGCTCTCGAGGTAGCGCTGCATCCAATGGCGGATGATGACCCCGAGTACCGCCGCGAGTGGCACCGCGAGGAGCACGCCCAGAAAGCCAAAGGCGATGCCGCCTGCGAACAGGGCGAAGATGACCCATACCGCATGGAGCTGCACACGATCCCCCAGGAGTCGGGGATAGATCAAGTATCCCTCGACGATCTGCCCGGCCAGGAAGATCCCCAATACCAGCAATATGCCGTTCCAGCTGCCGAATTGCGCCAAGGCCAGCGCCAGCGCGGTGATCAGCCCGGTGATCGAGCCGATATAGGGGATGAACGAGAGAACGCCTGCCATCAGGCCGACCGTGAGTCCCAGTTCGAGGCGGATCGCCGAGAGCGCAATTGCGTAATAAACCGCCAGCAAGGCGCAGCACAGCAGTTGCCCGCGCAGCCAGGCGGAGAGGATGCGATCGGTCTCGCGCGCGATTTCACGCAGCGAAGCGGCGGAACGGCGGGGCAACCAGCCGTCAATCCTCCGCAACATCGCCGGCCAGTCGCGCAGCAAGTAAAAGCAGACAACCGGGGTGACCGTGACATAAGTGAACACATGAAAGAGCGCCACGCCGCCACCGAACAGCTTGGCCGCTGACGTGCCGAGATAGGAAATGATCGCCCCCGCCTGACCGACCGCCAGATCCTGCAGCCGCGCATCGAAGACATCGGGGAAGCGTTCGGCCAAGGCTGCAACCGCATCCCGCGTCGCCGTACCGATGCCGAGCACATAACTCGGCAGTCTTTGCAGCAGAATCGTGACCTGGGAGATGAGCAAGGGATACAGCAACAGCAACATCAGAAAAGCCGTGGCGACCAGGGTCGCGACGAGCAGCAATGCGGCAAGCGCGCGGGGCAGTCCGAGTTGAGTCAGCCGATAGGCCGTTGGATCAAGGAAGTAGGCGATCACCGCAGCCAGCACGAAGGGCGTCAGGATCGGTGAGAACAGCCAAAGCCCCGCACACAGAACCGCTGTCAAGCCGGCGAACAAGGCAAGGCGCTGGCCGCGGGTGCTTGCAGGCGATGGACCCGGCAGGGGCTCAGCCATGGCCGGGGGGACCGACAGGCTGCCGCGCAGCCGCGATAACATAGGCGGCGCCCGATGCGACCGTCGTCAAGGCGACCCCCCAGATCATCGAAACCAAAACCCCCTCAGCGGCGAGATCGAAGCCTGTCAAAAGCAAGGCCAGCGCGGCAAGACAGATCTGCAAGACCGTATTCATCTTGGAGACGAAGATCGGCTGAATGGCCGGCCGTTGCCCGGTCAGCCACAGCACCACCACGCCACCGACGATCAAGATATCCCGGAAGACCACAAGAATAGCCAGCCAATCCGGCAGTACGCCAATCGCCGCCAAAGTCACATAAACCGATATCAGCAGAGCCTTGTCCGCGATGGGGTCCAGGATCGCGCCAAGGTCGCTCACGCTATTGGTAACACGAGCCAGCCATCCATCCAGCGCATCCAAAATCCCAGCCACCAGAAAAGCCACAAAGGCAAAGTCGAGCCGGTGCTGTAGGATAAGCCAGATCGTCGCCGGCACCAGGCAGAGTCGAACCAGGGTCAGCAGATTGGGCCAGGTCGCGAGCCCGGCGCTGCCCGCTGGTCGGCCCGGCTTATCCGCCAAGGGAGAGCTGCCAATATTCGGCTTGGCCGGCCGCCGGGCTTGGCATCAGCAGCGCGCCGATACCGTTCAGGCCGTTCATCACCTCCGATGCAGGCCGCCGCAGGGTCAGCCGCAGTCTGGCGCCATCGATCGCCACGCCGCGCAACTCGATCCCCGCGACGCCGGGCGAAAGGCGCAGTCGGCGGCGAATGTCCTGCCATTCCCGCAGAGAGCCAAAGCTGGCCATGGCTTCCGCGTGAATCGCAACCGGCGGCGCGGGCGCCTGGCCGTCCGGACCGCTGCCAGCGATCACCGGGGCCCGGTCACCGAGCACCCGCTGGACCGACCGAGGGCTAAAATTCACCGTAATCTGCCCATTATAGCGGGTCGGCGCCGGGCGCTCCTGCTCGACTACGATGGATTGCACCAGGCCATCGATCTGCGCATCCGACAATGTGGCTACGCCGCGAATGCCAGCCTGCTCCAGCATCCGGTTCCAGGCCGCCCGCCGCCCCTGATTCAAGGCCAGTTCGCGCGCCCGAACCCCGTCTTCGGCGCTGGCTTCCACGGTGATTCCGGTCTGGCTCAGCGTCAATTCCTGGGCGACGGCCGGTCGCCACATGGCAGCTCCGATCAGCCCCCAGCCGGCTAGCAGCATCGCCGCACGCACCCGCCGCATCTGTCCATCCCTCGCCTGCCATGCCGCCCGGCCACGCATGCTGGACTTGCGCGCCACTCGGCGTTACCCGGACTACACCAGCAAGCGGCCGGGATGAAGGGCCGCCCGGAGAGCCGCCTTGAGCCACCCGCCGCGCGACACATCCCCCCTCCAGAGCCTGACCTATGCCGCCGCCGGGGTGGATATCGCCGCCGGCGATGCGCTGGTCGAGGCGATCAAGCCCCTGGCCAAGTCTACCAATCGGTCAGGCAGCCTGGGCGGCTTAGGCGGCTTCGGCGCCTTGTTTGACCTGAAAGCTGCAGGGTTCCAGGACCCGGTTCTGGTCGCCTCGACCGATGGCGTCGGCACCAAGCTGCGGGTCGCGATCGAAGCGGGCAAGCACGATACGGTCGGCATCGACCTGGTCGCGATGTGCGTGAACGATCTGGTCGTACAGGGTGCAGAGCCGCTGTTCTTCCTTGATTATTTCGCCACCGGCAAGCTGCGGCTCGGCCCGGCTCAGGCGGTGATCGGCGGCATCGCCGAAGGCTGCCGGCAGGCGGGCTGCGCCCTGGTGGGGGGCGAGACCGCCGAAATGCCGGGCATGTACGCCGCCGAGGATTACGACCTCGCCGGCTTCGCGGTTGGCGCGGCAGAACGGAACAGCTTGCTGCCCAAGGGCGTCGTCGCGGGTGATGTGCTCATCGGCCTGGGCAGCAGCGGGGTGCATTCGAATGGTTTCTCGCTGGTCCGGCGGATCGTTCCGCGGTCTGGCCTCGGCTGGGACGCACCAGCGCCCTTCGCCCCTGGCGAGAGCCTCGGGACAGCCTTGCTGGCGCCCACCCGCATCTATGTGAAAGCGCTGCTCGGGCTGCACCGAGCAGGGTTGCTCAAGGCCGCAGCGCACATCACCGGCGGCGGCCTGCCAGGCAACCTGCCGCGGGTGCTGCCGGCGGGTCTGACCGCGATGATCGACGCCAAGGCCTTTCCGGTGCCGCCCGTCTTCGGCTGGTTGGCGCGCGCGGGCGATGTCGCCACGGACGAAATGCTCCGGGTCTTCAATTGCGGCCTCGGGATGGTGGTGGTGGTGGCACCGCAGGCCGCCGAGCAAGCCCTCGCCCATCTGGCAGAAGCCGGCGAAGCCGCCTGGTGCATCGGCAGGTTGGAGGCAGATGCGGGCGACGTGCGGATCGACAATCTTCCGGACGGCTGGCCCAGGTGAAAGCCGCGCGTCGGCGCACCGCCATCCTGATTTCCGGCCGCGGATCGAACATGGCGGCGCTGCTCGATGCCGCGGCGGACCCGACCTATCCGGCCGAAATCGTGCTGGTCGTTGCAAACCGCGCGGACGCTGCGGGGTTGGCCAGGGCCGCAGCCGCCGGTATTCCGACCGGCGTGGTCGAAAGCCGCGCCTTTAAGGGCGACCGCCCAGGCTTCGAGGCAGCCCTCGGAACCCTTTTCGCAGCACATGAAATAGAACTGATCGCCCTCGCCGGCTTCATGCGGGTGCTGACCCCAGGCTTCGTCGCCGCCTGGGAGGGGCGGCTGGTCAATATCCACCCCTCCCTGCTGCCTGCCTTTCCCGGGCTGGATACCCATGCCCGGGCGCTCGCTGCCGGGGTCCGGCTGCATGGTTGCACCGTGCATCTGGTCAGCGCCGGGGTCGATGAAGGGCCAATTCTGGCGCAAGCTGCCGTCCCGGTGCTGCCCGGCGATACGCCGGAGACACTGGCCGCGCGGGTGCTGGCAGTGGAACACCGGATCTACCCGGCGGCACTGGCCTGGCTGGCCGCCGGGCGGGTCGATCTGGATCCGAATGGACGGGCCGTGATCGTCGGCGGGGCCGCGCCGTCGACAACGTTAGCGAACCCCTTGCCGGAGCTCCCTGCGCTTTCTACACCAGCCTAACGAAAGTCCTGGGGATAGAGCCGTGGCCGAGCAGACCCATTACGAGTTCACCGCGGTGACCGCGAAGGATATCTTAGCGGAACACACGCAAGAATGGAGCCAGTTCACTCGCTTCGTCACCTGGGGTGTCGTGGCCGTCGTGGTGGGTTTATTGGGGCTGCTGATCTTCGTCGTCTGAGGCTCGGGGGCGGCAGGCGCCGCCCCCCTCATCCCTCAGCCCGTAATCTCGGACTCGACGAAAAAATAAGCGATCTCCCTCGCCGCACTGGCCGCGCTGTCAGAGCCGTGGACGCTATTCGCTTCGATGCTCTCAGCGAACTCCTTGCGGATGGTACCCGGCGCGGCATTTGCGGGATTGGTAGCGCCCATGACATCGCGGTTGCGGGCAATCGCATTCTCGCCCTCCAACACCTGCGCCACGATCGGGCCGCTGGTCATGAAGGCGACGAGGTCGTTGAAAAACGGCCGCTCCTTGTGCTCGGCGTAAAAGCCGCCGGCTTGGGCGTGGGTCAAATGCATCCGCTTCTGGGCGACGATCCGCAGCCCCGATTCCTCGAATTTCGCATTGACCCGGCCGGTGAGGTTGCGGCGCGTGACATCCGGCTTAAGGATGGAAAAGGTACGTTCGATGGCCATGTGCGGCTCCCGATGTGGCGGCAAATCCGCCGATAGGCTGGTCTTGCAGCGCACGCAAGGGCTTGGGCCAAGCGGCCAGGAAGGACGCGACCTTCGGCGCGGGACTCTCTCCCTTTGCCCAGACCGACCGATCTGCTCTATGCCGCCGCTATGACCGTTTTGGCGATCCGTGATCTGACATTGCGCATCGCCGGACGCACGCTGCTCGACGCCGCCAGCCTCGCCGTTGATCCGGGACGGAAGGTCGGACTGATCGGCCGCAACGGTGCCGGCAAATCAACTCTGCTGCGGACGATCCTCGGCGAAATCCAAGCCGATGGCGGCGAGATCAGACTCGCCGCTCGCGCCCGGCTTGGCCATGTCGCACAGGAAGCGCCGGCGGGCGAGGCAAGCCTGCTGGAATGCGTGCTGGCCGCGGACACCGAGCGCGCGGCACTGCTGGCCGAGGCGGCTGGCGAGCCGGCAGCGCACCGGGCAGCGGAAATCCACGACCGGCTTCGCGCCATCCAGGCCGATAGCGCCCCGGCCAGAGCGGCCACGATCCTCGCTGGCCTCGGCTTCGACGCGGCCGCTCAGGCTCGGCCGACGCAGGAGTTCTCCGGTGGCTGGCGGATGCGCGTGGCCCTGGCGCGCGTGCTGTTCATGGCGCCCGATCTGCTGCTGCTGGACGAACCGACCAACCACCTCGACCTCGAAGCAACCATGTGGCTGGAGGGTTGGCTACAGCGCTTCGGCGGCGCTGCCATCATCGTGAGCCATGATCGCGGACTGCTGGAACGCTGTGTCGATGCCATTGCGCATCTGGATCGCGGCAAGCTCACGCTATACCCGGGCGCGTTCGGCGATTTCGTCCGCATCCGCGCCGAACGGCAGGCGCAGCAGACGGCGCAGAACGAGAAGGTCGCGGCTGAGCGCGACCGCATCCAGGCGTTCGTTGACCGTTTCCGCGCCAAGGCCACCAAGGCACGCCAGGCGCAGTCGCGGCTCAAGGCCCTCGCCCGCCTGCCGCCGCTCGCCGCCGTGGTCGAGGATACCGCCTCCCGCTTCGTCTTTCCCACACCGATAGCGCTTTCCCCGCCGATCCTTTCGGTCAGCGACGGTGTGCTCGGCTACGATCAGCGGGTGGTGCTGCGCGGGCTCGACCTGCGGCTGGACCAGGATGATCGCATCGCCCTCCTCGGCGCCAATGGCAACGGGAAGTCAACGCTGGCAAAGTTTTTTGCCGGGCGTCTGGCCCTGCAAACGGGTCGGGAGTTCCGCACGCCGAAACTCAAGATCGGTTACTTCGCCCAGCATCAGGCGGAGGAACTCGACATGGCCGGCACGCCGCTATCCCACATGCAGGCCGCCATGCCCCGTGCCAAGGTCGCGGATTGCCGCGCCCAACTCGCGCGGTTTGGCCTGGATGCGGAACGGGCTGAGACCTTGCTCACCGCCTGCTCGGGTGGCGAGAAGGCCCGGCTGCTGCTCGCCCTATGTACGCGTGAGGCACCGCAGTTGCTGATTCTCGATGAGCCGACCAACCATCTCGACATCGATGCGCGCGACGCGCTGGCCAAGGCGCTGGCTGACTACCAGGGGGCTGTCGTGCTGATCAGCCACGACCCGCATCTGGTCGAGCTCGTCGCCGATCGGCTCTGGCTGGTCGGCGAGGGCAAGGTCACGGCCTATGACGGCGACCTCGACGAATACCGCGCCTTGCTTGGCGGCCGCCGGCCACGGGAGACGGCGGCGCCCACGGCCAAGCCCAGCGAACGGCGCGACCGCGCCGAGAGCCGCGCCTCGCTCGCCCCGCTGCGCGAGCGGCTGCGCAAGCTGGAGGCCGAGATCGCCAAGCTTGAAGCCGAGGCGAAGACCATCGACAGCGCGCTCGCTGATCCGCGCCTCTATGCGAGCAACAAAACCGACCTCATCGCCCGCGCGACCGCCCGCCGCGGCGAAATCGGCCATCGCCTGCCGCGGCTGGAGGCCGAGTGGCTTGAGCTGCAGGAGAAGCTGGAAGCGGCTTGACCGCTCCGGCGTGGCAAAGCCGGGCGATCTCGCCTCGACGTCGCAATCATATCCCGATCACCGATCGAGTCCTGCTGTCCCTGGCCGGTCCCTGGTCAATCCGCTATCAAGCCGCATGCAATGGCGGGCGATGCAGCCGGCAGACCTTTCGGCAGTTGTGGCGCTGAGCACTGCCGTGCACCTGCACCATCCCGAGGATGCCCGGATCTTCGCCGAGCGGCTGTCCCTTGCGGCCGCCGGATGCTTCGTCCTCGGGACACCCGTCGCCGGCTATGCGATCTCCCACCCTTGGCGACTGACGGGGCCGCCGGCGCTCGACACCCTCCTTGGGGCATTGCCGGTCGCGCCAGAGTGCTGGCACTTGCACGATATCGTCGTGGCCGTGGCAGAGCGCGGGGCCGGGCATGGTGCGGCAGGTCTGGGCGCCGTGCTGACGGCCGCCGAAGCGGCGGGTTTTCGAACGGCAAGCCTGGTCGCCATCGATGGCCAAGCCGCCCGCTGGGAACGGCTGGGCTTTAAGCTGGCGCGGTGCGAGGCAGGGGCGGCGCTGGCGACCTACGGGGCGGGCGCAGCCTGGATGACGCGGGCGTGCTGAAGCCGATCAGACGTGGAAACTCTCCCCGCAGCCGCAGCGCCCCTTCTCGTTCGGATTGACGAAGGTGAACCCTGCCGAGAATGCCTTCACCTCGTAATCCATGACCGTCCCGATCAGGAACAGGCTTGCCTTGCTATCGATCAGCACGGTCACGCCCTTATCCGCGACCTGCTCATCGCCCGGCTGGGGCCCCGGCACCCAGGACAGATCGTAGGAAAGGCCGGAACACCCCTTGGTCTTGACGCTGATGCGCAGCAAGCGACCGGCTTCGCCCTTGGCATAAAGGTCGCGCAGTCGTTCGGCGGCGACCTCGGTTACCTGCATTAAGGGCGGCAAGGGACGGCGGGGGCGGGTGGTCGTTGTGCTGGTGGTGTTCATGGCGCTCTCGTCAGTACATGTTGAGCGCGAGGCGGGCATCCTCGCTCATGCGGCCCTGGTGCCACGGCGGATCCCAGACGACCTCGACCAGGACGTCTGTGACACCCGGGATCAACCGCACGCTTTCCTCGACCTGTCCGGGCAATTCCTGCGCGGATGGGCAGGAGGGCGTGGTCAGCGTCATCTCCACTTTGACCTTGCCGTCATCGGCGATCTCGATGGCGTAGATCAGGCCAAGTTCATAGACATCGACCGGGATTTCCGGATCGAACACGGTCTTCACCATGTTGATCACCGCCTCCTCCGTCACGCGCGGGGCCGGAGGCGGGGTCTCGCCGCTCGGAGTCCAGGCCCCATGGGTGGGAGCGGCCTCCTGCGGTGTGGTGGCGTCCTCACTCACTGCTAGTCTCCTTGCTGCCGTCGAGCGCCGCGTTCAGCGTGTGCCAGGCAAGCGTCGCGCATTTCACGCGGCTCGGGAATTCGTGCACGCCCGAAAGCGGCTGGAGCCGTTCCATATCGTCCGCCAATGCTGCCTCGCAGGCGGGGCAGGTGCCGGTCATCGCCAACTGACGAAAGCCATCGGCCAGGGCATGGGCCTGCGCCGCGGTCTTGCCTTTGACCAGCTCCGTCAGAAGGGAGGCGGAGGCGGTGGAAATAGCACAACCGCGGCCCTGGAAGGCGACGTCGGCGATACCGCCATCGGCACCAAGCTTGAGGAACAACTCGATACGGTCGCCGCACATCGGATTATCGCCGCGCGCCGTCCGGTCCGGATCGTCAAGACGACGAAAATTCCGCGGCTTGCGTCCGTGATCGAGGATCACTTCCTGGTAGAGGTCGCGCAGATCATCGAACATCGGGCAACGCCTCTCTCATGCGAAGAATTCCCGCGCCTTGACCAAGGCCTCGGCCAGAAAATCGATCTCGCCTTGGGTCGTGTAAAGCCCAAAGCTGGCCCGCACGGTCCCACCCTCGACACCGAAGCGGGTGTGCAGCGGCTCGGCGCAGTGCCGGCCGGCGCGCACCGCGATACCGGCGCGGTCCAGCAACGTAGCCAGGTCATGGGCATGCGCATTATCGAGCGTAAAGGCGAAGACCCCGCCGCGATCCTGCGCCCGACCCAGCAGGGACAGTCCTTCGATATCCGTCAGGCGCCGCATCGCATGATCGACCAGGTCCCGCTCATGCGTCTCGATCGCCGCCATGCCGAGCGCGGAGACGTAATCAATGGCCGCATGCAGACCCACCGCCTCGACGATCGCCGGCGTGCCGGCCTCGAACTTCGCCGGCGGCGGCGCCCATTCGCTGCGCTCAAAGGTCACCGAGGAGATCATGTCGCCGCCGCCGAGGAAGGGCGGCATCCTCTCCTGGTGCTCTAGCCGCGCCCAAAGCACGCCGATACCGGTTGGACCATACAGCTTATGGCCGGTGAAGGCGTAGAAATCGGCGCCCAGCGCCTGCATATCGACGCGCCGGTGCACCGCTGCCTGCGAGCCGTCGAACAGGATGCGAGCCCCGGCGGCATGCGCCATCGCAACCAGCCGTTCGGCCGGCGTGACGGTGCCGAGGACGTTCGACATATGGGTGATCGCCACCAGCCCAACCTTGCCGTCGGCAAGCTTGGCGGCGACGTCCTCGATATCGAGCTCTCCGGTATCGGTCGCGCGCGCCACCCGAAGTTCGATGCCATGCGCGTCGCGCAGCATTTGCCAGGGAATGATATTCGCGTGGTGCTCAAGCTCGCTAATCAGCACCGCTTGGCCGGGCCGCAACACCCCGCGCCCCCAACTATGGGCAACGAGATTGAACGCTTCAGTGCTGTTCTTGGTGAAGATCACCTCGCGCGGGTCGCTGGCATTGAGGAAGCCCGCGACAGCGCAGCGCGCCGCTTCGTAGTCCTCGGTCGCCGCTTCGCTCAGCCAATAGGCGCCGCGATGCACATTGGCGTAGCGCTGCTCCATGCAGCGAATCATGGCATCGATCACAACCCGGGGCTTCTGCGCCGAGGCGCCGCTATCGAGAAAGACCAGGTCCTTGCCGCGGATTTTCTGCGATAGGATCGGGAAATCGGCGCGGATACGGGAGAGATCGAGGTTCATGCCTGCCCCCGCCACCAATCTGCGATGGCCGTCGCCACCGCGTCCCGCGCCGGTCCCTCGGCGATGGTATCGACAACGTCTTGCAGGAAGGCGTCTATCAACATGGTTCGCGCCGCCGGCTCAGGGATACCCCGGGCCCGCAGGTAAAAAAGTTGATCGGCATCCAGTGCGCCCACGGTCGCGCCATGACTGCACTTCACGTCATCGGCGTAGATTTCCAGCTGCGGCTTGCTGTCGATTTCTGCCTCGGGGCTCAGCAGCAGAGCCTGGTTCATCTGATAACCATCGGTCCGCTGTGCGAGCTGATGGACATGGATACGCCCCTGGAACACCCCACGGGAGCGCCCGGAGAGCACGGTCTTATAGGTCTGCCGGCTGCGGCAATCCGGCGCTGCATGATCGAGCACCGTCGTGGTATCGGCATGCTGGCCATCGCGCAGCAATTGGGCGCCGTTCATGTGGCACGCCGCTTCTGGGCCCGCGAGCACGGCGTGGATTTCGTTACGCACCAGCCGGCCGCCGGCATTCAGGGTGAAATTATCGTAGGTGCCGCCCGCCTCGATACGGGCATAGATGGTCCCGAGTTGGAAGCCCGCCTCGCCTTCCTGTGACAGTCGAACATGCACAAGGCTGGCCCCCTCGGCGATCTCGATCTCGAAGACCGGATTGTGGAGGTACCGCGTGGCCACATCGCCCTGCGCACTCTCCAGCAGCAATAACCGCGCGCCTGCCTCCAGCCGGATGAGATGACGCGGATGACAGGCCAGCGGCCGTTCAGCCGCGAGGACGAAATGCGAGAGTTCCAGGCCGCCGGCATCGATACCGGCCGGGACGGTCACAGTAAGCCCGTCTTCAAAAAGCGCCGTGTTCAGCGCCGCCAGCGGATGCTCCTCCGGCCGGGCGAGGCGTCCGAGCCGCCCCTCGGCGGCAGGCAGGTCGGCGGCCAGGCTCCCCAGGGCGACAGCGTCATCGCCAAGCTCGCTGAGGCCCTCACGGAAACGACCATCGACAAAAATTGCGCGGCGCGGCAGCCGCTGCGCCGGCAGGGGCAGTGCGGCGGTCACGCTCAGCAGCGGCTCGGCGAACTCCACCTCGGCGATCGGGCGGAGATCGGTGTAGCGCCAGGCTTCCGCGCGCCGGCTCGGCAGACCCTGGGCACGGAATGCCGCGGCCGCCGCGGCACGCAGGGATGCCAGCCAGGGTAGCCGGGCACCTGGCAGACGCGACGAGAGACCCTCATAACGGCGCAGCAAGGCCTCGGCGCCGCCTGGCGTGAGCTTGCTCATGCCGCCGCCTGCAGGAAGCCATAGCCCTCGGCCTCCAGCTTGCGCGCCAACTCGGGCCCGCCGGACTGCACGATCCGCCCGCCGATCAGCACATGCACGCGATCCGGCACAAGATAGTCGAGCAGGCGCTGGTGATGGGTGATCACAAGGGCGGAGAAATCCGGCCCACGCAGCGCATTGACGCCCTCGGCGACGATCCGCAGCGCATCGATGTCGAGGCCGCTATCGGTCTCGTCCAGGATCGCCAGTTTCGGGCGCATCAGGGCCATCTGCAGGACCTCGTTGCGCTTCTTCTCACCACCGGAGAAGCCGACATTGGCCGAGCGCTTCAGCATATCCTCAGGCATCGCCAGGGATCGCATCCGCTCTCGCACCAGCTTCAGGAACTGCATGGCATCCAGCTCGTCCTCACCACGGGCACGACGGATCGCATTCAAGGCCGTACGCAGGAACAGCGCATTGCCGACGCCGGGCAGTTCCACCGGATGCTGGAACGCCAGGAACAGCCCAGCCGCGGCACGCGCCTCTGGTGCCAGGGCCAGCAGGTCCTGCCCGGCAAAGCGGACGGTACCGCCGGTCACGGCGTAATCCTCCCGCCCCGCGAGGAGGTAGGCGAGGGTCGATTTCCCAGCGCCGTTCGGGCCCATGATCGCATGCACCTCGCCCGGCGGCAGGTCGAGATCAATCCCGCGGAGGATCAGCTTGCCCTCGACCTCGGCGGTCAGCCCTTCGATCTTCAACATGCTCAACCCACTGACCCTTCCAGGGAAATCTGCAACAGCTTCTGCGCCTCCACGGCGAACTCCATGGGCAACTCCTTCAGCACCTCGCGGCAGAAGCCGTTGACGATCAGCCCGACCGCGTCCTCTTCCGATAGACCCCGTTGGCGGCAGTAAAAGAGCTGATCCTCGGCGATGCGGCTGGTGGTCGCCTCATGCTCGGTCCGGGCCGACATGCAACGGTTCTCGATATAGGGAACGGTATGAGCGCCGCATTGGTCGCCGATCAGGAGTGAATCGCACTGCGTGAAGTTGCGGGCCGCGCTCGCGGTCGGCGCTACCCGCACCAGGCCGCGATAGGTGTTCTGCCCGCGCCCCGCCGAGATGCCCTTGGAGATGATGGTCGAGCGGGTGCGCTTCCCGACATGGATCATCTTGGTGCCGGTATCGGCCTGCTGACGATTATTGGTGATCGCCACCGAATAGAACTCGCCAACGCTGTCATCACCCAGCAGCACGCAAGACGGATATTTCCAGGTGATGGCGGAGCCGGTCTCGACCTGCGTCCAGCTCACCTTGCTGCGGTGGCCGCGACACTGTGCCCGCTTGGTGACGAAGTTGAAGATGCCGCCACGCCCCTCGGCATCTCCCGGGTACCAGTTCTGCACCGTACTGTACTTAATGCTGGCATCGTCGAGGGCCACGAGTTCGACCACCGCCGCATGCAGCTGGTTTTCGTCCCGCATCGGCGCGGTACAGCCCTCGAGGTACGAAACCGTGCTGCCCTCATCGGCAATGATCAGCGTGCGTTCGAACTGGCCGGTGCTTTTCGCATTGATGCGGAAATAAGTGGACAGCTCCATCGGGCAACGCACGCCCTTCGGGATGTAGACGAAGCTGCCATCGGTGAAGACCGCGCTATTCAGGGCCGCGTAGAAATTATCCCCCTGCGGCACCACGGTGCCGAGGTATTGGCGCACCAA
>Ga0114959_10002812_pt1 | contig 14026 bp, 3 predicted proteins | sample C_130625_EF_Meta_FD_87317 | JGI IMG/M metagenome (GOLD analysis project Ga0114959, IMG submission 87317) | Freshwater microbial communities from Lake Croche, Canada to study carbon cycling - C_130625_EF_MetaG | ecosystem: Environmental > Aquatic > Freshwater > Lake | place: Lake Croche, Canada...
ACGAAGAACTTTTTATAAATTATTTTAAAACGATGTACAAATCTAGTGAAAACTATGAGATAATTGTAAGCAAGAAAAATCCATTAAAGAGTTTTTTAGTTAAAAAAAATACACAACACAATTTCAGACACGAAATTATAAATTTCTTTACGAAAAAAGAAGACAAATATTTAGAAATTGGCGTTGAGTATGGATTAACTTTTAAAAATGTTCACTTTGAAGAAAAGATTGGCGTTGATCCAGATCCTAAATTCGAAACAGAAAATAAAAACGAGTTGAAAAAAATTACTTCTGATGATTTTTTTCATTCCAACAAAGAAACATTCGATGCAATTTTTATTGATGGTATGCACCAATCTGAATATCTTTTGAAGGATATAAATAATAGTATAGAATGTTTAACAGAGAACGGACTAATTTTTATAGATGATATACTTCCTATTTCTTATAATGAGCAATTAAAAGTACCAAATAAACACTATTATGAAAACGGAATTCTTAAGTATGGAGAGCCCTGGACAGGTGATGTTTGGAAGGTAATGTTTCATATTTTGAAGAATTATTCAAACGACTTTGATTTTTTTTACTTTAACAATGAGAACTATCGGGGTGTTGGAGTACTACGAATCAAAAATAAATTTCAAATATTAGAAGATTCTATAAAAGAAATAAATTTGTGTGACTACTATCAACACTTTACCGATTACATAAAATTTTTCCAATAATTATTACAGACGTATTTTTATATATTGTAATAATTAATAGTTAAAAACAATTGAAAAAATAATAAATGGAATTTACGATATCTGAAAAAATTCCAAGCGTATGTTTGAACATGATTGTAAAAAATGAGGCACATATTATTCAAGAAACATTAACAAAACTTTGTAACAAGATAAAATTCTCTTACTGGGTAATTTGTGACACCGGTTCTACTGATGAAACACCAGAATTAATAATTGAATTTTTCAAAAATAAAGGTATAGCAGGAGAAATATTTTACGATGAGTGGGCAAGTTTCTCTCACAACAGAAGTCTCGCATTGAGCAGAGCATTCCAAAAAACAGATCTATTATTAGTTTTTGACGCAGATGATGAAATTATTGGTGAAATATCTATGCCAACAGAAGTTGCATACGATGAATACCAGATGCAATTTGGCTCTGAACTTGGTCTAAGTTATACTAGAGTATTATTAATTAATAATAGGAAGCCTTTTGAATACAAGTCTGTTATACATGAATTTATTACATGCAAAGAACCTGGATCAAAGACAACTTTGCTTGAAGGAAATTATTATGTTGTTTCTGGTAGAGGAAGTGCAAGAAATAAAGACCCGGAAAAATATTTAAAAGATGCAAAAATATTAGAAGCAGCATATGAAGAAGCTAAGAAAAGTGAAGATTTACTATTCCATAGGTATGCATTTTATTGTGCAAACAGCTACAAAGATTATGGAAGACTTGAAGATGCCATTAAATGGTACAAAATAACTTTAAGTCATGAGAATCAGTGGGATCAAGAAAAATACATGTCTTGTGTTAGTATTTACGAGTGTTTCTACGGCTTGAAACAACAAGAAAATGGATTTTTTTATTTAGTAAAAGCTTTTTCACATGATAAAGAAAGAGTAGAATGCTTATATCATTTAGTAAATCATTATTGTTCTATTGGAATGAATGAAATAGCTTATTATTACTATTTAATGTGTAAAGATTTTTATGAGAATCGCTACTTGTCCACTAATATTCAGACAAAGCTTTTTATTCAGAATGATAAGTACGATTTATATTTACCTTATTACATGATTTTGGTAGCTGACAAAGTTAAAGAAATTCATCCCGAAGCAAGAAAAACAATTTCCAAAATGTTTGAAATAATTTTTACAAAGAAAACTCCTGTTAGTAACGATTTTTTCATAGGAAATATTCTTTTTAACTTACAATTTTTTATGGAGATTGCGATTCAAAATATTCCCAATTTTTTGAATCTATTTCAATCATACATTTATTTTTTGGAAAATATGAATATAAATCTAGCAAAGTATGACTTTTTAAATATCTATGAAAATCTTGGAATTGTTTTTAAGCATAAAAAATTTGTCGCAAAAAAGTTTTCAAAAGAAGAGTGTGAAGAAAGTAAAAAGATATTAATCTATACTGGATTTTCTAATAAACCATGGAACTACACTTATAGTATAAATAATGCACTAGGTGGTTCAGAAACTGCAGTTTGCAATTTAGCAAAATGCTTTCCGGAAAATTATGAAATTTATATTGGAGGATCAGTAGAGGAAGAAGTAATTAATAATATTCATTTTGTAAATTTTGACACTCTAGGTCGTATAACAAAAGAGTACGCATTCAATACTTTAATAGTTTCACGTTATCTTGCATTTTATGAAATGTTTCCAGAAACGTCATTTCACAAATCCTTTATTTGGGGACACGATATAATGCTTTTCAATTATGGATGTAATCTAGACGTAAACCAAATACTTAATAAATGGTCAAACCAAATTCATGGATGCATCTGTCAAACAATCTGGCATAAGGATTTATTTCAGAGTCTTTACCCTCAACTGAATGAAAAATTATACGTCATTAATAATGGGATTGAAATTGAAAGATTTTCTATTAAAAATAGGAAAATAGAGAATAGATTCATATATTCTTCATGTACAGAGAGAGGACTAGACAGACTGCTAGAGCTTTGGCCAAATATTATTAAAGAACTCCCTAATGCAGAACTATACATTTGCTCATACAACTCATTTCCTATTAACGAATACGAAAATAGTCTTAATAATATAATTCAAACATATGAAAATATCAAACATGTCGGTTCTTTGAATAGAGATAAATTGTATAATTTAATGTCCACTTGTGAGTATTGGTTATATCCTACTAATTTTTCAGAAACCTCTTGCATAACATCTATGGAGATGCTAATGTCAGAGATTATTTGCGTGTACTATCCTTTAGCAGGCCTCATCAACACATTAGGAGATTATGGAATCCCTGTAGAAAGGGGTTCGGAAGTAGAAACTATTGTTAGTTTAACAAATAAAAAGAAGAGCGCCATGAGAAAAAGCGGAAAAGAGTACGCTCTCTCTTGTAGTTGGGAAAATAGATTCCAAAATTGGAGCAATATCATTTTTGAAAACCAAGAAAGAGAACAATTAATACCAATCAAAGTAATTAATTTGAAAAGAAGGGAAGACAGAAAAACATCTATGAAAGAACAATTTGAGAGAAAAAATATAACTAATTATGAGTTTGTTGACGCAGTAGATGGAGTAAATTTAGAAGAAAGTGAGGAACTGCGGTTACTCTTCGAGGGAAACGATTTTAACTATAAAAAGGGAGTTATTGGTTGTAGTTTAAGCCATATATATTTGTGGAATCAACTAATAAACGACGATAATTCTGAGTTCTATGTTATTCTTGAAGATGATATTCAATTATGCGAAAATTTTAAAGAAAAACTAGAAGCCGCATGCGATATGTTTCGAAAACAAAACATAGACCATTTATCATTGGGAAATTACAGCACAAATTCAAAATTTAACGAAGTTTGCGAAAAGTTGGAGATTATAGAAACAGACCCTTACCACACGTGGAACTCATCTTTTTCTAACATTGTTAGCAAAAATGCTGCAAAAAAAATGATAAAACATATAAATTCATGTTCAATTAAAGTTGCTACGGATAATCCACAAGCGTACGGAAACAGAATCAAATATTACGGAACAAATTATCCCTTAGTAAAATGCGAAATGTATTCAGAAACTTTTGCCACAGACATACAGGGAAATAGAGCGGACGATTTTTTTGTTTTTGATAATGTTGACCTCATAAATGAAAGCAACAAAATATCAATATCATTTTGCGATTGGTGGACATCAGAATATTGTGGAGGAAGTTTTGAATTTGACAATAATTTTATAACAAGAATTTTAAGTCACTCGTCTAAAAAATTAAATATAAACGTTGTTCCAGCAGAATCAAACCCGGATATACTTTTCTATAGCATTTTTGGAAACTCTCACAAAGACTATAAAGCAGGAAGAAAGGTGTTTTTTTCAGGAGAGCCGTATGGATGCCGGGATGATGCTGATTATAATTTAACTTTTGACGACAATAATGACAAAAATACGAGATTTCCTCTTTGGCTAGCGTATACCAATAATTATTTATTGGAAGAATCTTTGCGAAGAAAAAATGGTGGATTACCGAATGTTCCAGATAGAAAAAAATTTTGTTCATTTATTGCTAGTGGTCCGGGGTTGGAAAATAATCGCAAAGACTTTGTAGAAAAGTTATCAAAATACAAAAATGTTGAGTGCGGAGGAAATTATTTGAACAACATAGGAGGAAATATTCCGCTTGGAACAAATTGTTCGGGAAAGATAGAACATAATAATCAATACAAATTTGCGGTGGCATTTGAAAGCACAAATTATCCAGGATATGTAACTGAAAAAATATGCGATGTTTACAAGTCAAATTGCATTCCCATTTACTGGGGAACAAAGGATGTTGTCCGCGACTTCAACCCAACAACATTTATAAATGCAAACGATTTTTCTACATTTGAAGAGCTCATTGAACATGTAATAAAAGTCGACAATGACGACACGCTTTACGCAAGTTATTTCAAAGAACCCATATTTTCGAATAAATGGATGGATGTATTGAACGATCCAAACAAAACATTTTACAAAAACTTGACAGATCACATTATTGGAAAAAGTAAAAACCTGGTTATAAACTATTTTGAAAACGTTACTTCGGTAAAAGAAAAATGGGTAATTTATGGACCGGGTTGGGTCTTTCCTTTAGTAAAAGACTTTGTAGCAAATTTGAACACTCGTTTTAATGTCACCTATGTAACAGACACAAATCAAATAAAAAACATTTGTCCTGTAAAAATACTTTTTATAAACAATGTTCACGACGATTCTGTTTTTAAAACATTTCCAAATGTTGAAATTAGTATTTTAAATATAGACTCTCTATGCATACCATATTTTTTAAACTATATTTTTTTAATGAACTATCTTTATCCGGGTATAAAAGTTTACGATTATAGCAGAGAAAATATAAAAATTCTGGAAAAGAATGGAATTCAATGCAGTTACCTCGAATATGTTTACGATGAAAAGGAAATAAATTTTTTGAGAGAAGTTAACTGCCAACCAAAAATATACGACTTTGGTATAATATGTTATTCAAGCGACGCGTCTTATTATTTTAGAAGAAAGAAAATAGTTGACTTATTAAGGGAAAAGGGATTTTCTGTAAATGTTGCGACTGGATTTGAAAAAGAAAGAGACATTGAATTAGGAAAATGTAAAATAATATTAAACATTCATCAACAAAATTATAACGTTGAATGCAAAACGTTTGAACACATTAGATGCAATCGCTTATTATTTGCTGGATTTAAAATTTTATCAGAAACCTCGATTATTGATGAAGACTTTGCGTCAAAATTTTTAAATTTGAAATTTTTACATTATGACGACTTTGAAAATATTTCAAAAGAACAAGTCGAGTCATTTAACTTTAACACAATTTGCAAAACAGATGAGTCACAATATAAACCACATTTAAAAGTTTACAACATTTGGCATAATAAGTTATTTGATAATTGCTATGAAAAATTAGATGACTATTCATTGAGTAAGCTTACAATGTTTGACGTAAACACAAAGTATCAAAAAATTTATAACGCAGAAAAAAACTACAACATTGTAAAAGAATATGAAATGCCTCATTATAACTCTCTGTACCAGGACACTAACTATTGCCAGACATCTGCTTTGTATCATATTTTTAAAAATAAAATTTATTTTGAGTACGATTACGTTGGTTTCATTCAATATGACATGGAACTTGAAAAAGATTTTATCTACGACATGGAGCAAAAAATGAAAAAGTCAAAAAATGATACATACTTTTATAGTTTGATTGTTGCAAATAAATTAGACATTCCTTTAATTTGCAATCCTTATAACAATTCCATTTTAGAAAAATATAATGAATATTTTAAAACAAGTCACACGCACAATTCCATAAAGTCTCACAAAAATGCAAATAATTTCATTTGTCTTCACACCTTTGTTATTCCAACAAAAATATTTATAAAGATGATGACGTGGTTTTGTACACTTACAGACTGGTTGCACGCAAACTATATAAATGGGTTATACTTTGAAAGCATATCAGAAGTTACAGAAGAAATATTTGGTTTATTTTTGCTTTTACAAATAATTGAAAATGATTCAATACAACTTGAAGAGATGAAACTAAACCATAATTGGCCAAATTTGCACAACGAAAATAACTTCAATAATTACAAAGAAAGATTGCCCCATTTTTCATTAGATAAAATAGTAGACAATAAGTTAACAGATAAAAATACTTGGCATAGTTATTTGAATACATATGAACGATTGTTAAAAGACAGGCAACAAAATTGCAAAAATGTCTTAGAAATTGGAATTGAAAAAGGTGGATCATTGAAGTTGTGGAATGACTATTTTGTGAATGCAAATATATATGGCATTGACATTAACGATAGTCCAAATTTTTTGAAAGAATTTAAACGTGTTCAGTGTTTGAAAATGAACGCTTACTCCGATGAAAGCATTGAATATTTTAAAAATAAAAACATTAAGTTTGACTTAATTGTAGATGATGGCCCGCATACACTTGAAACAATGATTTACTTTGTACAAAATTATCTGCAACTTTTAGAAACCGATGGGGTGATGGTCGTAGAAGATATACCTGATATAAGTTGGTGCGAAGAGTTCAAAAAATTTGTTCCAAAGTATTGCGATTTTGAAATTGTTGATTTAAGAAATCCTAAAAATATCTACGATGACATTTTATTTGTCATTAGAAAAAACAAAAACATTGTAGAGAAAAATGATGACTTGTGGTTATTTTATGCATTTGAAGGACACAATTTTAAGGTTCTAGAAGATTATATTGAAAGTTTAAATGAAAAATACAATATAGTTTACACACAAGACGCCGAATATGTTTTGTCTTGCAATCCTAAAAAAGTTACATTCGTAATGAACGTTTCAAATGAAAGAATAATAGAGAAATATAAAAACACCGACGTTGAGTTAAGCATTTTGAACACAGAGCCACTAACTATATCGCACAACTTGGATTTATTGAAAGGATACATTGCAAATCATCCATATTTAAAAATTTATGACTATAGTTTTTCAAATACAGAAATAATATTACGCAATGGAATGACTTCTCATGTACTAAAATATATTCCTTCTGAAAAGGAGATTAGACGACTTAAAAAACTAAATGCGTCGTCAGAGAAAATTTATGATTTTGGAATAATAACATATGGAAATACTAAAACAAATACAATTGACAGCTTGATACATAAAAAGAGAGACATTGTCGAAAGTTTGTTAAGAAAAGGTTTTAAAATTCATATTATTTCAGGTTGGGGAGAAGAAAGAGACATTGAACTTGCGAAATGTAAAGTAATTTTAAACATTCATTCAATACTTGGAATTAATGGAAACATGTATTATAGCAAAACTTTTGAGAACATCCGATGTAATAGATTATTAGATTCTGGTTTTAAAATATTATCCGAAGACTCTATCCATTGCAACGAACTTGTTGAAAAATATCCTAATTTAAAGTTCGTCGCCTATTCAGATTTTCAAAACATAGAATACTCAAGCAACTTTTGGGATAGTATTGTTTCAAATAATATCAAAAAATATTGTTTCATACATAGTTGCAACTTAGAAAATGTCGGAACTCATAGATTAAATAATTTAATAGAAAAACTGGTTGAAACTGAATGCATCAACATATTCGATAAGATTTACATTAATAACATTGGGTTACCAATAGAAAATATTTATGGAGAAAAATTTGAAGTTATAAACTTTTCAAATGATGCACGTTTGTTTGAAACACCCACTATAAATTTTATGCGTGATTTCTCAGAAAAAAATCCCAATAGTTATATTTTATATTTGCATACAAAAGGTATCAGATATTTAAATGACGACTATAAAATAAACGATTGGATAAATTATATGTTATGTTTTTTAGTTGATGAGCATAAAAATTGCATTTCTCTATTAGATAACTATTATGATGCCGTTGGATGTAACTATAGTAATGACTTGAGCAAAGAGTATTTTGCGCACACTAATCCATTTCCACCAAGCCACTATAGTGGAAATTTCTGGTGGGCAAACACCAACTATTTGAGACACTTGCCTATTTTATCTCTCGAAAATATTGAAAGAAGTACTCCAGAATTTTGGCTGTTCAAAAATAATCCAGTTTTTTACAATTTGCACTCTTCAAATGTAAACCATTACTATGACATTTATCCGAAAAAGGAATATTATTATAAAAAATTTTATAATCAACAAAAAAGTTGCGAATTTATTGAAACTAAATTCAACGCTCTATGCAATACGTATCTTGACATTAATGAACATTTGCCAACTCTTTGCAACTATGCAAAAGAATGCGAAAGCATCATTGAATGTGGTGTAAGAGGGTGTGTTAGCAGTTGGGCATTTGCGTATGGTTTGCTTCATAATAAGAGTTCAATTAAAAAGATGCTATTGAATGACATTGAACCTTGTGATATTAAAGAATTTTTAACCACAACAAATGAAATAAAAGGTTTACAGGTCAATTATTGGTGGTGCTCTGATTTGGATTTGAACATTACTGAAAATGTTGATTTAGTTTTTATAGATACATTGCATGTATACGGACAACTAAAACGAGAGCTCGATAAGTTTGGAAAGATAGCCAATAAATATATTATTATGCATGACACCACAGTAGATGAAATTGATGGTGAATGTATTAGAATGGGTTGGGATGCTGAAAAAATGTCAAAAACCACAGGATTTCCAGAAGAAGAATTGAACAAGGGTCTTAAATTCGCAATAAACGAGTTTTTATACAATAATAGAGACTGGGTTTTGCACGAAGTATTTATTAATAATAATGGACTAACAATTTTGAAAAAAATTGTAGACCACAAAAAAAAGTTGTTGCCGATTTCATTTTCAGTCCCAGAAGAAAAAATATGTAAACTCGAAGGAATTTTTAATAAAACCAAAATAGACTCTCTTGTTAAACCATTCAATGATAGAAACCAACCATATTTATACAATAATGAAGGAGATTATTACGAAGATTATAAAACATCTTTTTTTGCAAAAACTTGCAAACGAAATGGTTGGGATGCATTGAGACATTACGAAATAGTAGCAAACAACTGCTTACCATATTTTCACGACTTACACGAATGTCCAGAAAATGCATTATGTTTTTATCCAAAAGCTTTGATTCAAAGAGCAAATGATCTTTACGAAAAGGTCAAAGATTTAGAGGTCACAGACCTAGTAACAAATTATGACTTTATTAATACTTATACTGATCTATTAAACCAATTGTCAGAACATACAAAAAAAAATCTAACAACTAAAAATATGGCAAACTATATATTGGAATCTTCAAACAATAAGTTAGAAAATGAAAAACTCTTGAAAGTCTTGTTTTTATCTGCAGATGAAAAGGACGATTTTTTAAAATGTCTAACTTTACATGGGTTTAAAAGTATTTTTGGAAGTAGATGTCACGACTACCCAAAAATTCCAAGTATTTATAAAAGTTGCACATCTGACAAGTTGGGTGGAAATGGTTTTACATATTCAAGGCTACTAGAAGATACTTACAGAAATGAAAGCATAGATTCTAGTATAGTCGATGACATTAAAAGTAAAAAATATGATTTAATTATTTATAGTCAAGCTAATAGGGCATGCCCTTTTTATGATATTGTATCTCAAATTTATGAACCATCAAAAGTAATATTTTTTAATGGAGAAGATCACGTTACACATTTTCATTTAAAAGATTTCCATGAAAAAATTAGCAAGGGACATTTTTGTTATATACGGGAGTTTCACGAGTTTAACAACTACGATTACTTCATTCCTTTTATAAAATATTTTATGAGACAATGATATAAACATAATATCTAGATTATTGTATATGTCTCTTGATTTATTTTTGCTTGAAAATAAATGTAATATAACGGAAGGTCATTCACAGCAGTGTGAAAAACAAATCACTTTATTAAAAAATCTTGTTAAAAACGAGAAAATTTTACACGTGTTAGAAGTTGGTTTTAATGCTGGACATTCTGCAGAAATATTTTTGGAAAATAATAAAAATATATTTTTGACTAGTTTTGATCTAGGATATCACGACTACACATCAGTTGGAAAAAAATACATCGACCTTACTTTTCCAGGTAGACACACTATGGTTTTTGGAGATAGTCTGCTTGAAATTCCAAAGTTCCAAACTTCGACTAAATATGACATAATATTTATTGATGGCGGTCATGCGTACAACGTTGCATATAATGACCTGGTCAATTGCAAAAGATTTTCACACAAAAATACAATAATTATAATGGATGACACTCATTTTCCAATAACATCCGCCAACCATACGCACGACCCAACTTTAGCGTGGACTCATGCTATAGAAAAAAAATTAGTTTTCCCTATCGCAAATATTGATTATGATGTAAATAGAGGAATGAGTTTGGGAAAATACCTTTAATTATAATTTTATTAAATTAAATAAAATTATCGCATTTATAATGGATTGGTATCAAAATCAAATACGTTATCAAAATTCTTCAAAATAAGATGATATAGTTCCGTATTTTTTGTGTATATGCCTAAGCCGGCAGAATGTGTAAAGTATAATTTGTGACCGCCCTTCAAATCTCTAAAAAAGTATTTTACTTCAAAATGTTCGACAGCCACATCGTGAAATAGAATAATTCCGTCTTCGCTGACATATTTTGACCATGATTCAAAATCATTTTTAACAGCTTCATAGGTGTGCAGTCCATCTATATGTAAAATATTTATTGGTTTTTCCCAAGTTTTAGACACTTCAGTAAAATCTCCTACAATTATTTCTATATTTGTTAAAGAATGATTTTTTATATTATCCATAACACTCATATAAGTATCTCTAATCCCAGTATGCTCATCTCCTAAAAATAAATCTATTCCATAAATCTTTCCAGTTGTATTTTTCAGTGCATTTGCAAAAACAAATGTACTATATCCATAGTCTACACCCAACTCGACAACGACTTCACTTTTCGCATATTTAACCAACCATTCTGCGAAATTTCGATGTCCTGTCCAAGCGGAAAGAATGTCTTCTATCCATTCAGAATTATTTGAAATGCATTTAACGTCTTCTCCACATTCGTAGTCGCATTCTTCGAGTTTAATATCGCATATATCAATACAAATATTTTTTTTTGCGTTATTTCTTAGATGCAAAAAATAACTAAACGTAGAACCTTGTCTTTTTTCAAAATTCCAGTTACCAATAAAACAATTATTGCATTTTTCTCCAACCAATAAATCAACTATAGCGTGTTTTTCGCGCCCATCAAAAATATTTTTTTTTGTGTAATAAAATTCGTAGTTATTATTTCGTAAAAAGTCTAAAACATTATTATCCTGAGAATAAGATAACAAAATAATTACATCTTCTTTAGAAAAATACTTTTGAATAAGATCAATATATTTATTTTGCAAGCTATTAGTATATTCTTCTTGTGTCATATTATTACACGCGAACATATGCCCAGTTATATCTCCCTCCACTCTCAAATGTAAAACATTTACATTCCTCTTTTCTAGAGGAATATTTGACAAAGTTTTTAGTTTGTTGTTTTTGTCGTAAACTAGCGCATTTTCGCTATATTTTATTAATCTATTATTAAATTTAATATTTTTTAATAAGTATTCGAAAAGAAAAGTGTTCTGCAAATAACATTTGTCAATTTGATCCCAATTATGAATACTTTGTGGATTTTTTAAATCAATAAAAATATCTTCATTTACGTATTCAGAATATTTTTCTACAACTTTTATTCCGTTTAGAATATATTGAAGTTGTAGTTCTTTTTTTTCTCCTGGAAAAGGGTCGCCTTTCAATCCATTTAAATCGGTACCTATTGGAATAATAAATTTATCATTTTTTAAAAAATTATGTACTGCTTCTTCTGTAATATCGTATGTCTTATTTTCGAAACCATAAGTAATTTTATCAATGAAAATCTTTGTATTTCTCCGATCATGAGTAATAATATTATACTTTTTTAATAAAATATTCATACTATGTAAATCTAATATTTCGCTTATTCCGCAAAAATTATGCGTCATCGGTTCTAATCTAAAATTATTAATGACGAAATGTTCTTTTTTATTATTAATGCAATGAATAATTCCATAAACTATAAAAAATATTTCATTGGTCAGTCCGGTGCCTAACCAACTTGGTTCTAAAAAAAAAACTTTTGACATATAATTTACTCATCTGCCTAGTTGTTTAAATTATATTTTTGATAAATTAGTTACAAGTTTATTGTTTACTTTTAATTGCATCAAGTTCCGATTTCAATTCTTGAATTGCTTTTACCATTATAGGAATTAATGCTGCAGGAGTAAACATCAACTTATCTGGATTTGTATCATTAACTAAAGTGGGAATTATTCCATGTTTTTCTTGCATGGCTTTCAAATCTTGAGCAATAAATCCAATTGAATCATCATTTGTTTCATCATCCCACGTAAATGTAACCGGATTTAAGTCATTAATAAACTCTACTCCTTGATTTAAAGGCTGAATATTTTTCTTATATCTAGAATCACTAGTAACAGTTAATGCAACCTTGCATTGCAAACTGCTAATGTTACTATTTCCTAAGATAATTTGATTGGATCCAGAAACAGATGCTTGAAAACCAAGAGCACTGGAATTTGCAAAAGGAACACCTCCGGTAGATCCTCCGCCCGTAAATGAAATTTGTGATCCAATAAGGGTGCACTGACTTCCGCCGGTAATACCCAAGCCTACAGGAGGTGTTATAAATGAACCTACGTAAGTTAGATCAGTTATTCCTGTATTGCTAATAACTACCGAAGCTCCAGCGGTATTACCGGTAGTTACTTCAATATTTCTATATGTTGAACTTGGTATACCAGTTGCTCCAGAGCCAATATAAATTCCATTTGCACTTAAACTCCCGGAAGTAACTACTTGTGTTACAGTAGAGCTTCCTAAAATAACTTGGTCGGACGCTGTGATTACTGAATTTTGTCCAAAAGCACAAGAGTTTGATACTACTACACCTTGTGCACCTGTTGCAATCGCATTATCTCCTATAAATAAATTATAGCTTCCAGTTGCATTATTAAATCCTGCTCCTCTTCCAAACGCACAATTATTAACTCCAGTTGTATTTGAAATTCCTGCATTCATACCAACAAAAGTATTTTGATTTCCACTAGTGTTTACTTGTCCTGCGTTTGCTCCAATAAAAGTGTTTAAACTGCCATTATTGTTTGCTTGTCCGGCGTTTGATCCAAAAAAAGAATTTCTATTTGAGTATCCTGTTAATCCTTGACCTCTTCCAAAAAATGTAGAGTCGCGTGCAGAAAAGTCCGGACTTGCAGTAGAACCTATTGCAATAGTACCCGTTGTGCCTCCATTCCAAGGTGCGGCCGGAATATAAATTCCATTGAAACTAGTTCCGTAAATATCTCCACCGGTGTATCCTCCAGACGTGATAACTCCTGTAGATGGACTAAAACTTAATAAGTTGGAAGAAGTATTCGAAATAGAAGCTTGCTGTGAGCTTGTGCTAGTTACAAGCATTGGGTAATATGTTCCTGTAGTTCCAGAGGTTATCTGAGCCGTGGTAATAGACGTGCCAGGTCCGGCTGGTCCCGTTGTCCCTTGTGCACCACTAGCTCCTTGTACGCCCGTGGCTCCTTGTGCTCCTTGCGCGCCAGTTACTCCAGTAGCTCCTTGAGCACCCGTTACCCCAGTTGCTCCTTGTGCTCCAGTTACACCCGTTACGCCCGTAGCTCCTTGTGCTCCTTGCG
>Ga0114959_10002813_pt1 | contig 14026 bp, 9 predicted proteins | sample C_130625_EF_Meta_FD_87317 | JGI IMG/M metagenome (GOLD analysis project Ga0114959, IMG submission 87317) | Freshwater microbial communities from Lake Croche, Canada to study carbon cycling - C_130625_EF_MetaG | ecosystem: Environmental > Aquatic > Freshwater > Lake | place: Lake Croche, Canada...
AAATATCGGCAAAGCGTGATGAGATTACAACTTTGAATCCGTAATCCATCAAAGCCCAAACTGCATGTTCCCGGCTCGAGCCAGTACCGAAATCTGGACCAGCAATAAGCACGGTCGCGTTTGCGTAAGCAGGTTGATTCAAAACAAATGATGGGTCTTTGCGCCAGGCAGCAAATAGGCCGTCTTCAAAGCCATGTCGTGTGATGCGCTTTAAATATTCAGCAGGAATGATCTGGTCGGTATCAACATTGCTTGCGCGGAGTGGCGCAGCATTTCCAGTATGAACTATGAACTTATCCATTGGATTAACCAACCTTTTCTTCAAGGTCTGCTGGCGAAGAAAGTGTGCCGCGTAACGCAGTGGCTGCAGCAACCTGTGGTGAAACTAGGTGGGTTCGTCCACCTGGGCCTTGACGACCTTCAAAGTTACGGTTCGAAGTTGAGGCACTTCGTTCACCCGCAACAAGTTTGTCGGGGTTCATACCAAGACACATTGAACAGCCAGCTTCACGCCATTCAGCGCCAGCATCGATGAAGATTTGATCTAGACCTTCGCTCATTGCAGCAAGGCGAACTTTTACCGAACCAGGCACGATCATCATGCGCAGGCCATCAGCAATTTTGTGACCCTTAATAATCGCTGCAGCGGCACGTAAATCTTCAATACGACCATTTGTGCAAGAACCAAGGAACACCGTGTCGACCTTGATGTCTTTGATTGGCGTACCCGCAGTAAGTCCCATGTACTCGAGCGCTTTGGTAGCAGCCGCCTTTTCAGACTCGTTGTCAAAATCATCTGGTGATGGCACAACACTGGAAAGTGGCACACCTTGACCAGGATTAGTTCCCCAAGTAACAAACGGGCTCAAGGTTGTGGCATCAATAATTACTTCAGCGTCGTAACGAGCATCAGAATCTGACGGCAATGTGCCCCAGTATTCAACGGCAGCATCCCAATCGGCGCCCTTAGGTGCATGTTCGCGGCCCTTGATGTATTCAAATGTGGTTTCATCAGGTGCGATCATGCCAGCGCGAGCGCCAGCTTCGATACTCATGTTGCAGATGGTCATTCGCGCTTCCATTGAAAGCGCCTTGATTGCATCGCCGCGGTATTCAAGTACGTAACCCTGTCCGCCACCAGTGCCGATTTTGGCAATGATCGTCAGAATCAAATCTTTAGCAGTCACATCAGCAGGCAATGCGCCGTTGATTGTGATGGCCATAGTTTTGAATGGCTTAAGCGGAAGTGTCTGAGTTGCAAGTACATGCTCAACTTCACTGGTGCCAATGCCGAAGGCAAGCGCGCCAAACGCGCCATGTGTTGAAGTGTGTGAATCACCGCAAACTACGGTCATACCTGGCTGAGTTAAACCCAGCTGTGGGCCAACAACGTGCACAATGCCCTGCTCGGCGTTACCAAGCGAAAAGATTGGCACACCAAATTCAGCACAGTTATTCCGGAGTGCATCAACTTGTGCTCGGCTGATTGGATCAGCGATTGGCTTAAGGATGTCAATAGTTGGCACATTGTGATCTTCAGTAGCCAAAGTTAAATCAGTGCGATGAACAGGACGCCCAGCTGCCCGAAGACCGTCAAATGCCTGTGGACTGGTTACTTCGTGAACCAAATGAAGGTCAATGAAGAGTAAGTCAGGCTCACCATCCGCGCGTCGGACAACATGGTCGTCCCAAACTTTCTCGGCAAGCGTGCGTCCCAACGTCATACTCCTTTAAACAAAAATCCCACAGAAAATTCCATGAGATTTCGTAGCCCCGACGGGATTCGAACCCGCGCTACCGCCTTGAGAGGGCGGCGTGCTAGGCCACTACACAACGGGGCCCTAGCTAACATCGCCTTGCTCACCATGAGCTGGGGTACCTGGACTCGAACCAAGACTAACTGAACCAGAATCAGTTGGGCTGCCAATTACCCCATACCCCATCGGCTTTGGTCTAGCGACTTAAAGAGTCTAGCCGACACTTTGGCAGGTGTGAAATTAGTCCTTAACCGCATCCGAAATCCGCGAGAGGGAACGCTCTTTGCCCAAGAGTTCCAAGGACTCAAACAGCGGTGGCGAAACCCGTCGACCCGTCACTGCAACTCGGACCGGACCAAAAGCGAACTTGGGTTTTAGACCAAGTTCTTCAATGAGTGCTGTACGTAATGCATTCTCAATGTTTTCGGTATTCCACTGTTCGATTGAAGCCAAGGCACTCAACGCTGCGCGCAAAACCGGCGTAGCCTCTTCGGTCAAAACTTTTTCCGCTTCGTCTGGATCAACTGCAAACTTCGGGCTACCGACCTGGTCGTAATACAGGAAGCCAAGCATGCCAACGCCCTGGCGCAAGGTTTCCATGCGCTCTTGCACGAGCGGAATCGCTAAAGCCAGCGTTGCTAACTGTTCTGGCGTTGGTTCAGCTGTGAACACGCCAGCTTGTTTCAGAAATGGCACTAAGCGAACAGCCAAATCCTCGGTGCTCAGAGCGCGCATCCACTCGCCGTTAATGGCAGTGCACTTACGAAGGTCAAATCTTGCTGGATTTGCATTGACTCGAGCAACATCAAAAACTTTTGCCATGTCATCTTTTGAGAAGAACTCTCGGTCTTCGCCAAACGACCAGCCGAGAAGCGCCAAATAGTTAATCAAACCTTCAGGCAAATAACCTTCAGTCCGATACATCAACAAACTAGATTCTGGATCGCGCTTTGAAAGTTTTTTATTTCCCTCGCCCATCACATAAGGAAGGTGACCGTAAAGCGGACGCGGACCCTTAGCGATACCTAATGCAGAAAGCGCATCAAATAATGCGAGCTGACGCGGCGTGGAACTTAGCAGGTCTTCACCACGAAGCACGTGCGTGATTTCCATCAGAACATCATCTACAGGATTTACTAATGTGTACAACGGTTCACCGGTTGCCCGCAAAATAACGTAGTCAGGCACATGCTCGGCAGCAAAAGTTACATCGCCACGGACCAGGTCGGTCCAGGTTGAATCGGTATCAGGCATTCGGAAGCGAACTACTGCATTGCGGCCTTCGCCTAGATAAGCGGCTTTCTGCTCATCACTAAGAGTTCGACATTTACCGTCGTACCCTGGGGTTTTACTCGCTGCCTTTGCAGCTTCACGCCGCTCTTCAAGTTCTTCGGGTGAGCAATAGCAGTGATACGCGTAGCCACCATCAAGTAATTTCTGGGCAACATCTGCATAAATGTCCATGCGCTCTGACTGACGGTATGGGCCAAATGGGCCACCAACTTCAGGGCCTTCATCCCAGTCAAGCCCGAGCCAACGTAAGGAATCTAAAAGGTCTTTGTAAGACTGCTCACTGTCACGAGCAGCATCAGTATCTTCAATTCGAAATACGAAAGTGCCGCCGGTGTGACGGGCATAAGCCCAATTGAATAATGCGGTTCTCACCATGCCAACATGCGGATTACCAGTTGGTGAAGGACAGAAACGAACTCTTACGTTGGACACAGATCTCCCTTATTAACTGCGAGCGACAACAGGATTCGTTAGCGTGCCGATCCCCTGAATCGTCACACTCACACTATCGCCAGCGACAATTGGTCCGACACCAGCAGGCGTACCCGTCAAAATAACATCACCTGGAATTAAAGTCATCACGTGCGAAATCCAAGAGACCATTTCGTGAACGCCGTGAACCATCTCTTTTGTGTTACTACTCTGCTTCACTTCGTCATTTACTTCACAAGAAATATTCAATATTGATGGATCGAGTTCTGTTTCAATCCACGGACCTAGTGGACAGAACGTATCGAAACTTTTTGCCCGAGTCCACTGCTTATCTTTAGCTTGCAAATCACGGGCTGTTACATCGTTAGCGCAGGTATAACCAAAAATTACTTCGCCAGCGCGCTCAACAGGAACGTCTTTTGCCACAGCACCGATGACTACAGCTAATTCAGCTTCGTAATGCACCTCGTTCGACTGATCTGGAAGAACGATGGCATCCTCGTCAGCAATAACCGTGGTGTTCGGCTTTAAGAAAATAACTGGTTCATCTGGAACACTGCTATTCATCTCAGCAGCATGGTCGGCATAATTTTTTCCAACACAAATAATCTTGCTCGGAATTGTTGGAGCTAGAACTTTTAACTCGTCGAGTTCAACAGCAACGCCTACAAATTCAGGGTCGCCCCAAGGCAATCCTCGGAACAGTGCAACTTGAGTGCCTTCAAGAACTCCGTAAACCGGAGTTTCAGTATTTGGGATCATGACTCGAACAAAACGCATGTTCTAACCCTATCGGGCAGAGCCTTGCCAATTAGTTGTTGTGGCCCAATAATCCGTAGGAAATGGCATCTTCAAGCGCAAGCCACGATGCAGCGATTACGTTTTCGTGCACCCCAACTGTGTTCCAGCGCTTAATGCCTTCAGCCGTTTCGATAAGTACGCGAGTAACAGCACCAGTTCCCTGGCCACCATCCAAAATACGTACTTTGTAGTCGATGAGCTCAAGCGACTCAAGTTCGGGAAACCGCTGAACAAGTACAGCGCGCAGAGCGTTATCGAGTGCGTTAACCGGACCGTTTCCAGTGCGAGTCTCGGAAATAACATCATCACCAAAACGAACATTGACAGTGGCATCACTTAGGACTTGGCCGTCTTCTTGCTGCTCAGTTACGGCGCGCCAAGAAGCTACATCAAACTTGTGGGTGCTAGCTCCAGTCAATGCGCTTTGAAGTAACAACTCAAATGATGCATCGGCTGCTTCAAACGACCATCCGCGCGCTTCAAGTTGCTTAACTTTTTCAACTACTTCACTTATGGCTTCAGGATTTTGAGAAAGGTCGTAACCAAGTTCGCGGCCTTTAAGTTCAATGGACGCACGACCAGCCATTTCGGTAACTAGCACCCGCATATCGTTACCAACAACTGCCGCATCGATGTGGTTGTAAAGCTCGGCATTCACTTTGAGTGCACTTGCGTGCAAACCAGCTTTATGCGCGAATGATGAAACTCCAACGTATGGCTGATGAGTATCAGGCGTTAAGTTCGCGATTTCGGCAATAGCGTGCGAAACGCGAACCATTTCCTTTAGTGCGCCCTCGGGCAAGACTGGAATTCCCATTTTCAATTCAATGTTGGCAATCACTGAGAACAAATCAGCATTGCCGGTGCGTTCGCCATATCCGTTAGCGGTGCACTGCACGTGGGTAACTCCGGCTTCGATTGCAGCAATCGTGTTTGCAATCGCACAACCGGTGTCATCTTGGCAATGAATACCTAATCGCCCACCAGTTCGAGCTTTAACGTCAGAAACTATGGTGTGAATTCCGGTTGGCAACATGCCGCCATTTGTGTCGCAAAGTACTGCAACATCAGCGCCTGCATCAAGAGCAGTTTGAACTGCCGCAACACCGTAGTCAGCATCGTGCTTGTAGCCATCAAAGAAGTGTTCAAAATCAACAAATACGCGCCGACCCTGTGACACTAGATGTGAAACTGTGTCAGCAATCATCGCCAGATTTTCTTCACGCGTAGTTTTAAGCGCTTGCTCAACGTGCCACACATCACTCTTTGCAACCAGTGTGATCACTGGTGCTTGCGAGTCAATCAAGGCTTTCACCTGTTGGTCTTCAGTTGCACTGATTCCGGCTTTTCGAGTTGCGCCGAAGGCAACAAGTTTTGCATTCTTTAGTTCAACTTCGCCTGCAGCCATCCGAGCAAAAAATTCGGTATCTTTTGGCAGCGCACCGGGCCAACCACCTTCGATAAACCCAACGCCGAATTCATCAAGGAGTTTGGTTACGGCAAGTTTGTCTTCGACCGAATAGGTGATTCCTTCACGCTGAGCGCCATCACGCAATGTGGTGTCATAAACATGAAAGTTGTCAGTTAAAGCCACGTTAAATCACTCGATGCATCCAGTTATGCACGTCAGGTGCAGAACCAGTTTGAATGTCGACTAAAGCTTGACGCAATTTCATAGTGATTACACCCGGCTGGCCATCAGCGATAGTCCATGAGCCAGAGTTTTTGCTTTGAACTCGACCAACAGGGGTAATTACTGCTGCGGTACCGCACGCAAAAACTTCGCTGATTTCACCTGATGCGCAACCCTCACGCCATTGGTCAACTGTGATGGTTTCTTCCGACGCCGCAATACCAAGATCGCCAGCAAGCGTTAGTAATGAATCACGAGTAACGCCTGGCAACAAAGTTCCTGTGAGTTTCGGGGTCACCAAGCGAGCATTTTCGCCCTCGCCATAAACGAAGAACAGGTTCATGCCACCCATTTCTTCAATGTTTTTGCGTTCAATTGCATCTAACCAAACAACTTGGTCACAGCCTTCTCTGGCTGCTTCAGCTTGAGCAACCAAACTTGCGGCGTAATTCCCTGCGCATTTTGCTTCACCAGTTCCACCCGGAGATGCCCGCACAAAGTCATCGGAAATCCAAACGGATACTGGTTTCACACCTTGAGGGAAGTAAGCACCAACAGGTGATGCCATCAAAACATATGTGACATGCGTGGACGGACGAATACCAAGGGCATCTTCCGATCCAAATTCAAGTGGCCGCACATACAGCGACTTCTCAGGACCTTCGGGCACCCATTCATGATCTTGGCGAATTAATGCTTCGATCGCACCGATAAATAGATCAGTTGGTACTGGCGGAAGGGCTAAGCGATAAGAAGATCGTTGAAAGCGAAGCGCATTGGCTTCCGGACGGAAGACGTAGATACCGCCATTTGCATGTCGATATGCCTTCAAGCCTTCAAAAATTGATTGCCCATAATGCAGTGCATTAAGACCCACACCGCCTGCATGAGCAGCGCTAGAAATTAGTTCTGGTTGCTGCCAGCCACCTTCGGCAGTCCAAATTGCGCGCACGATATTGTCCGTGAAATATTTACCAAAACCTGGTTCAGTCAAAATTTGTGCACGTTCGTCAGCAGATACTGGATTTGGATTGGCATGAAGACTGATCTGATCAACTGCGCTTTCCCGAAGGCTGGGCGGATACAACGGCGCGCCAGAAGCGACTACTGCAGAAGCAGAGACATCTAGATTTGAGTGAACAGTTTCAGCCATATGTACACGCTACCTGTTTTTAGGCAGTAACGGCAGTGGCTAACGCATCACCGATTTGGCTAGTGCTGCGCACACCTGATCGAGTAGCGAGGTCGGTAGCTACCGCGGCTTCTACCTTCTTGGCCGCTTCGGCTTCCCCGATATGGTCGAGCAACATAGCAACACTGAGCACCGTTGCTGTTGGATCTGCCTTGCCCTGACCAGCGATATCAGGTGCACTTCCATGAACTGGCTCGAACATACTCGGGTTGGTGCGACTTGGATCAATGTTGCCACTTGCTGCCAACCCAATACCGCCAGCAATTGCTGCACCAATATCGGTGATGATGTCACCGAACAAGTTATCGGTTACCACAACATCGAAACGCTCTGGCTGCGTCAAGAAGAACATACTTGCTGCATCGACATGACAGTAATCAGTTTCGATATTTGGAAATTCTTTAGCCACGTCATTGAAGGTGCGCTGCCACAAGTCACCGGCATAAACCAAAACATTTGTCTTGTGCACCAATGTGACTTTGCCACGACGCTTGCCTGCTCGAGCGAATGCATCACGAATAATGCGCTCAGCACCGAAACGAGTGTTGATACTCACTTCTGTTGCAACTTCATGAAGCGTGCCTTTACGGAGTGAACCGCCAGCGCCCACATAAGGACCTTCAGTGCCTTCGCGACAAACTACGAAGTCAATGTCTTCTGGACCTTTACCAGCGAGCGGAGATTCAACACCAGCAAAGAGTTTCACCGGGCGAAGATTGACGTGGTGATCTAGTAAGAATCGCAGTGGAAGCAGCACTCCGCGCTCAAGAACACCTGGTGGCACCGAAGGGTCACCAATGGCGCCCAACAAGATCGCATCGTGGGCCTTAAGTTCAGCAACCACACTGCCTGGCAAAGTTTCACCAGTTGCGTTGTACCGACGAGCGCCCAAATCATATTCAGATGTACTGATGGATAAACCAGCCAGAGGTGCTACTGCTTCAAGGACTTTAAGCCCCTCAGCTACTACCTCAGTGCCGATACCGTCGCCGGGAATTACTGCAAGTTTGATTTCGCGTGCCATGCATTCAAGGTTATCGGTGTCTCCCCTGAAGTAGAAAACTGCACTTCGGATAAAAATCGGACACTTCTTGTAAACCAAAGAATGCTGATACCCTTAAAACAATGTACGTGAGCCTGCTCCTTCGCAGCCGCGACGAGGCCTAAGTCGGTCTGCTCGTCGCGGAGTATTTGTTGTGCCGAGCCTTTGTCCTTATAAAACTCACTACATTCATCTGGAGAACCGCACATGAGCAAACATGACGAGCGAAACCCACAGCAACCCTCTGGGATGCCATTTCAGCGTTACACCCCATTCACCCCTATCAACTTAACCGACCGAACCTGGCCAGAAACCGCCATAAAGCAAGCACCTCGCTGGTGCGCGGTTGACTTGCGAGACGGAAATCAGGCACTAATCGACCCCATGACGCCAGATCGCAAACGACGCATGTTCGAGTTACTAGTCAAAATGGGTTACAAAGAAATTGAAGTCGGTTTCCCTTCTGCAAGCCAACTGGACTTCGACTTTGTGCGCATGCTAATTGAAGAGAACCTAATTCCTGACGATGTCGTAATTCAGGTGTTAACTCAAGCGCGTGAACATTTGATTGAGCGAACTTTCGAATCTATTGCGGGCGCGAAGCAGGCAGTGGTTCACCTTTACAACTCAACCTCAACTTTGCAGCGTCGTGTTGTGTTTGCTTTAGATAAAGATGGCATTAAAGACATCGCAGTCAATGGTGCTCGCTTGTGTCAGAAATTTGCTGAGCAGATTGATGACACGGAGATTTATTTTGAATACTCCCCCGAGTCATTCACGGGTACGGAACTTGATTACGCAATTGAAGTATGCAATGCGGTTAATGATGTGTGGCAACCAACCCCAGAGCGCAAAGTAATCATTAATTTGCCAGCGACTGTTGAAATGGCAACTCCTAATGTTTATGCCGACAGCATCGAATACATGAGTCGCAACTTGAAGTACCGCGATTCAATCGTGCTTAGCCTGCACCCGCACAATGATCGCGGAACTGCTGTAGCAGCAGCCGAGCTTGGTTACATGGCTGGGGCCGATCGCATTGAAGGTTGCCTATTCGGAAACGGTGAGCGCACAGGCAATGTTTGTTTGGTTACTTTAGGTTTGAACTTGTTCAGCCAAGGCATCGATCCACAAATTAATTTCAGTGATATTGATGACATCCGTCGCACAGTTGAATATTGCAATCAACTTAATGTTCCTGAACGACATCCCTATGGTGGCGATTTGGTTTACACAGCATTCTCTGGTTCACACCAAGATGCAATCAATAAAGGTTTGGCTGTTATGCAAAGTGATGCTGATGCAGCTGGTGCCTCAATTGATGAAACAACTTGGGCAGTTCCTTATCTGCCAATTGATCCAAAAGATGTTGGCCGAAGTTACGAAGCCGTAATTCGTGTGAACTCGCAGTCTGGCAAAGGTGGCGTGGCTTACATCATGCGCACTGAGCACAACTTGGAACTACCTCGCCGACTACAAATTGAGTTCAGTCAGGTAATCCAGAAAGTTACTGACAACGAAGGCGGAGAAGTTTCACCACAGGCAATGTGGGATGTTTTCTTGGACGAATACTTGCCAAGTAATGATGCTCCATGGGGTCGTTTCAAGTTGAAGACCGTTGCGGTAGACAGCGATGTTGATGGTGAGACTCGAGTTCGGGTTGGAATGAGCGATGCTGAATCTGCACTTGAGATCGTAAACTCTGAAGGCATCGGCAATGGTCCAATCGCTGCGTTCTGTGATGCGCTTTCTGGTCTTGGCGTTGATGTGAAAGTTCTTGACTATCACGAACATGCAATGAGCGCCGGTGGCGATGCGCAAGCAGCTGCCTACTTGGAATGTTTGGTTGCTGGTCGCACATTGTGGGGTGTAGGTATTGACTCTTCTATCGTGACTGCATCGCTTAAAGCGGTGGTCTCCGCTGTTAACCGCGATTTACGAAATCAGGAACATTAAGCCAAAGCAACATCGTTTATGTTTCAGATTTCCAAACGACCAGGCAACACGCAATTGAAAGGCCGATGGCTTAACCATCGATTGTGAAAGCCAGATCGACATTTATTCCTTGCAGAAATTTATTGCAAGTATTACGTGAGCAATCTGTGACTCGTTGGTGAACTGTGTTCATTAATTTCAACTTATGACACAGTCCCAAACGCTAATCAGAAATCCGCCAAATCGAATCGCTCTCCTAGGGACTTATCCCCCAACGGAATGCGGAATTGCTACATTCACTAAATCGTTGGCAACTGCATACCGGACTAATGGTGTTGACGTTGACATTGTGCGACTGATGAACGGCGACTCAACCGAATCTCCCGTAGAAGTAACCCACGAACATGGTGGCTCTTCGGACGTTGAAAGAACTGCTGAAATCCTGAATGCATACGAGCAGATTTTGATTCAGCATGAATTTGGCATTTTTGATGGCCCGGACGGCGACGAGATAGTGGAGATTCTTCAGCGTCTGGAAATTCCAGTAACCGTGGTTCTGCACACAGTACTGACAAATCCGAGTTTGCATCAACGCGAAGTAATGAATGAGATCGTTGCTAAAGCCAATGCACTGGTTACCATGACCCAGGCTGGAAAAGCGAAACTAATTGCAAATTATCCCGTTGCCACTCGGAAAATTCATGTTATCCCCCATGGCGCGCGACCAATAAACAAAAGCGTTGCAAGTATCCGAGCAAAGGCGCAGATGCAGCGTCCTCGAATTTTGACTTGGGGTTTGATTGGGCCTGGTAAGGGAATCGAATGGGCAATTGACGCACTTGCCGAATTAAAAGGTGAAATGGACATGCCCGAATATGTCATCGCTGGTCAAACACATCCACACGTGAAACAACGAAGTGGCGAAAATTACCGAGATTCGCTGGTAAGTCGAATTAACGAACATGGTTTGTCTGAAAGTGTCACATTCATTGACCACTATCTTTCAGATGGGGAACTTGATGACCTGATTACGAGCGCAGACATTGTTTTGCTGCCATATGATTCGCTAGAGCAAGTTACTTCTGGTGTTTTAGTTGAAGCTCTTGTCGCTGGCGTACCGATTATTGCCACCAATTTCCCTCATGCCCGTGAAGTGCTATCTGATCACGGTGGCATCTTGGTTAAACAAAAGGATCCGCTCGCCATCGCACTGGCAATTCGAGCAATTCTCAGCAGCAGTAATCGGGCTAACGCAATGCGCCAACGGCTTCACCGAAAAGGACAATCATTTTTGTGGCCAGCTATTGGAAGTAAATATCTAGAAATCGCTCATGAATTAAATGGCACAAAATATTCAAGCTCGTCCAAATCACTAGTTAGTTAGAACGGAAGTAATGTCACTCAACTATTCACACCTACTCGCACTATCGGATGATGTAGGTATTTTCGAACATGCAAAATACAACAAAGCTCGAATTGAACATGGCTACTGCGTAGACGACGTTTCTCGGGCGCTAATACTGATTGAGCGCAATCAACCTGAAAGCAAAACTTTACAAAACCTTCGGTTAACTTATTTACAGTTTCTTCGAGAAGCACAGACTGATGCCGGCGAATTCATCAACCGTAAAGATGTTGCGGGGGTCTGGAATGGACCCGCAGAGATTGCAGATCACTGGGGTCGTGCGCTCTGGGCTTTTGGTTCGACATTTCAATTTGATAAAGATCGGGACATTGCCTACGAAGCTCTGCAACGTTTTGAGTTAGGGGCTAAAAACCGGAGTAATTTCCTGCGAAGTATGTTGTTTGCCTCACTTGGCGCTGCAGCAGTTCTAGATGTCGATGCCTCCAATCAACTGGCGATGTCGGTTTTGGATGAAACTGCCCAAATGATTGAAACAATCACTCAGGAAAATGAGCAAGTATCAGATTGGCTTTGGCCAGAACAGAAATTGACATACGCAAACGCTGCGTTGCCTGAAGTACTTATTTTGGCTGGAGTTCGACTTAAAAATCGCGACTATCTCGTACGAGGAATTGTTTTGCTTAAGTGGCTTCTCAGTATGGAATCCAAACCGCCACACTTTTCGGTAACTCCGGCAGGTGGCAGAACCGCAAATGAAGATGTCAGCAATGCAGATCAGCAGCCTATTGAGGTTGCGGCTTTAGTTGATGCGTGTAGCACGGCATATCAGGTGACCAACGATAGTCAGTGGCTTAATTACATTGCTCGAGGTGCACGCTGGTTTGCTGGCTCAAACGATTCTCGAACTCCCATGTACGACCCAATGACTGGCGCGGGCTTCGATGGGCTAACTGAGGATGGGCGAAATCAAAACTGTGGAGCAGAATCCACAATTGCATATTTAACTGTGATGGATCAGTACCACCGACATTTTGGGAGCTCTAATGACACTCGCTGAACGCACTAGCGTAATCCTGCGTCCAAATCCTGCGCGAGTATTGGCTCGGCTATTTATTCCAGGCGAAGAGCATTTAATCATGGGTAAAAGTCGTGCCAAAGAAGTGGTTAGTCGATGTATGAATCTTTCTGAATCGGTGGTGCAAGAAACCTTTGCCACCACTATCGCCAGATTCGGTCATCGCCACCGCGATTTAGAGGAGCAACTACTAGTTCATTATTGCGCTGTCGAAAACTTAGTGGATTCAGATGCAGGAGAATTATCGCGCGAAAGAAAAATGTTAATTGGCGCATACTTCACTCAGGAATACTCCTTTGAATCAGCCGCGTACTTCAACCCATCAATGGTTGCTCATCCAGACCAGTCCGGATTGAGTTCCGGATATATACGAATCATTATGAGTGTTCGAGCTGTTGGTGAAGGACACATTTCAAGTCTGGTTTTTCGCAGTGGAATCATCAATCCAATAGGTGAGATTCTGATCGACTCAAGTCCGCACTACGCAACTGCCCACGCAAAACGCAATTCAGTCTTGAATAACCATGTTGTAAGACAAACAGCGATCTCGAGCGGATGTGATGATGAACGTCTAGACCTAGTACTCGGGTTGCTGCCTAGCAAATTTACGCCAGCAGATTTGGAAGTTGCAATGTCGCAGGTTATTCCGATGAATCAAGCAGATTCAGAACCGGATCCCGTCAGGTCAGTTTTACAATCCATTGTGCAAAGTGGATATGAAACAAATTTCTCAGAAAAAACTCCGATCAGCGAACAGGTATTGTGGCCGACTTCACCGGATGAGCGCGGCGGAATAGAAGATGCCAGATGGGTACATTTCACTAAACCAGATGAAAGCACTTCATATGTGGCGACCTATACGGCATATGACGGCCAGTCAGTAAGTACCAGAGTTTTTGAGACACAAAATTTTCGCAACTACACCTCAACCAATCTAACTGGCAGTGCGATAACAAATAAAGGCGTTGCCCTGTTCCCACGCACTATCGATGGAAAGTATCTGGCTATGTCTAGATGGGATCGTGAGTCTAATTCAATTGCCTTCTCTGAAGACGGCTACCACTGGGATAAAGCCACGACAATTCAGGTGGCGAACCAACCCTGGGAAATAGTGCATATCGGAAACTGTGGCTCGCCGCTTGAAACTGAATACGGGTGGATAGTTATAACCCACGGCACAGGACCAATGCGCGAATACTGCCTTGGCGCGATTCTGCTGGATTTACAAGATCCAACCAAAGTTATTGGGCGACTATCTCAGCCGCTGCTATCTGCTAATGCCGATGAACGCAATGGGTATGTGCCTAATGTTGTGTATTCCTGTGGCGGATTAATACACAATGGAACCATTTTTCTGCCATACGGATTTAGTGATTTTGGCACTCGCATCGCAACAGTTAACGTGGCCGAATTAGTCGACGCTATGTTGACTAACGGCCCGGACAAAGTTGAAGTGTTAGCGGGCAACGTTAACGAGAAATCACCAAACGGGCTTGCCAT
>Ga0114959_10002814_pt1 | contig 14022 bp, 15 predicted proteins | sample C_130625_EF_Meta_FD_87317 | JGI IMG/M metagenome (GOLD analysis project Ga0114959, IMG submission 87317) | Freshwater microbial communities from Lake Croche, Canada to study carbon cycling - C_130625_EF_MetaG | ecosystem: Environmental > Aquatic > Freshwater > Lake | place: Lake Croche, Canada...
CTGGTGGTCGTGCAACTCACCATCCGTAGCCTGCTGGGGTTGGCTGAGTCAGGCTATTTCCGGCGCCTGCGGGATCGCCGCCTTCGCCGTTGGATCAACCGCATGAACAATCACGTCATTCTTTGCGGCTATGGCCGCATCGGCCGCGAAATCGCCGAACAGCTCAACCGCGAGGGGGTGCGGTTGCTGGTGATTGAAACCGATCAGGCCTGCAAGGAGGCCGCCGAGGAGCGGGGACTGCCGGTCTTGCTGGCGGATGCCACGCTGGATGAAACCCTGATGGAAGCCGGCATCCAACACTGCCGCAGCCTGGTGGCAGCCCTCAGCAGCAATGCGGCCAATCTCTATGTGGTGCTCAGTGCCAGGGGCCTGGCGCCGCAGTGCCGGCTGATCGCCCGGGCTGACAGCGAAGAGGCCGCCCGCAAACTGAGGCTGGCCGGCGCCGACCAGGTGGTGAGCCCCTATGTCGCTGGAGGTCGCACGATGGCCGCCACAGCCCTCAGGCCCCTGGCCGTCAGTTTCATGGAGCTGCTGGCAGGCTCCGCCTGCGAAGTCGAGGAGTTCCAACTCAGTGGCGATCCCCAGCGTCTGGGGGAACTGCAGGGAGCCAGCCTCGAAGATTTGCACCTGCGCCGCCGCAGTGGAGCCCTAGTGCTGGCGGTGCGCAACCCGAGAGGGGAGGTCATGGAGGGGCAGTCCCTGATTGCCAACCCTGGTGGTCATGTCCGCCTAGAAGCGGGCCAGCTCCTTGTGGTCATGGGTAGCCAGGAGCAATTGAGCCGATTAAGGGATCTGCTTGGAGATGCCTTGGTGGATGTGGGAAGCATGCCCGCTTGATGCTCCATGGCTGACAACGTCAGCATGGCCGACTTACGATCGACGGCTACAACCGGCGGCTCGATGTCCCTTCCCCAACCCCTCGCTGGCCAAACGGCCCTGATCACGGGTGCAAGCCGGGGAATCGGTGCCGCCATCGCCGCGGAATTGGCGGCGACAGGGGCCACCGTTGTCGTGAATTATGCCCACTCTGAAACGGCGGCAGCAGCGCTAGTGGACTCCATCGCAGCAGCCGGTGGCAAGGCCTGGAGCCTGAAGGCCAATGTCGCCAACGAAGCAGAGGTGGAAGCGATGGTCAAACAAATCATGGAACGGGAAAATCGAATCGATATTCTTGTCAACAATGCGGGGATCACCAAAGATGGCCTGTTGATGCGAATGAAAACCGTAGATTGGCAAAGTGTCATTGACCTCAATCTCACCGGAGTCTTTCTTTGCAGTCGTGCCGTCAGCCGGCCCATGCTGAAAGCCAGGAGTGGACGCATTATTAACATCACCTCAGTCGTGGCGTTAATGGGCAATCCTGGGCAAGCCAATTACAGTGCAGCCAAGGCAGGAGTCATTGGATTAACTCGTAGCAATGCCGCTGAATTCGCCAGCCGAGGGGTTACTGTTAATGCGGTTGCGCCCGGATTTATCGCCACAGAAATGACCCAAGAATTAGAAAGCGAGGCGATTCTTCGCTCCATTCCCCTAGGCCGAATGGGAAGCACCAAAGAAGTCGCCGGTGTCGTCCGCTTCCTTGCCGCTGACCCCGCGGCAAGCTACATGACAGGCCAAGTGCTGCAGGTGGATGGCGGCATGGTCATGCGCTGAGACAATCACCCCAAGCGCCGCTGAAAACGATCCGCAATAGGCGGCCAAAGGGCTGGACATTATTCCAACAACGTCCTTGACAAGTAAAAAAATTTACACTACAGTTTAGTTTGATAGGACAATGCATTAAACCTGTCCAAATCCTGAACCTTTTTCATGGATGCGCCCCAGCCTGAATCAGCCGCCTGGCAAGGGCAAAAAGTGTTAATTACTGGGGGAGCCGGTTTCATCGGTTCCAATTTAGCGATTCGGGCAACAGAACTAGGGGCCGATGTCACAATTATAGATAGCCTCATCCCCGAATACGGTGGATGTCTATATAACTTAGAAACCATCAAAGACAAAGTAAGAATAAATCTTTCTGACATAAGGGATAGCTTTTCCCTGAGACCATTGATTGAAAATGTCGATATTTTATTCAACTTAGCCGGCCAAACAAGTCACATGGACTCAATGAAAGACCCCCATACAGATTTAACCATAAACTGCATGGCCCAACTCAATTTGCTGGAAACCTGTCGTCAATTTAATCCTAATATTCGAATCATCTTTGCAAGTACGCGTCAAATTTACGGCAAACCAACCTATCTACCAGTCGACGAAAATCACAATATCAATCCCGTTGATATCAATGGCATCCACAAATATGCGGCTGAACTTTATTATGGCCTTTATGGCAAAGTCCATGGCATTCGTACTTGCATACTTAGACTGACGAACACCATCGGTCCGCGAATGCGAATCAAAGATGCAAGGCAAACCTTTGTTGGCATATGGATACGTCAACTACTTGATGGTCAACCCATTGAAGTCTGGGGTGGCGAGCAACTAAGAGACTTCAATGATGTTGAGGATGTTGTGCAAGCAATGCTAATTGCTTCTCAATCTAGCGACTGCTTTGGTAAAATTTTCAACCTAGGAAGTGAAGAAAAAGTCAGCTTACTGCAGCTGGCAAATATGTTGCAAGAGCTAAACGGAAGCGGCGATATAAATATCATGACATATCCTCAAGAAAGAAAGAAAATTGATATTGGGGATTACTACTCCTCTTTTGAACGATTTAGAACGATGACCGGTTGGGAACCTGCCCGATCCCTTGGAGAAACTCTGAGACGGACCCTAGACTATTATTCAGATCATCTTTCGTACTACATCTAAACCAATCCCGACGTTCCATGAGCCTCCAAGACAGGATTAATTTTCCTCAAAAAGACACTGAATTCCATCAAGCCCTTATTGATAATGCTCTACAAAGTATTCTTAGCAGTGGTCAATTAATTCTAGGACCAGGAGTCAGGCAATTTGAAGCTGATTTTGCTGAATGGTTATCTCGCGATCATGAAGCAGCCCATTGTATTGGTGTTGGGAATGGTACAGATGCACTTGAACTGGCCTTACGTGCTGCAGGGGTACAAGCAGGTGACCATGTTGCCGTCCCATCTCATACGGCTTACGCAACCATTGCAGCCATTTTAAGAATTGCCGCCATTCCCGTTTTCATCGATATTCAAAGCGATCGACCTGTAATCAGTCTCGAAACATTAGCCCATACTCTAGATCTCTGTAACACGATTAAAGCTGTGATAGCTGTTCATCTTTATGGCGAAGTATGCGAACTAGAAACAATTCAGGCCTTTTGCAGGCTAAATAACCTAGCCCTTATTGAAGATTGTGCCCAAGCTACGGGAAGCCTATATCATAATTGCCGTGTAGGGACCTATGGTGATTTTGCTGCATTCAGCTTCTATCCCACCAAAAATCTAGGTGCCCTGGGGGATGGAGGCCTACTGGTTGTAAATCCAAATAGGAACAAGGATCAATTGGAAAAAATCAGACAGATGCGATTTTACGGCTGGAATAACCATAGGGAAGCGGTCAGCTTTGGTGTCAACAGCCGACTCGATGAATTTCAGGCTTTATTATTATCTGGAAAACTAAAAAAGCTTGATTCACAAATTAATCGACGTCGTAAACTAGCAGCTTTATACAATTCCGAACTGGAAACGTATCTTGGCCATCAAATTCTTAGCTTGCCAACGGAGCAAAGCCATTGGAATCATAGCTATCACCTATACGTGATTCAATTAAAATCTGACCTAAGGGACAGGCTCCTCGAAGCTTCAATGAAAGCAAATATACCCTTGGGAATACACTATGCCTTACCATGCCACAAACATCCCTATATCATTAACAATTATCCCAGTCACCATCCTCTAGAAAATACAGAAAAAATGGTTCAAGAAATATTGACACTTCCTCTCAATCCCTATCTCAAATCCAAGGATATTCGAACAGTTTGCGAGTTTATTCAACATATTTTTTCTCAATAAATATATGTTTTTTAATGGATTAGCCAACCTCTTCCCTTGCCATGAATACTTAACATGAATCGGCAAAAGTACGGATTTAGCATGGTGATTCCACTCTATCGGAGTGAGTCCAGCATACCAGATCTGATTAAACGCCTCGAAAATTTATCTATTAGCGAGAGCTGGAATGTGGTTTTTGTAGACGATGGCAGTCCTGACAATACCTATCAAACCATTAAAGGTATGCTGCAAAATTCGCCATTAAATGCGATTCTTGTACGTCATACACGCAACTACGGCGAACATAATGCCGTATTAACAGGATATCGACATGCCAGTGGTGAATATATTTTGAATTTGGATGATGATCTTCAAAACCCACCAGAAGAAGCACTGCGCATGCTTCAATACGCACGGGACAATAATTTTGATGTCGTCTACGGAAACTATAGGTACAAAAAACATGCTAACTGGCGTAATATTGGCAGCTTATTTGCTAATATTACTGCTAAATTTCTTCTTGATATTAATGGGACTGAATACTTGTCAAGTTTTCGCTGTGTCAGTTTTCATATTGCAAAAAATATCGCCGATTACAAAGGTCCATATGTTTATATAGATGGCATACTCTCCCAGCTCACTTCATCCATATCAAGCCTTGATGTTCAACATGATGAACGATTTATGGGCGAGAGTAACTATAATATGCGCCGTTTAATAAGATTATGGTTGGTTATTTTGACTGGGTTCTCACTGATGCCCTTGCGAATTGCCATATTGATTGGAATCTCTACTGCTCTACTAGGAGCAACAGGCTTAGGCTATGCCTTAATCTCAAATATTTTTGAAAAAAATCAAATTCCTGGTTGGACTTCCATCATTTCATCAATATTATTTTTTGGTGGCATCCAATGCTTGTTACTTGGCGTGGTCGGAGAATATATTGGGAGAATTTATTTAGCCATTAGTGGCAAACCACAATCACTTGTACGTAGTATTGACGGCTTCAATTCATCCATTACTTAATTTATATTTAGAAATGCATAAAAACGCTTTTAAGCATTTTTATCAACGGACTCGCTTATGCTTTCTCTTAATTTTCGGATACGCTGTAGCAGCCTAAGCCTGCGACTCCTTGCTGTAATTGTCAAAAACAATCGAATCGGAATATAAACTAATGCCATGGCTAAGCCAAAAGCAGAAATTAATAGAAATCCCAATCCATCTGCTCCTGAAATATGCTCAAAAATTCCATCTGATTTATCAGAGTTAAGCAGGATCTCACTAATATCAATTTCTGGTTTGGAGGGAATCACAAAATTATCCATGAGAATATTCTAGACAAGATAGAAAGGATCTAGTCTTCAATAATAAAAATTCTTTCATTTTTTGTGGTTTTGTGACCGTTAGGATAAAACTTAAGATGCTCGCAAAAATTCGCCAACACCATCGTGCGTTCAACCATGCGATGGATGTTCCAAGATTTATCTTTGGTTTCTGCATGGTAGTTGGGCGATCTTTTTACAATAATTTGAGACCTGCAGGTCGATTCCCGTTATTGCTGTACCAACAACCACAGCATCAGCACCTTCGACCATAGCTTTTACCGCATCCGAACTTGTGCTGATGCCGCCTTCGCAGATCAGCAATACATCGGCAGGAAGCTCTGCTTGCAATTGGGCTAAGAGCTCCCAGGCGGGAGGCTGGAAGGAATCCGTCGCTTTTGTATAACCATATAGGGTTGTACCGACCCAAGCACAACCTAATTCCGCAGCTTTAAGGCCAGAAATTAAAGAATCAACATCGGCCATAATTGGTATGGAAAGTTCTTGATGAATACGCTGCAATAGAATTTCAAGCGAATCCCCATCAGGACGGATGCGATCTGTGGCATCTAAAGCAACAACATCAGCACCAGCGGCCCATACGGACTGGACTTCATGCCAACCTGGGGTTATGTAAACATCGCTATGGGGAAACGATCGCTTCCACAGGCCTACAATCAATGCCGAAGGACAACGTTGTCTTACGGCAGCAATGTGCTCTGGGCTTTCTAAACGAACCCCTGCGGCCCCATTAGCCAGACAGGCCTCGGCCATGGCAGCAATAACATAAGGATCCCGCAGGGGAGAACCGGGGGGAGCCTGAACAGAGACAATCAGACCTCCAGTGACCCTGCGGGAAAGCTGTCGGAGGAAACTAGAATCACAAGCCACGATTTAATTCAGTCTACGGTCTAGTAATGGCCTCACCGCTAAAAACAGAAACAAGGAAAGCGAAGCAAGAATAAAAATGCATGTTAGGGAATTTAATGAGCCATAGGGGGCAATAAGAACGATATCTGTCAAGTGGAAATTATTTGAGTAGCTAGCCCGTATGGGTTCAATGGCAAAAGTTAAGGGATTGATGGAGGCAAGCCAAGACAACCATCTAGGCATAAAACTGAGCGGAGCCAAAGCCGTGCTCGCAAAAAGCAACGGTAAATTACTAATAAAAATGACAGCAATCAACTCAATATGGCCTGGCAAGCTAAAAGCTAGTGCCAAACTGAGGGCCGTTACGGCAAAAATCAATAGGGAGAGAACTAGAATAACAATCAGCATTCCAGGCAAAGTAGGCCAGCCATAACCCAATAATCCAGCCGCAACAATTATTGAAAGACTTTGGATCAAGCTGAGAAGAGTAATATAAATTACCGAAGCCAATACAATCGAAGCCCGGGAACGCAGCGGGGCGACTAAAAGGCGATTCAAAAAGCCAAATTCACGGTCAAACATCACTGGCAGCCCGGCATTCAAAGCGGCACTGAATGCCGTGAATACAATCACACCGGCCCCAAGAAAGCGTCCATAACTGCCACCACCTGGAAGTAAACCTTCAGGGGCATTGGCGAAAAGGGCACCAAATAAAATCAGCCAAATCAATGGCTGCAGAATACCGGCCACTAAGGTGGATGGCCGACGTATCAATTGCAAGAAAAGGCGCCGAGTCAGGGCCAAGGTTTCTTGGAAAATCTCTGATGCGGCCGACACCTGGGGCATGGGCCGCTGATCGCCCTTACCCAATGATTCCGATTGAACCGAAGGTGATGTGATTGTCATGGGATCAGTTTACATGGACTGTTTCCGTTCTGCCTTGGGATCGCGCAGACCCACTACGGCAAGCTCGGCATCCATGAGGGTGCGACCGGTAGCTTGGAGATAGACATCATCCAGACTTGGACGACTCTGAGTGAGGGAAAATACGGGAACATCCTGGTCCATTAAATGGCGTCGAATAACCTCACTGACATCCTGGGTGTCAACAAGCAGATTCAGGGAAAATCCCTGGGACTTGTTGATAACCACATCGCGTACGCCTGGACATTCGAGCAGCAAATTACGCAACCGTGCCGATTCATGAAGATCACTAAATTCCCTGACTTTTAAGGTAATGCGTTCTCCGCCAAGTGCCTTCTTAAGATCAGATGGAGTCCCTTCGGCGATCACTGAACCCGAATCAAAAATAGCCAGACGATCGGCCAAGACATCAATTTCCTCAAGATAATGACTACTCAATAACACGGTCACACCTTGATCACGGAGCTGACAAAGGACTTGCCAAAGAACAGCACGACTTTCAATATCTAAGCCAACAGTAGGTTCATCAAGGACAAGCAATTGGGGGGAATGTAATAAACCCGCTGCCAGGTCAATGCGACGGCGCATACCGCCGGAATAGGATCCACAGCGACGATCAACCCATTCACCCATATCAAGAAGATCGATTAATTCAGAAATTCTTTCATCGCGTTTATTGCTAGATAAATGATAAAGGTCCGCCTGAAATGAGAGTAATTCTCGACCCGTCAGAATTTTATCGATGGCCACATCCTGGGCCACATAGCCCATTAAGCGGCGCACTTGCCTTGGCTGGGTGAGGGCATCAATCCCTGAGACTGTCACCGTGCCTGAATCAGGAGCCAACAAGGTGCAAAGAATGCGCAGGCAAGTGGACTTACCTGATCCGTTGGGTCCCAAAATGCCGTAGAGCATTCCCTCGGGAACCTGTAGGGAAAGATCATTGAGGGCCTTGACTGGCTGGTGCTTTCCGCCCCCGTAGGTTTTGCTGAGGTGCTTAAGCTCGATCAAACCGTGGATGCTCCAAGGGCCGAAGAAAGGCCAATCTAGGCAATGACCGTTCCCCCTGGCTAAGCCGCCCCCAGCGTTGCATTGGAAGAAAAGATCCGTAGCAGCTCCAAAGGGGTGACAGACGCTGTCACCAGTGGGGTTCTGGAGAGCACAAGCAAAAGGCAAACACCAAACAAATAAAGGATCGACCAGCGGAAAAGACTGCGGGCCGCCTGCGGATCCTCAGGCTGACGCCGAAGGCGGTCCACTAACTGCAACAGACGGCCATTGAACGGCAGGATGAGAACCCCATACAACCAACCCCCTGTCGGCAAGGCCAAGATGCCGAAAAAACTCATGCCGACGGTCAGAAGCCCATAAATGCCAATCCACTGAACGGTCACCTCGGCCCCCTTGATCACGGGAAGCATGGGAATACCGACGGAGCGGTAATCCTCCCTGAGGAGCAAGGCGAGGGACCAGAAATGGGCTGGGGTCCACAGCATCACTAAGGAAAACAGCCATAATCCCCCCCAGCCGGGATGGGCAGACGCCGCCACAGCACCCACAAGGGGAGGGATCGCGCCAGCCAATCCACCGATTACGATATTTTGCGTGGTTCTTGGTTTGAGCCAGGCGGTATAAAGGAGGACGTAGCTGCAGAGTCCGAGCAAGGTCAAGGCAGCCGCCAACGGATTGACCAGGAGCGTCAGAATCAGGACCGAAGCAGTGGTGAGGCCGATGGCCAAGGCCAAGGCCTGATGTTGAGCCAACCTGCCAGAAGGTAGGGCCCGCCGACTCGTTCTGACCATCTTGGCGTCGAGTTCCTGTTCCCACAGACAGTTCAAAACGCCTGAAGCGGCTGCAGCCAAGGCCCCTCCCACCAAAGTCGCCAAAAATCGAGCCGGGCCTAGGGGCCAGGGTTCGGCCACGGCCATGCCCCCAACCGTGGTGGCCAGCAAGAGGGGAATTAAGCGGGGCTTGAGAACCTCCAACCACGCCGGCAGTTGGGGTCTGGTGGGTCCAGTCTGGGAAGCCTGGGGGGTGGCTGGTGCCCCTTGATAGGAGACCAGATTGAGGGACCTAACCAAAATCAACTCCTCCCTGGTCGGGCCATGTCCTTGAAGTCATCAACAGGGTGCGACCGATGGCAGCTCCTAGGAGGGCCACGAGCAAAGCAGCGATGAATTGATGGGTAACCGTTATCCAGGGAATTCCGAGATGAACTGTCAAATTAAATCGGCCAATGAGCACTTGACCCCAGCCAAAAGCCACAGCTAAAAATGAAAAGGACTTCAACATTCTGTGGGAACCGGGAAGGAAAGCGGCACCAATAGCCATAAACAACAAACCCAATAGAACCGGATGGGCCATCAAACGATGATTCGTCAGCAAATTACATGAATCTCCCCAATCCAAACAACGGTCTGCCGCCCATTGACTTGCCATTAGGGCACCAATAAGGCATTGGGCCAGCAAAACAACCATCACCATTAGGGGCAAAGGCCACCACCAATTTGGCAATCGTGGTGGTAACGCCTGGGACAAATCGCCAGGGTCGTGGGTCTGGAGGTGGCAGCGCAGGGCCTGATCGGTCGCCCCCAGGTGCAGCAACAGCACCAAGGCCGTGCCCAGATGGGCGGTCACACTTAAAGAAGCCAGTAGCGAAGTGACTGTTAAGGCTCCGAGCGCTCCCTGGAACGCCACCAAAACCAACGCCGTCAGAGTGCACCAGGGAAGCCAGTGGGGGAGGAAAGATCGACGCAGCACCACAATCACGTTGAGGGCCAGCAGAGCCAAACCAACCAAAAATGCATCAAGTCGATGGAACCATTCCAGGAAAACCTGCAAGTTCATTTGCTTGCCAGGCAGCAGACTTCCATAACAAAGGGGCCAGTCAGGACAAGCGAGTCCCGCCTCCATGACCCGGGTGGTACCACCAATAACAATCAAAGCAATGACACCCACCACCAGATGGGATGTGATGCCCTGAATCAATCGCAGCAATCTGACAGGATTATGCTGCGCGGAACGGGGCAGGAGATCGGCAGCGACAGGCACAATCATTGAGCCACTCTCCATTTCAGATCCTGAAAATGACCCTTACCTGCATGGCACACTAGCGGGATCTGACAAGATCAGTGTCTCAACACAATCGGTCCCAAGGCCGTTCGGACTTTATATAGAAAAGCTGGTTGAACGTAGATTCCAGCCGAGGCATAACCAGGGTCCAGGTCAATCCCCTTTTCTGGCTTGTTGCTCTTTGCTTGGAAACCCTTGCTAAGCCGGCCTTCCGCTCGGCAGAATCAGAACAGAATTCCTTGGGCAGGCGCCCTATGACTCTCTTAAGGGCATCGGCTGGGACCGAAACCGTTCCGTCCCCAGGCACCCCCCCCCTTGAAGGTAAAGCGCTTCTGGACAAGGCCCGCTCCCTGGGGAACCGGCCGGAAGACCAGATCGCTCGGGGCTGTGGCTATGTCGGTCCGAGCGGCCGCGTGCTCAAAAAGAGTTTCTATCGGGCCCTGGTGGCAGCCAAGGGCTATTCCCTGCCCTCAGCCAGCAGCACCTCGAGTCTCAGCCGCGGCCGTCAAGCCGAATTTCGTACCCGGGTCCACGGTAACGGCAACCTGCTGATCGGCCAGGCCTACACCCGACGCATGGGCCTGGAACCCGGTCAGGAGTTTCGCATTGAACTGCATCGCGAAACCGGCTCCATCTGGCTGCTTCCCGTTGAGGGGGGGGCCTAGCGAACTGAAGCCCCTCCTGCCGGCGGCCCGTTCAGTAAGGCTCCTGTGGTTACCAACCCTGGGAGCGGAGCCAGGCGGCACTGATCGGGAGGGACGGTGTCGCATCACCTTCAGGGCCTGGGTTGGGGCCTGGAACATCCCTGTGACCACGCTGGCCACGGAAGTCGAGCAAACGTTCGGTGTATTTCGCCAATAGGTCGATCTCCAGATTCAACAGGTCGCCCACTTGCCGATATTGCAGGGTGGTGGTGATCCAGGTATGGGGGATCACAGCGACCCAGAAACGACCACCGTCGTCATCGCAGCCGGCCAGGGTCAGGCTGATGCCATCAAGGGCGATGCTGGCCTTCTCACAGAGATAGCGGCCATGGTGTTTGGGATCACAACCCACTTCCAGATGCCAGGACGCAGGCTGGCGCTGGATCCCCAGGATCTTGCCCTGGCCATCCACATGGCCACTGACTAGGTGCCCTCCCAACCGGTCCGAGAGACGCAACGCAGGCTCAAGGTTGACCCAGTCCCCCCCATCCGCTTTGCGGGCCAGGGTGGTCCGCGAGAGGGTCTCCTCGCTGACATCGGCCTGAAAGCCGTCCCCCAGCCATCGGGAAACGGTCAGGCAAACCCCATCCACGGCGATGCTGTCTCCCAGCTCAAGCGGGCCCAGGGCCCGCAGATCGCCCCGGACCCAAACCCCGGCACGCCATCGCTGCAGACGGCCCATGGTTCGCACCAATCCGGTGAACATCTCAAGTCCGCTGGCTGCTGGTCATAATCAAACCGTCGGCGGAAGCTGGGGAAGTCTCTGAGGCAATCATGGTGGAGATGAGCGTGGCGGGGATTGCCCTCGATGCGGCAAGCCGCAGTCCGATTGTGCTGCTGCGAGACCCCTCCGGCCGTCGCCAAGTCCCCATCTGGATCGACCAGGCCCAGGCCCAGAACATCCTGGCTGGCATCAACGGGGAACGACCGCCCCGTCCCCTCAGCCATGACCTCATGGTCCAGTTGATGGCGGCAAGCGGCCTCGCCCTCGATCGCGTGATCATCCATGCCATTGAGGACAATACCTTCCGGGCCGTGCTCAAACTCACCAATGCCACTGGAGAGGCCCTGGAACTGGATGCCCGTCCCAGTGATGCGATTGCCCTGGCCCTGCGGACCGGCAGCACAATCTGGATGCTGGAAGAGGTGGTGGTTGATGCCTCGATCCCCGTCGATGCCGAGGCCGATGCCGTGGACCAGGAGGATTTCAGGCGTTTTCTGGAGCAGACCACTCCCGCCGCCCTGATCAGGCACCTGCGCCAGACCCAACCGGACGATGGCTCGACAACGGAGTCGCCGGCCGGCGAGGACGACCCGGAATCCGACATCCCCTCCGATGCCGGCAGCCCCTGAATGCGGCGGAGAGTCCCAGGGGGCCGCAGCCCAGTCCCAACGACGGATCGCCCGCAGACCGTTTGGCCAGGGTTCCGCCGTTTCCCTTTTCACCCTCGGCACGATGCGAGCGGTGGATTCCCCAGCCCAGATGCAGGTGGTGGTTGATGCCGCCCTCGATGCCGGCATCAACCACCTAGAGACCGCTCCGGCCTATGGACCGGCGGAAACCTTTCTGGGCCAGGCCCTACGCCTTCGGGCCGAACAGGGCCCCCTGGAGAGGCAGGACATTGTGCTGACCAGCAAGTTACTGCCAGGGGGCTCCGCCCAGGAAGGCAGGCAGGCGGTGCTCGCCAGCCTCCACCGCCTGGGGGTCCCCTCCATGGACAATCTCGCCTTGCATGGACTGAACACCCCGGAGCAGCTGGACTGGGTTCTCCACGGTCCTGGCTCGGACCTGCTGGAGGGCCTGCTGGCCCAGGGGCTGGTGGGGCAAGTGGGCTTCAGCAGCCATGGGGACAACGCGCTGATCGCCCGCGCCCTGGACAGTGGACGCTTCAGCTTTTGCAGCCTGCACCTGCATCTCTTCGATCAGGAACGCCTGCCCCTGGCCCAGCGGGCCCTGGCCCAGGGAATGGGCGTGATGGCCATCTCGCCTGCGGACAAGGGGGGCCGGTTGCAGGATCCGCCTCCGCAACTGGTGGCGGACTGTGCCCCCTACGCACCCCTGCAACTCGCCTACCGCTTTCTGCTGAGCCAGGGGATCAGCACCCTGACACTGGGGGCCACGGGCCCAGCCGATCTCGCCTGGGCCAAACAGCTGGGCGATGCCGAGGGGCCCTTAAGCAACCAGGAGAGGCAGGCCATCGACCAGCTCCAGAGGACTGGACGGGAGCGGCTGGGCTTGGAATGGTGCGGCCAGTGCCGTGCCTGTCTTCCCTGCCCCCAACAGGTGCCGATCCCCGCTTTGCTGCGGCTGAGGCACATGGCTTTGGGCCATGGCATGGAAGCCTTCGCCACGGAGCGTTACAACCTAATTGGCCGCGCCGGCCCCTGGTGGGAACAGGTGGATGCCCAGGCCTGCCAACGCTGTGGGGAATGCCTGCCCCGCTGCCCCCACCATCTGCCCATCCCGGACCTGTTGGCCGACACCCACCGTCGCCTTTCGGCAGCGCCCCGACGAAGGCTGTGGGATTAGCCCGGCGTTCCCGGAGCGGGGTCGGGGGTCGTATCCCGCCAGAGATCCTGCAGGGATGCCTGTTGTTGGGGAGTCAGGGGTGGCAGGGAGCGACACCGTTCCCACACCGCCGGAGGGGGCAGGAGCAGAGGGGCCATCAACGGAGGAAACCGCTTCAAGTGGCCCTCCAGGAGCCGACGGGGCAAGGGTGGCACCCAACCTGCCGCCAGCAGCATGGGCAGCAGGGGGGGTTCCAGGATGGCCCCCAGCCAGTCCAGGGGCGGCGCCGGCTGCTCTGAAACGGGCCGCAGGAGCAAATTCCAGCTCAGGGGTGCCCCCGTCCCTGGCAACAGGGCCCGCAGGCGGGGATCCCGGCGCAACAGGGGCACCACCCGATGGCGCGGCACCACCGCAGCCTCGGCCTCGCCGGTGAGCAACAGATTGAGCCCATCACGGTCGTCATAGGCCAGGGCCTGGGCCCGGAGACGGCGAAGCCTGGCGGGATCGCCCTGGACGAGATCGATCACGACCCGGGGGCTGGAGGGCAGGACCACTCCGCCTTTAAGGCTGGGGTCGAGCAGCACATCCCAATCCTCAGACGCCCGGGACACCAGATCATCCCGTCGTCGCAACAACAGGAGCCAGGGGCTGCAGGC
>Ga0114959_10002820_pt1 | contig 14004 bp, 12 predicted proteins | sample C_130625_EF_Meta_FD_87317 | JGI IMG/M metagenome (GOLD analysis project Ga0114959, IMG submission 87317) | Freshwater microbial communities from Lake Croche, Canada to study carbon cycling - C_130625_EF_MetaG | ecosystem: Environmental > Aquatic > Freshwater > Lake | place: Lake Croche, Canada...
AATCTTTCACGCGAATAATTGCTTCGTCCCCGATATCGATGGCAATCATGCCGGCATGTTCAACCCAGACTCCGCCTCCGCGGTCGCTGCACCCCATTACGGCAGCGGTCCAGGCGTGTTCCGCTGCGACGGCGATAAAATTTTCAATAACGGTGGGCCACAGGCTGAATTCTCCGAATGGATCGCCACTGGCGAGCATGACGCCGCCTTGCACACGGTAGGCGATACCAGCTTTTCGATTCGGAGCCCAGATGACACTTTTGTCATGCCTCGTAGCAAAATAACCTAACGAATCCTGGTCTAGATCATGTTTTATCAAGGCGCGTACTTGTGTCATATCTTCAGGCGTCATGGTCGGGATTGGTTGAATGCGCCGAAAATACAACCAAAGAGGTACGAGTACTATGAAAACTCCAAAGGTGCCCAAGGTGAAACTGACCAGCTCGGATGCGCGTTCGGAATTAAAGCGGACCGGGCCTGTTACCCCAAAAAAACCTTCAACGATAAAGAGGAAAATATTGGGTAACGAGGGATCTCCAACTAACTGATCCCGATTTCGGTATTTGAGCAAAATGAGGCTTGCCAGAAAGAGCACGACCACTGCGATGCCAAAACCAATGAAAGGTTGGAATTTTGTCGATGGGTCAGATTTTGCATAGAAAGAGCTTCTGGTGAAGAGGAGTATTGCAATTAACAACGTCGACAGAACTATCTGGATCGGATGATTAAAGTGTCGGAAAAATTCGGTGATCAGATTTATCGTCAAAATAATAAGCGCAAGTGCCCATGCCCGCCGCTTACGGCGAGTTAGACCCCGAGCGAGAATCATCAGGACCAATCCGGTAAAAATTGCTGTTGCCAGCGCAGAGCCGTTTAAAAATACCGGTATATAGGTACCGATTTTGTGAATTGGAGCGCGAAACCGGTGACCCGAATTGGCGAGGATATCGAAAAGTCCAACTAAGAAAGTTGCGCGCCCAATCCAGACAGGCGCCCAGCGCTGGATTTTCACTACCTAAATACCCCGGTATGCCCGAGAGAATATCGTCCAGGTTGCGGGTAGATTGCTAGTCCATGCGGTTCTTTACCTACTTTGATTTTTTTAAGGAATTTTCCGTGCGTAATATCAAAGACATAAACCACATTGTTGTAACGACCTGAAATCCAAAATTGAGTACCAGCTGCATTGATCCCGCCCATATCAGGCGAACCCCCACCAGGTATTTTCCATTTTGCTACAAGTACGTTATCGGAAAAACGCAGAACAGAGATGCTACCTTCACCCCTATTTGAGATGAGGGCGTAACGTGAATCACGCGTAACGTAAATCCCATGCGCCTCGACTCCGGTATGGACAAATCCAAATTTGCCGAAAGCATTAGCCTTCATAGTCCAAACGCCATTAGACATCATGTCGGCGATATAGAACGTTGAGCCATTTGGGGAGATTTTTACATCCTGTGGCATGGGATTTTTTGTATAGGTGTGCGGCAATTTTGCGGTTTTAAGAATTTTCATCTTTGCTGTATCAACCAATAAAACTTCTCCGGAGAATTCGCAACTCACAACGAAAAATGTGCCATCTGCGCTCCAGTCTGCATGATTTACTCCTGAGCAGGGAACGTGAACGATTTTTTTGATAGCCATCGTATGTGGGTCACGGAAGACAATTTCTTTATCAGATTCGGCCATGACGATTGCATACTTGCCGTTTGGAGTGAAGTAAAGATTATAAGGATCGTGAACATAAATTGATCTTCCCGGCAGGCCCGTCATCGGATCTATCGGCGTCAAATAGTTACCCGCGTTGTCATTTACCCATAACGTTTTGAGGTCCCATGAGGGAACCACATGTTGTGGTCCGGCTGGAACTCGAAAGGTACGGATTACTTTAAATGTCTTTGGATCAAGCTCAGTGACCGTGTTTGCGCCATGGTTCGGGACATAGACGAGTTGAGGGAAATTTTTGACGGTTGGGCTTAATTTGTTTGGGCGGTCCGCTGAGTAGATATCGTTCGGATTCGTCACCCGTGGCATTCCAGCAAGTGGTTTTGTCATGACCGGCTTGCTTGTTCCTGGCGTTCCTGGCGTTCCCGGAGTTGCTGGCGTTCCCGGAGTGGCCGCGTTGGCGAGCATCCCTGTGAAAGTTATTGGTAGCACGGCTGCAAAGAGAGCAATTCTCTTTCGAATCATTTTCAGGCTCCTAGCAGCGTGGTTAACGTGACTGGCTTTAATCCTCGAGTGTGTAAGTTTTCTAGTAGCGCCGGCATGGCGTCAATAGTGTCTTGATGGCCAAAATGCATGCTCACGATACTGCCGTTCTTAATCCCCGCGGAGATGTCACGGAGAATTACTTTCTTCCCTACATCCTGATAGTCGTGAGAGTCCACGTCGTAACTGATGCACTGCTTGTACCCATTTTTTGCGGCAGCTTTTCTAATAATGGCAGTGGAGCGTTGAGTCCCAGAGGGTCTAAACCATTTTCCGTGGGTTCCCGTTAGTTTTTTTAGCTCGAGCGCGCATTCCGCGATTTCTCGGTTAGCAACCTGTGCGCTCAACGTTTTCATTTGATAATGATTCATGGTGTGGTTACCTATCTCATAACCCGCGTCCAGCATCTCTTTGGCAACTTGTGGATAGCCTTTGAGCCAACTTCCGATGGCAAATACTGTTATTGGAGTCGACGTCTCCTTAAAAATCCGTAGTAAACGCTCTACCAAAGCCGGGCTTCCGGCCCCATGAAAAGTTAGCGCCACTTGAGGGACATTTCTGGCTCCATGAGTGATATCTGGTGCGCCCACTAGACTCAAAGCGGATGCCCGAGATGTCTCGAAAACCCCTGCGAGAAGCGTGGCAGAGGCGGTTAGGGCCCCGGTCTTGATGAATTCTCGGCGACTAAATGGCATAGTGCAAGGATACTGCGCAAGATGTCCCCCGAACCCTCTCGCCACTTGCTAGGGTAAGGCTACGCACAGATCGTGTGGCCATAGAGGGGGGATTCTGCCTTGGGCGATGACGAAGACGAAGACGGCTTTGATGAAATCATCACCGAAGAGATGTTATGGGAGCGTATTCCAGAAACATCTGGATTAGAGCGCGCCAATACTTTTTATGAACTGAGCGCCCGGATCTATGCCCGTGGTCAATACGATGAAGCCTTGGCACTTGCCGAAACGGCTCGAGATATCTACGCCGAATTAGGACCCACGGTGCCCGCTGATGGATTGGCACAGGCATATTCTGCGATTGGCTACAACCTCAATCAGTTGAAAAGAAATTCAGAAGCCGCGCATGCGATGGGTAAAGCTGTCGAGTTACTTCGCGAATCGAAATCACCATTGGCGATTGATCTGGCCTGCACACTAGGTGAATGGTGCTTCGGTGCAAAAGATTACGAAAAGACAATCGAATGTATGCGTGAATGCGTTCAGGAACATCTCGTTGATGGAAATGAATCTGGTGCTGCGAATGATTTACACCTGATCGGCTGTGCCCATCGAGAATTGCATCAACATGAACAATCTCTGGAAGCTTTCCGTGAAGCCCGGGCAATTTTCAAACGCCTGAAAGAGGTTATAAACGTTGCCCGTTGTGATCAAAAGATTGCCCATGCTCTCATCGAATTGGGTGATGCCGAATCTGCATTGATCGCTGCACAAAAATCCCTCGATGTCTTTTCGACCGCACATGATCACCGTCGCGAAACCTATTCATTGCTTGAGTTAGGCAAAGCTCAAATCCTTACTGGCGAGGTAGAGGATGGCCTGGATACGCTTCAACGTGTATTAGAAGTAGCGACAGAGAACGAGTGGAAAGACTTTGATTTCATCGTGGAAATTGAGAGGCGAATTGCAACCGTGTTGCGAACTCTTGGTCGCGAAGTTGAGGCAGAAGAGATCGAACGCAGAGTTTTGGCAATTACCGAAATAACTGAAGAAGAGTAGATCAATCGCCAACTTCCTTGATGCTTAATTGAGGTGTTGCATTGCCCATGCATACATCGCGATGGCACCAGCTGCCGAGGCGTTCATTGAGCGCGTTGAACCGTATTGAGCAATCGCAAGAACGACGGAGCAAATATCCACGGCCTCATCGGACATTCCAGCGCCTTCTTGACCAAAGAACAATACGCATTTTTCGGGGAGTGGATAGTTCTCGAGGGCAACCGAGACTGGCAGATTATCGATTCCAATGATGGGAACAGCGTTTTCCTCACACCACTTCTGGAAATCAGCAACGCCCGGATGATGAACCACGTGGAGATATCGGTCGGTAACCATTGCTCCCCTGCGATTCCAATCCCGTTTTCCGACAATATGAACAAAGTCAACATTAAAGGCATTAGCGGTTCTCACGATAGAGCCGATATTTAAATCATGTTGCCAATTTTCTATTGCGATCTGGAGGGGATGACGCTTGGTATCTAGATCAGCAACGATCGATTCAACTTTCCAATATCGGAAATGATCTAGAACGTTTCTACGGTCGCCATTTTCTAGTAACTCCGGATCTAGCCTTGAATCATCTGGCCATGGAAGCGCATGCGGACCGACGCCTATCACTGGGAAAAACTCACCGGGACCAATAGTCCCGTTGGAACCAATCGAACCAGATGAAGGGTTTTCAACGCTCATGTGAGCAGGTTAATCTCGTTCCAGTTGGTAAGCCACTTCACCACCGACAGATCGCGCCGCAATCCATAGTTTTTATGACGGAACAGGGATAATCACCCCATGCGTTCTCTTCGGGTTTCATTAGTTGCTTTGATGACGAGCGCTTTAATCGCCAGTAGCGTAGTTACCTTCACTCCGGTTGCTACAGCAGGTTCACTCCATGGAATGAAATTGCCGCGCAACTTCTACAAATATGCCACATCACGCGTACTGCGAAATCCAGGAATTCTCATCGTGGATCCCGCGACAAAAGCTACGATTTACTCAAAAAGTCCGAATGAATTTCGAGCCCCAGCATCGGTACTCAAACTTTTTTCAATGACCGCTGTTTTGCATTCAATGAGTGCCGCTACCACGTTTACGACTACGCTATTAGAAACCTCAAAGTCGGATACTTTTTTCTTAAGCGGTCAGAGTGACCCATGGTTGACCTCAAGTCCATATGAAGCAAAGAAATATCATCGTGCCTATTTGCCGGCTTTGGTGAATTCGCTTTTACTTGCTCACCCCAAGCTCAAATCGATAAAACTCCAGTATTTTGGTCTATATCCTGAGGATGTCAAAGTTCTGCAACGTTTTTTTTCTGGACGAGTCAAAATCCAACTCGTGCCTATGACTTCTACCACTCCCACGGGAGAGCAGCTAAAGAAGAAAATTGGCTCTATTCGTTCTCCTGCATTATCTAAAATTGTGCAATTCACCCTGCTTTATAGCGATAACCGATTAGCCAACAAGTTAGTGAAGATGGCGGCTAAGAAAAACGGATTTCCAGATTCAGCGTCAGGAATCCGATCCGTCATAGCGAAGACTCTTACCGATTTGAAGATTTCAGCTACAGGTCTTTTGGTTCAAGACGGAAATGGTCTATCGCATGCGACAAAAGTCAGCGTGCGGCAAATCTCTGATCTCTTATTGGCAATCAGAACCAATCCGGAGCTAAGGTCGATTTACGACGGTTTACCTATTTCTGGCAAGACCGGAACTCTGAAAAATCGGTTCAGAGTTGATGCCCCACAAGCGGTCGGTCTGATTCACGCAAAGACTGGTTGGATCGACAACACCGTGAGCTTGGCCGGTTATGTCAATGTCGGTAAACGACAATATGTATTTGTCGTTGTCGCAAATCACATTCCAAACTCGGCAGGTGATCGCCAGGCAGCTCGTGTGGCGATTGACCAGATGATGGGAACGATCGCAAGGCGAGGGGCATGATTTACTGACTAGGATTTGGGCATGACACGCGTACCCATAGCGCCTTATATAGCGCTCATGAAGCTGCGTGTCGTTGAACTTCTCTTGGTGACAACGCTCCCTGTCCTTTTTTTGGCCACATATTCACAAGACCACTCTCATAAATTCCCCTCACTGGTATTGACGCTAGCTACCCTGATCGGTGGCACGTTGGCTGCGGGGGCATCCAACGCCTTCAACATGATTATCGAAATCGAATCAGATCGCTTGATGAAAAGAACCGATAAACGTCCGTTGGTGAATGGCGAAATATCAAAAGGGGAGGCGATGGCCTTTGCGATCGCACTTACCCTGCTCTCGCTGATTATTTTTTATCTCTTCACCACACCGCTGGCCACGCTTTTGACTTTAGCAGCAGTGATTTTCTATGTGTTCGGGTACACGATTGGACTCAAAAACCGCACTTCGCAGAACATTGTCTGGGGAGGAATTGCGGGTTGCATGCCTGTGTTAATCGGTTGGGCGGCAGTCACAGATACTTTATCCACAACCGCATGGCTATTTTTCTTAATGATTTTCTTCTGGACCCCGCCACATTTTTGGGCGCTCGCCATCAAATATAAAGATGACTACGCGGCAGCCGGAATCCCCATGCTTCCCACTGTTGCGTCAATCAAACACGTTCAGAAACAGATGTGGTTTCACACAATATTTATGGTAATCACCTCACTATTACTGCTCAAAAGTGCGAATCTAGCGTGGTGGAGTTGGGCTCTGACGATTGCGCTGGCGATTGGTTTCGGAGTTCAGTTAACAAAAATTTCTGGTGAAGAATCTGAGCGATCTGCCGCAAAACTTTTCCAGTGGTCGATTACTTACCTGAGTGTTTACTCACTATTACTTGTGGTGGGGGTTCTAGCAGCACCGAGATCGTAGTAGGTTCCTTTCATGACAACTGCTATCTCAGTTACAGATCTCAGCAAAATTTATGGCGAAAGAGAAGCACTTTCACATGCCACCTTCGAAGTCCCGTTGGGTTCTGTCTGTGGCTTTGTTGGACCTAATGGTTCCGGTAAGACGACAACAATTCGCATGTTGCTTGGATTGATAACACCGACGGGGGGTACTGGCTCGGTGTTAGGAGAGAGCATCGCTCAACCCGAGCGTTACCTACCGCGGGTGGGAGCAATGATTGAAGGACCAGCTTTTTACCCCGCACTCTCTGGCTCCGAAAACCTACGGGTACTCGCTTCACTCGGGGGGTTTCCGCAAGCGCGAGTCGACGAGTTGTTGGAGAGAGTGGGCCTGCATGATCGCGGTGGTTCAAAATATAAAACCTATTCGTTGGGAATGAAGCAACGATTGGGAATTGCTGCCGCGCTTTTGCCCCAACCAAAGTTGTTGGTGCTCGATGAACCAACCAACGGCCTGGATCCATCAGGAATACAGGAAGTTCGAAACCTGATCAAAGATTTGGCAGCGGACGGTACGAGCGTCTTTGTCTCATCTCATCTTTTAAGTGAGCTGGAGATGATTGCCGAACATTTGGTCATGCTTCGTCAAGGAAAAGTACTTTTTTCTGGCAGAACCCAGGATTTGCTCAAATCGCAGAGCGCGATGCTGATCGCCAAGCCAGAATTTGCAGTAGATCTCAATGCCTTTGTGTCGGTCCTCACTCAAGCCGAATACGATGTCACCATCGAAGATGGTTCAGTCAATATTGTCGCTGATGCAGATGTTGCACCGACAATTAATCGATTGGCCTTTGAAGCGGGAATTACGCTAGCCCTACTAACAGCGGTTCGGCCAACACTAGAAGAGACCTTCTTTGAAATGACAGGGGAATAAGATGCTACGTGTTGTCAATGCGGAACTACGCAAGCTGCGCAGGCCAACTTTGCTCTATTCAACATTTTTAGTGGTCGTATTGCTTACCGGGCTCTTCACCTCGATTGTATTTTTGAGAGTGAAATCTGGACACGGTGAAGGTCAACGCGGGGTACCAATCACCGTAGAAACCTTAAGTCAAGCAGATGGACTTGTCTTCGGATTCAAACTCGTAGCTTTCTTTCTGGGGATTACAGCACTCTGTGTCTTTGCATCACAGACTGCACAGGAATATAGCCTCGGCACTCTACGGAACTTATTACTCCGCCAACCGGCACGTATGAAGATTCTTGCAGGTAAATATATTTCGATGACGATATTTGCTATCGCCCTCGTTTTTGCTGATGCAATTGTCGCGATAGGTATCTCGATTGGCCTTGCTGGTCACGCCACAATCTCAACAACCGCTTGGTTTACAGCTTCAGCGCTCTCCATATTTGGTAAAACATTTCTCAATGTTCTTCTCGCAACCATGGCATATGGAACGCTAGGAATGATTCTGGGCTTACTTTTTCGCTCACCTATCGCTGCGATTGCGACTGGAGTGATCTGGTCGCTCATTCTTGAGAGTATTCTGAGTGCGGTCGTGACTAGTACAACAAGATGGCTTCCTGGTCAGAACTTTTCGAACATCTCCCAAGGTGGTTCAGTTGAAATCAGCTACCACTGGTCGCTAATTATTTCCTTCATCTACCTCTCAGGAGCCTCTGCGGTCGTTGCCGTTCTCTTCAAACGTAGAGATGTAGCTAATTAATTTATGGTTCGAAAGTAAAAAATCCGACACAGCAACATCACATTGAGAAGAGAGCTTCCCGCACAGGCTTTTCATTTATCCTAGAGTCATTAGCTTGGGAGAGTAATGAAAATTTTCGGTAGGCCCATCATGGTTGTGGCTGTGCTAGTGAGCGCGCTCGCTATAAATTCAGCAAGCGCCGTGAGCGTAGCAACCGCGGCAACCCCCGCGCCAAAACCGAAACCAAAGATTTCCGCACCTACTAAAGCTCAAATCGATGCTGCCAAAGTGGCAGAGGGCGCCAAGGCGGCAGCGGCGGCGGCAGCCGCGAATAAATTATCAACCGCTCAAAACGTTCTGCAGAAATTAACCGCTGTTGCTAATCAAACGCAAGCGAAATTAAAAGGGGCAAAGTATGCGTTGGTAGTCGCGAGCAGCCATGCATCCCAGGCGAATGCCCGGGCCGCCGCGACACAAAGTGCCGTTCAGGAAGCGAATAGAACGATAGGTCGCATGGCCAGCCATGCCTACATTTTGGGCGGTGGGTTTACGACATTAAATAGCGTTTTGGAGTCCAACGGTCCGCAGGATTTGATTGATCGGCTGAGCGCGCTAGACCATATAGGCGTTTCGGATTCTAAAGCGCTCGCGCGTTATCAATCTGCTCTGATCGTAGCAAGGGCGGCTCAAGTCGCAGCAACGAAAGCAAAAGCGGCCCAAGCAAACGCCACGGCAAAGGTGGCTACCGCTAAAGTGGAAGCTGACGCAGCTGCAACGGCGCAAGCGAAACAAGTTGCCGCACTTAAGGCGGAACAAGCGCAGTTGATCACCGAACTGACACGGGCACGAAATTTTCGAATTACGTTGCAACAACAGCTTGCGATGTCACAGCTAGAGCAGGCCAGTGCCAATACCGCATCGCAGACAAGAGGTCAGGCAAAAATCTGGCCGGATAGAGGTTTCAAAGGTCGCACCACCACTCGATCAACTGATTCAATTCGGGCAGCCGCTGTCGCTTATGCAACCAAGCAAGTTCTCGCTCGAAAACCATATGTCTGGGGAGCTCAGGGTCCTAACAGTTTTGACTGTTCGGGCTTGGTTTACGCTGCCTACAAATCCGCCGGCTTGGGTTACCCCAACTGGTCACGTCTGAATGCCGCTCTTTATTTTGTTGATAGTCAACGTGTTCCGCTGGGTCAATTGGTGCCCGGAGATCTGCTTTTCTATTCTTATGACGGTTCAGTTCAAAATATCCATCACATCACCATTTATGCAGGCAATGGAATGATGTGGGAGGCTAACTCGAGAAGAACTGGTTTGCGATTTGCCAGTATCTATAGCATTTCGGGCTTGATGCCATCAGGTGGGCGAGTGTAATTTCGCTGGTACGGTTAGGCTAGGTACATGAAGGCCACGCTTGAAATTCGTCAGGCGGTGAGACCATGGGTCCAGAAGAGTGTGGCCCGAATCCTGATTGGCGTCTCTGGTGGCGCCGACTCGATGGCGCTGGCTATGGCAACGATCGCGGAGGCGAAAGGGCCTCAGGTAGAGGTGATAGCGATCATCGTCGATCATCAATTGCAACGCGGGTCTGGGGATGTAGCCTTGCGGACAAAGCAGATGTTGCTTATGAAGGGCTGTGACCGTGTCGAAATTTATCCCGTTGAGGTCGTGCTTATAGATGGGATGGAGTCAAGTGCTCGTCGAGCGCGATATCAGGCATTCGATCAGGCGATTGACGCATATAAACCAGAATATTTCCTTTTGGGTCACACCAAAAACGATCAAGCGGAAACGGTGCTAATGGGTCTCGCCCGAGGCTCGGGAACTCGATCTCTATCCGGAATCGCCACTGAAAATGGAAAATTTATCCGACCTATGCTGGAGATCACACGTGATCGGACGGTAACGGCCTGTGAAGAGAATCAAATTTCACCATGGGAGGATCCGCATAATTCAGACTCGCAGTATCTGCGGGTGCGAGCTCGAACCAGCGTCTTGCCACTGATGGAAGAGCAACTTGGGCCTGGCATTGTTGATGGTCTAGCGCGAAGCGCCAGAATCCTACGAGAGGATGCAGATGCACTCGATTTAATCGCCGATGAGCTTTTTGCGACTCTTCAATTCAGGGATATCGAAGTAAGCGCGCTTGAAGCGCTTCCAAAGGCGATTCGAATGCGAATCCTCCGGTCTGCCATATACGAGGCAGGGGCCCCTTCCGGCGCTCTCGGCGCTGACCACTTAACTCCGGTTGAAGCCTTGGTCTCAGACTGGCACGGCCAAGGAGTCATCTCTCTGCCCGGTGGTGTGAAGGTTGAGAGAATTTCGGGCAGACTTTACCTCTCAACCGCGAAATAAGAGGAGCACTGTGGACCTGGCTAGATCTAAGACGGATATTGAACGCGTAGTCGTTGCAAGTTCAGAGATTCACAAACGACTTTCAGAGCTAGCGGCGCTGGTAGAAGAAGATTACGCCGATAAGAATTTATTAGTCATCGGAATTCTCAAAGGTGCGGTGATGACAATGGCGGATTTTGTTCGGGCGCTTAACATCCACGTTGAAATGGATTGGATGGCTGTGAGTTCCTATGGCTCCGGTACAAAATCAAGTGGGGTTGTTCGGATTTTGAAGGATCTCGATGGTGACATAAGCGGTCGGGATATATTGATTGTCGAAGATATTGTGGATACGGGTTTGACGCTCTCTTGGCTAAAATCCAATCTTCAATCTCGCGGTACTGCATCGGTAGAAATTTTAACGTTATTAAGAAAGCCTGATGCTGCAAAAGTTAACGTAGATGTGAAATATGTTGGTTTCGATATTCCCAATGAATTCGTCGTCGGATATGGACTGGACTATGACGAGAAGTATCGCAATCTCGATTACATCGGAGTTTTGGCAAAGCATGTTTATTCCTAGGAAAAGAAGGTAGCGAAGCACCATGGCAGAGAAAAAAATTAACCTCCCTCGCAAGCGTTTACGCAAAATGCTTCGAGGTCCCCTGTTTTGGATTGTGCTCGCGCTCATCATTGTGGTGGTTGCGGGGCGCATCTCGAACACTGGGGCGACCTTTGCCAATGTTGATACATCAGTGGTCTTGGCAGAAATATCGCAGGGCAAAGTCGAAAGTGCTTTGGTTATCGATAAAGATCAAAAGATCCAGATTGTGCTCAAGTCTGGCGCTTCCTATAACGGATCAACTCACCTACAGGCATCATATGTAGCTAATCAAGAGTCTCAGATCACCTCGTTGTTGAACAATAACCCGCCATCAAAAAGTTGGAACGTCAAAGTTCCCACAACGTCTTTTCTAGCCTCACTCTTCTTTAGTCTCGCTCCTATTTTGCTCATAGGCTTCCTTCTTCTCTTTTTCATGAGCAACGCTCAAGGCGGAAATAAAATCTTCTCCTTTGGTCGATCTAAAGCGAAAATGCAATCGAAAGATAACCCAACCAATACTTTCGCCGACGTGGCCGGCGCTGATGAGGCCGTAGCAGAACTTCGTGAAATCAAGGACTTTTTGGCAGAGCCGAAAAAATATCAGGATATTGGCGCAAAGATTCCAAAGGGAGTTTTGCTCTACGGACCTCCGGGAACAGGAAAAACTTTGTTGGCTCGTGCCGTTGCCGGAGAGGCAAATGTTCCTTTTTATTCGATCTCTGGATCTGAGTTTGTGGAAATGTTTGTGGGAGTTGGTGCATCGCGAGTACGTGACCTCTTTGCACAAGCCAAAGAAAATGCACCGGCAATTATCTTTGTCGACGAAATCGATGCCGTAGGTCGCCAGCGAGGTGCAGGACTTGGGGGTGGTCACGACGAGCGTGAGCAAACCTTGAACCAGTTATTAGTTGAAATGGATGGCTTTGAGGCAAACGGTCAAGTCATACTTATTGCAGCCACTAACCGCCCAGATGTACTTGATCCAGCACTTCTTCGTCCTGGACGTTTTGATCGTCAAATCCCTGTTGATCGCCCAGACCTCCTGGGACGAAAGGCGATTCTTGAAGTGCATGCCAAAGGTAAGCCCTTGGCAAAAACAGTTGATTTAGGATCATTCGCAAAGCGAACTCCTGGCTTCACTGGCGCTGATTTAGCAAATGTTTTGAATGAGGCCGCACTGCTGACAGCGCGTGAAAATGCAAAGATCATTACGACGATGGCGTTAGATGAAGCCATTGATCGCGTTATGGCGGGCCCGCAGCGGACTACTCGGTTGATGACAGAATCCGAGCGACGCATCACGGCCTATCACGAAGGCGGCCATGCATTGGTCGCTCATGCCCTACCTCACGCGGATCCGGTTCACAAGATTACAATCATGCCAAGAGGAAGAGCGTTGGGTTACACCATGGTGCTTCCCGATGAGGATCGATATGCAAAAACCCGCAATGAGATGCTGGACCAGTTGGCTTATTCGCTGGGTGGTCGTGCCGCAGAGGAACTGATTTTTCATGACCCGACAACGGGTGCTTCCAACGATATTGAAAAAGCAACCAATTTGGCGAGAGCCATGGTCACGCAATATGGAATGACGGAGACTATCGGGGCTATCAAACTTGGAAGTTCTGAGGGTGAGCCGTTCCTGGGTCGAGATTATGGTCATCAACGTGACTACTCCGAACAGGTGGCCGGGGTCGTTGACTCTGAAATCCATAACCTCATCGAGACTGCACATCAAGAAGCATTCGATATTTTGGTAGAAAATAGAGTGATTTTGGATCAATTGGTAACGGAGTTGTTAGAGCGCGAGACTCTCCTCAAAGAAGATATCGAACGAATCTTTGCAGGTGTGAAAATGATTGCACCAAGAGCGCCATGGACTGGCTCATCTAAACGTGCACCGTCAGCAGAGCCACCAGTAGCGATGATTTCGGCGAAACCACAGAGCGATCTGGAGGCCCATGGCGACGCTATCCTCTCAGAACCAACTTCGGAACTAACCTCAGAACCAACGAGCGAGGCACCGGCATCGACAGCGGAGGGTCAGGTCTAGGCATGTCAGAAGAAATCAGCGAAGTATCAATGGGCCCATACGACGGTAGGGCCCGAGCTGATTTTGATTTAGAAAGAGTAGAAAGAGCTGTGACCGAGCTCCTGTTAGCTATTGGTGAGGATCCAGGACGAGATGGATTACGAGATACGCCAAAGCGAGTAGCCAAGGCATATCAAGAAAATTTTGCTGGACTATGGCAAAGCCCAGATGAAGTTCTCTCCACCACTTTTGATATTGGTCATAATGAATTGGTAATCGTTCGCGACATCGAAGTTTTTTCCCATTGTGAACATCATCTGACCCCATTTCATGGCGTCGCGCACGTTGGTTACATTCCTGGCGAGGCGGGACGCATTACTGGTATTTCAAAATTAGCTCGGCTGGTTGATTTATTTGCTCGCCGACCGCAAGTCCAAGAACGTTTAACCACACAAATCGCTGATGCGATTGTCGAAATTCTGGAACCGTCGGGCGTTATCGTGATTATTGATTGTGAACATTTATGTATGTCAATGCGTGGAGTTCG
>Ga0114959_10002821_pt1 | contig 14002 bp, 17 predicted proteins | sample C_130625_EF_Meta_FD_87317 | JGI IMG/M metagenome (GOLD analysis project Ga0114959, IMG submission 87317) | Freshwater microbial communities from Lake Croche, Canada to study carbon cycling - C_130625_EF_MetaG | ecosystem: Environmental > Aquatic > Freshwater > Lake | place: Lake Croche, Canada...
ATTGCGGAAGTGATGCGACGTGACCGGCCAATTCAGCAGATCGGCAAGCATGTCTCGCTGTTGTTCAAGCACAAATGCTTCAACAACTCGGCGGTTCACCCAACCTAAGTGCACGAGAACTTCACCCAGTCGTGAAGAAGACATTTGTGAGCGCTGCAGTAAGAGAGCCTCGTTGAGTTGATCTGCGGTGATCACGCCGCCGGTAACAAGCCGCACGCCCAGCAGAGGCCGGCGACCGGGCACTGATACCGCGTAGACCTGACCATCGCGAAACCATACGAGGCCCTCAAGTCCGGGGCCGTTGGCAATGGCCAAACAGCCGGTTGCCTCTTGAGCGGCGAGGCCGAGCACGACGCCTTCGACGTCGATCGTTCGAGTTTGCGAAGTGTACGAGCGATCAGACATGGGTCGTGTGAGATTCAGAATTGGCCGCACAAGGTGGCCTACTGAAACCCGCCTCCTTTCATCAAAGTCTTGCCGTGAGGAGCTTCGGAGCCCCGCTTATGCATGCGCCGACAGCGTCTACAGAGGTCGACACGTTAGTCATCGGCAGACGGCTGCCCAAAGTTGAGCCCAATGGCTGGAAAATGGTGTCGCTCTTGTTTCACTTTTGTCCTGATATGGCACCATGGGGCCATGACCGGTTCAACGCTGATAACTGTTGCGCCTACGGGAGCCGAAAGTGACGCCGCGGCTAATCCCGCGCTGCCGGTCACTATCGATGCTCTGGTTGAAACCGCGGTGGCCTGCCAGCAGGCTGGCGCAGCCTTGATTCACGTTCACGTTCGCGACGATGAAGGGCGCCCCACCCTCGATATTGCGCGGGTCACTGAGGCGGTTCAGGCATTGCGCGAGGCCACAGACCTCGTGGTTCAGGTGTCAACCGGCGGTGCGGTAACCGACTCGTTCGACGCCCGGTTGGCAGTACTTGACTCGGGGCCTGATTCAGCCTCGCTGAGCTGCGGCACTGTCAACTTTGGCGACGACGTTTTTATGAATCCTTGGCCCTTCATGGTCGAGTTGTACCAACAGATGCAGCAACGCCAGATCGTGCCGGAGTTTGAGATTTTTGACCTCGGGCAGGTGACCTCGATGAAGCGGTTGCTCGACAAGTTTGGCCCCCCAGCGGGTGGGGCGGTTCACGCTGATCTGGTCATGGGAGTACCGGGCGGCATGCCGGCGACAACCAGCTCACTTGTTGCCGCAGTTCAGGCACTTCCCGAAGGCGCCACGTGGTCTGCCACCGGGGTGGGTCGCGGCAGTGTGCCGGTAATGCTCGCTGCGTTGTCGGCTGGCGGACACCTTCGGGTAGGTATGGAAGACACCCTTACTTACGCGCCGGGTCAGCCAACCACCGGTAATTCGGAGTTGGTGCAGCGAGCGGCTACTCTTGCAAACATGGCTCTGCGACCCCCAATGGCAACTGACCAAGCTCGCCAGATGCTCGGGGTGTTTGATCGCAGTGCGGCATTGGTGTCGGGTGCACCGTCAGGTGGGGGTAATTCGTGACACGTCCGATGCCTGGGGGCCGTCGACGAGTCGACAAGGTACTCGACCCGACCTTTCTCGACGAGTTGCAGAATATTTCCTTAGATCAACTGCGTGAGCGTCGCCACGAGGCCGAACAAGAGGAAGCTGACCTGTCGTACTTGCGGCGCATGCTGCATGGCCGCATCGACATCGTCAAGGCCGAAATGGAACGTCGGGTGCAGCCCGATTCTGGTGACATCGTCGATCGCCTGGCGGCGATTTTGGCTGATGCACCTCAAACGCCACACGGATCAGGTCGCCACATCACGGTGCAGCCGAGTCGAGTCGACGAACATCGGCGACAAGTTGAGCAGGCTATTGCCGACGCCGTCGTTTCTGATGTAACCAACCGCTCTGATGACGAACTCGCCGAGGCGTTGATCGCACTTCGAGCCAACGAGGCCGAAGTCTCGCAGGTGCGTCGGCAGGTTCAGCAGGTGGCCGATGCTTGCTCAAGTGAGCTTGCTCGTCGCTATAAGGATGGCTTAGCCAACGTCGACGACGTGTTGGCTCGGGCTAGCAAGGTGCCACCGAAGGTGTAATCACGAAACGCTAGTGCTCGCTACTGCAAGCACTAGCGTTTGCAATTGCAAGCACCTCGGGTGATAATTGGCGTATGAGTTCAACCCTTGATGTCTCTGCCCTCGGATCATTCATCCGTGAGCATCGAGAGAACGCTGAGGTTTCCCTTCGTCAGTTGGCAAAGGCGAGCGGGGTTTCAAATCCGTATCTTTCCCAAGTTGAAAGAGGCCTGCGTAACCCAAGCGCAGAAATTTTGGGGCAGATTGCCCGAGCGCTGCGCATTTCGGCCGAAACGCTGTACGTGCAAGCCGGATTGCTTGAAGAGAAAACCGACGAGCCGGTCACCACGGTGGCCGAGGCGATTGCCGCCGATCGCAGTTTGACCGAACGTCAACGTTCGGTGATCGCTGAGATCTACACCGCCTTCCAAGCTGAGAATGCCGCAGCCAGCACCAGTTCCGCGCCCACCACAAAGCCAGCGCCAAAAAAGACCACCAAGTCAAGTTCGGCAAAACGCACTACCAAGTCAGCATCGGCCTGACCGCCGACTGAAAATTTGCTCACTACAACAGAAAGTTGATCACCATGGCTACTGCCAAGAAGACCGCTAGCAAGACCACCACTGCCAAGACCACGGCTGCTAAGTCCACGGCCGCCAAGACCACCGCTGCCAAGAAGCCGACCACCGCACGCAAGACCACGACCAAGAAGGCCGTTGCTGCACCCGTGGTCGACGTTGCCACCGAAACGACCAAGACCGTCGACAAGCCACTGTCTACGTGGACACTGACCGACCTCGCCGGCGTGGCTTCCGAGGCCGTTGCGGCTCTCGTCGCCGCTCCTTCGCTTGTGGCCCACAAGTTGGCTGCCGACTTTGCAGATTTCGATATCAAGTCACTGTCGCTGCCTGACTTTGATGCGAAGTCGCTCGGGCTGCCCGAGATCACCGACTTCGAAAAGGGCCTTGCCGAGCTCACTGCGCTATCGGGCAAGGCTGGCGATTTCGTTGGCGAGCTTGCTGCCGACGCAGTGAAGTCGGTTAATCAGGGTGTCACGATGGTTCGCCAAACTGTTGGTGTCTGAGCGTCGATCTCTGTGAGTGGGGGTGCATCGTCTAACCTGACGATGTGCCCCCACTTATTTCATTGATCGTTCAGATCTTGAATATCACGATCGCGCTCTCGGCAGTGGTCTGTTTTGTCGACGTATTGCGCCGCCCCGCCGACGCGTTTGTCGCGGTTGGCAGCCAAACCAAAGTTTTTTGGCTCTTCATTCTGGGCCTGTGCGCGCTGGTGATTGGGGTGGGGTTCAGTGCAATCGGAATCTTTGGAATGCTCGCGTCAGTTGCCGTGATCTTCTACCTGGTCGATGTGCGACCCAAAGTGAAAGAAATTACCGGCCGACGGTATTAGCCGCGGTTAGCAAACTTCCTGCCACGTTGTAGTTAAGCCTTGCCCTGGTTTGCCACGGCGGTAACAGCTGCCGCTGCGGCCTCGGGGTCGAGGTACTCGCCGCCACGAACAAGGGGCCGCAGATTGTGGTCGAGGCGATAAACCAGCGGAATGCCCGTGGGAATGTTCAGCGCGGCGATGTCGTCGTCGCTGATGCCGTCGAGGTGCTTGACCAGCGCGCGCAGCGAGTTTCCGTGAGCTGTGATCAGCGTTGTCTTTCCGGGCCGAAGACTTTCGGCGACGATCACGTCTTGCCAGTACGGAATCATTCGCCGCACCACATCGGCTAGGCATTCAGTTGCGGGGTTAGCTTCAGGCGGTAGTGCGCCGTAGCGCGGATCGTAGGTTTGTGCCCACTGGTCATCGGGATCGATCGGGGGCGGCGGGGTGTCGTACGAGCGACGCCACAGCATGAATTGTTCTTCTCCGTAAGCGTCGAGTGTTTCCTTCTTGTTCTTACCCTGAAGCGCTCCGTAGTGACGCTCATTCAAACGCCAGTTTCGAATCACCGGAATCCAGTGTCGATCGCATTCGTCGAGCGCCAAGTTGGCGGTGCGGATGGCCCGACGCAGAAGTGAGGTATGAACGACATCGGGAAGAAGCCCGGCCTCGGCAAGAAGTTGGCCGCTGCGCTGGGCCTCGGACTCACCCTTTGCAGTGAGGTTCACGTCGACCCAGCCGGTGAACAGGTTGAGGGCGTTCCATTCACTTTCGCCGTGCCGCAGCAGAATCAAGGTGTATTCGCTCATATGACTATCCTGCCGGATGCGCGACCCAGTTACTTATCTGCCTCTGCCTCGCGCAGGGCGTCGGGGTCGGCCAGATGTCGAAACGCCGCCAAGTTTCCGGTTGTTTCACCTCGCGACAGACGCCATTGCCATTCGCGACGAATCGCCGACGAAAATCCGAGTTCGAGGATGGTGTTGAACGATCCGTCGGCATTCTCAAGCACCGAACCCAAGATTCGATCGAGTTCATCCTCGCTGATCGCCGCTAGCGAGAAACGTCCGGAAAGATACACATCGCCAAGCTCATCGATGCAGTAGGCCACGCCGTAGAGGCGGCTGTTGCGTTCGAGGAGCCATCGGTGAAGACCTCCGGCATTCTCGTCGGGATGTCGTGAAACGAAGGCTTGAATGGTCGCGAAGTGCGGGCCAATCTGAATGGAAGTATTGGTCTGCTGCTTGTTGACACCTGGCAGGCTGACGACAAATGAGTACTCGCCGGTCTGCTCCCAGCTCAGATCAGAGCCGGCGAGCCATTGCTCAGTTGCCGCTCGCGCCTGCGCGCGCAGTTTGGTACTCATGCCAAGTTCACCCGTGAGGGTCGTTGCTGATGGTCGGTCATGGCCTCGGCATAAACGTCGAGTAGGGCGTCGGTGGTGGCTTGCCAGCCGAAGTGCTCGGCATGGGCGCGCGCATCGATTCGCATCGCCGCAAGTCGGTCGGGGTCGTGTAGAAGTGCGGTGATGACACGAGCCCAATCGGCGGGATTGTGTCCGTCGACCAGCACTCCGCTCACACCGTTTTTGACGGCGGTGGGTAAACCGCCAACGTTCGCCGCAACAACCGGAGTTCCACACGCTTGTGACTCGATGGCCACAAGACCGAACGATTCGTTGTATGAAGGAACCACAGTCAGATCGGCAGCCCTAAACCACTGAGCGAGTCGCTCACGTGAACTAGGTGGTTCGAGCCTGACGAGATCAGAGATCGCGAGCTCGCTGGCCAATTCAACGATCGAATCAGGTCGCTCCATTCCGGTTCCGGAAGGTCCGCCAAGTACTGCCACAGCCAGCGTGCGTCGTGCCTGCGGATCGGTGGCGATAATTTCGGCAGCGGCACGCACGAGAACGTCGGGTGCCTTCAGCGGTTGGATTCGACCAACGAAGAGCAACAGTTGAGCGTCGGCACTGACCCCAAGTTCGGCGCGCGCGGCTGCACGGTCTCCGGGCGAAAACATCTGAAGGTCAACGCCAGGATGCACCACTCGAACTCGGGCAGGCTCAGCGTCGTAGAGGTCGATCAGCTCGTTTGCCTCGATGGCAGTGTTGGCAACAAGTCGTGAGGCAATGTCGACGACCTGCTGTTCGCCAATGATGCGCACCTCAGGTTCAGGGGTATCGCCGATCGCGAGTGCGGCGTTCTTCACCCTGGCCATGGTGTGCATGGTGTGCACCAGCGGAATGTCCCACCGCTCAGCGGCCAGCCATCCGACTTGGCCCGACAGCCAATAATGCGAATGAACTAGGTCGTACCAACCCTCGGCGCGACTTGCTTCAACTCTCATAACGCCGGCCGACACCGCGCACAACTGGGCTGGCAGATCTTCTTTGAGGAGTCCTTCAAATGGGCCGGCGGTGACGTGTCGCACCGTAACGCCCGGGAATAACTCACTGGCGGGGGCCAGGTTTGATGAGGTTGACCGGGTGAAGATCTCTACCTCGACACCGGCCTGAGCCATTCGCTTGGAGGTTTCAACCACATACACGTTTAGTCCGCCCGCATCGCCGGTTCCGGGGCGGTCACGAGGTGATGTGTGCACCGAGAGTAAGGCGACTCGATGCGGCAGCACACGGTTGCTCTGCTGGCTCAGAGTTGATCCTCAACAATCGATCCGTAGGGTTCTCCCGTAACGATATGCACCACACGTCGCGAGATTGTGACTGCATGGTCAGCGTATCGCTCGAAATAGCGCGACAGCAGAGTGACGTCGATGGCCGCCTCGACCCCGTGCGACCACGATGGAGACAGCACCACTGTGAAAAGTTCTCGATGCATACGATCGATCTCGTCGTCATCGCGCCGAATGTCGGTGGCCAGCGACACGTCTTTCGTTTCGATCACTGCACCAGTCTTGGCGACAATCTCTTGGCACAAGCTGCCAAGCCGGGCGAAAGTGGCCCGGAGTTCTAGCGGAACCGACTGATTTGGATACCGCAGGCGGGCCTGCTTGGCCACGTGGGCGGCGAGGTCGCCCATGCGTTCGAGCGAGGCAGAAATGCGCAATCCGCTCATGGTGATTCGCAGATCGGTAGCCACCGGTTGTTGCAATGCCGTGACCTGAAAACACTTCTCTTCGAGTGCCAGATTCAAATCGTCAATGGCTTGGTCGTCGTGAATCACCTGTTCGGCGAGATTGAGATCAGCATCAAGTAGCGATTGGGTGGCCAGTGCCATCGCTGATCCGACGAGTCGGGTCATCTGAACAAGTTCGGACGAAATCGTGTCGAGTTGGTCTCGATAAGTTGCGCGCATCATTGAAGTCTAGGCGCGCAACGTGGGCGATTGCCCCCGTGTGCTCCGACTGGGGCCAACATCGGCCCACCACAGATGAACGCAAGGCTACACATGTATGAACGGTTGATGTCGCGCCTTGTATGCGTTGGGGCCGTGTGACTTTGCTGTGTGACCGGCCCTATCCTGAGTGCGTGACGACTTGGGTCATTGTGTTAGCCGCGGGCGCTGTGGGCGCACTGCTTGGCATCATGGTGACGCGTGCCCGCAGTACCGAGACCGTGAACCATTCGGTGACTAGCGCGGCAGGAACTGAACTACCTGAAGCACTCATGCGCGTGCTTCCGGTTTTGCCACAAACCTCAATTGTGGTTGATTCCTCAGGTGCGGTACTCAACTCGTGCCTTGAGGCTCAAGCACTTGGCATCGTCACCGGCGATCGATTGACTAACCCCGAGGTGATGGCGCTCGCGGGCGAGGTTGCTCGCACCGGCGAGCCGGCCGAGCGCGACATTGAATTGGTTCATCCTTCGTTCGGTCGTGTGGCACGTGAGATGTACATGCGTGCGGCACCTGTAACGCCTCAGGTAACGCTGATTCTGCTGGAAGATTTGTCTGAGTCGCGCCGCGTCGATGCTGTTCGCCGCGACTTTGTGGCCAACGTGAGCCATGAGTTGAAGACCCCAGTGGGCGCGTTGGGCATTCTCGCCGAAGCCGTTGAAGCGGCCAGCGACGAGCCAGAAGAAGTGCGTCACTTCGCCCGCCGTATGCGCATCGAATCGCAGCGCTTGGCGGCCCTGGTTAACGACATCATCGATTTGTCGCGCCTTCAAGGCGACAACCCACTCGAGCACGCCAACGTGGTTTCTATTGATCGAGTCATCGCAGAAGCGATCGACGCCACTCGCTTGCCAGCGGGCGCCAAGGCAATTGAGGTAGTTCGCGGTGGTACGTCGGGGCTAACGGTGTTTGGTGAAGAGAACCACCTGATCACCGCGTTGCGTAACCTGATCAGTAACGCAATCAACTACTCGCCAGAGAGCACTCGCATTGCTGTAGGCACGCGACTGATCGATGGCGTTGTTGAAATGAGTGTCACCGATCAGGGCATCGGAATTTCATCCGATGAACAGTCGCGCATTTTCGAGCGCTTCTACCGGGTAGACCAAGCTCGGTCTCGCGGAACGGGTGGTACCGGTCTTGGGCTGGCCATCGTCAAGCATGTGTGTGTGAATCACGGCGGCGAAGTCACCGTATGGTCGCGCACTGGCGAAGGGTCAACCTTCACCATTCGAATTCCGGCCCAGGCATCATTGGCCTCGCCTCCACCGCCGGTGGGGGTACCCTCAGCAAGTGTCGTGGTCGACTTGGCTTCGACTTCAGATGAACCGAGAATAATTGAGGCTGCTTCATGACCCGTGTTCTGGTGGTTGAAGACGAGGAATCGTTCAGCGACGCCCTGTCTTTCATGTTGCGCAAGGAAGGCTTTGAGGTGGCGATCGCCAGCGATGGCAATGTCGCCATTGAGGAGTTCGATCGCAATGGTGCCGACATCGTTTTGCTCGACATCATGCTGCCGGGCTTGTCAGGAACCGAAGTGTGCCGTCAGATCCGAACCAAGTCAGCTGTTCCGATCATCATGGTTTCGGCCAAGGATGGCGAAATCGACAAGGTTGTCGGTCTCGAACTCGGTGCCGACGATTACGTGACCAAGCCGTTCTCTTCGCGCGAACTCGTGGCCCGCATTCGAGCAGTTCTACGTCGTGGCCTTGATGAAGAAGATTTGATGACCACTCTGGTCGAGGCTGGCCCGGTACGAATGGATGTCGATCGTCACGTGGTTACCGTTCGCGGCGAAATCGTTCCGATGCCATTGAAAGAGTTCGATTTGCTTGAACTTCTGCTTCGTAATTCGGGTCGGGTTCTTACGCGCGGTCAGTTGATTGATCGGGTGTGGGGTAGTGACTACGTGGGCGACACCAAGACCCTCGATGTGCACATTAAGCGTTTGCGCTCGAAGATCGAATCCGACCCGGCTAACCCTGTGCATCTGCTCACTGTGCGTGGGCTCGGTTATAAATACGACAGCTGAGCGCGCCAGCGCTAGAGCAGTTACGCGGGCTTGTTAGCCAACGAAACCGGCGGAGTGACACCGGCGTACATTCCCGTTGGCTCGACTACAAGAACCGACGTCGTTACGTCGCCAGCATTCTTGAATGTCAACGTGATGGTTTGGTAGGTCGCGACCTTGGAATCGGTGGCCAAGAAGCTCACACTTGAATCGCTGTTGTAGCCAATGGAATTGGCTCGGGTCGTGCTGGGCAGAAGCAAGATTGCTCCACCTGAGATGACCCCGGGCGTTGAGGGAGTGCCACCAAGGGTGGCCGAAACCAATGAGTCGGCCTCACGGCCGTTGTTGATCAGGTTTCCGATCAGGCTCACCGATTTCGAGCCCTCGGGGCCGGCCACGAGGGTCAGATTCTGAGCCTTGATTGGGCCGACGGTTACGTACGCACCATTTCCGGCAGGGGAGAGACCTTCCTCAACCCAGTTTTGGCCGGTGCCGCAGGCGGCAAGGCCCGCACACGTGATCAGAACGGTGGCGGCGGTGCGCGCAGCACGACTCCGGGTGAAATCCATAGCAGCAGGGTATCCAATGATGGCGTGAGGCGTGAGTTGGGGAGCGCTATCGAGGGGCCGAAATCCGAGGGGAAGCGCGCTCGAAACCCGTGGTAAACTTGGAATCTTCGAAAGGGGTCATCTCATATGGCGTTCAAGGTTGGCGAGACCGTTGTCTACCCTCATCACGGGGCAGCCCTCATTGAGGCAGTTGAGGTGCGAACCATCAAAGGCGTCGATAAAGAGTATCTCGTGCTCAAGGTTGCACAGGGTGATCTCACAGTGCGTGTCCCCAGTGAAAATGTCGAATTGGTGGGCGTGCGCGATGTAGTAAACGCCGAGGGTCTCGAGCGCGTATTCGATGTTCTGCGCCAGCCGTACACCGAAGAACCCACCAACTGGTCACGCCGATACAAGGCGAACCTTGAAAAATTGGCGTCGGGCGATGTCATCAAGGTCGCCGAAGTTGTGCGCGATCTGTGGCGACGCGACAAGGAGCGCGGTCTATCGGCCGGCGAAAAGCGCATGCTGTCGAAGGCTCGGCAAATCCTAGTTTCCGAACTTGCACTGGCTGAACACACCAATGAAGACAAGGCTGAAACCATCCTCGATGAGGTTCTGGCCTCCTGACCCGTTGACGGTCAGTTCATCGGCCCGGCTACCGGCGTGAGTACAGCTGCCGTCGTTCCTGCTGCTGGTCGCGGAGAGCGACTAGGCCCTGGTTCACCAAAGGCCCTTCGCGACCTAGGCGGGCTACCCATTTTGGTTCACGCGGTTCGCGCGCTTGTTTCGGCGCGGTCGGTTGACCTCGTCGTGGTGGCCGCGCCGGCGCAAGAAGGTGCGGTTGACGAGGTGCGCGCCATGTTGGCCGATCACGTTCCGATGGCGCATGTGGTGGTGATCGCTGGCGGGGCATCGCGACAACAGTCAGTGGCCTTGGCCTTGCGCGAACTCGGCCCAGAAGTTGATGTGGTTCTCGTACATGACGCGGCCCGTCCGTTAGTGCCTGCCGAGCTTGTCGACTCGGTTACCTCGGCGGTTCGTGCTGGTGCACCTGCTGTGGTGCCGGTGCTTGTGGTTTCCGACACGATCAAACAGGTCGACGAAAGTGGTCGAGTTGTGGCCACCCTTGACCGCTCACACTTGCGTGCGGTGCAGACTCCACAGGGTTTCAGTCGTGCGCTGCTTCAGCGGGCTCACGAGAGTGCCGTTGAAGAAGGCTTCGACGACGTTACCGACGATGCCGGGCTCATTGAGCGGATAGGTGAAACGGTGGTCGTGATTCCTGGGCATGAAGAAGCGTTGAAGGTGACTCGTCCGTTTGACTTGACGATTGCCGAGGCTGTCTTAGCGCGACGGAGGTCTGCCGGTGTCATGGTCTGATCTGCGCACCGGAATCGGTGTCGATGTTCACCCGCTTGTGGCTGGCCGTCCGATGATGCTGGCCTGCCTGAACTGGCCGGAGTCTGCGGTTGGCGCCGATGGTCATTCAGATGGCGACGTTGCCGCGCACGCCGCGTGCGATGCGCTGCTATCTGCGGCGGGTATCGGTGATCTTGGATCAGTGTTCGGAACCGATCGGCCCGAATGGGCCGGTGCAGCCGGGTCGGCATTGCTCGGCGAAACAGCGCGGCTGGTAAGCGAAGCAGGATGGAACATCATCAACGTTGCGATTCAAGTGGTTAGCGAGGTGCCCAAGATCGCGGGCCGCCGCCTCGAGGCACAAGAGGCAATGTCGGCTGCCCTTGGTGGTGCCAATGTGAGTCTTTCGGCGACTACCACCGACCACCTCGGATTTATCGGGCGTACCGAGGGTCTGTCAGCCGTGGCAACGGCTCTGGTCGGCCGCTAATCATTAACGCCCTAGGCTAAGAACATGTCTGCCCTTCGACTTCACGACACCGCCACGCGCGAAACGCGCGACTTCGTGCCACTGCGCGAGGGTCAGGTTTCGATGTACCTGTGTGGCGCGACCGTGCAGGCAGCTCCGCACATCGGCCACATTCGATCAGGGGTGTGTTTTGACGTGTTGGGCCGGTGGCTACGCACGAGCGGCTACGACGTTACGTTCTGCCGCAACGTGACTGACATCGACGACAAGATTCTTGCCAAAGCCGTCGATGAAGGCCGGCCGTGGTGGGCCGTGGCGACTCACTACGAACGCGAGTTCACCTGGGCGTACCAGATTCTGGGCTGCACGCCGCCAACCGTCGAGCCACGCGCGACTGGTCACGTCACCGAGATGATCGAGTTGATGCAGCGGTTGATCGACGCAGGTCATGCCTACGCCAGCGATGGCGATGTGTACTTCGATGTGCGTTCGTTCCCCGCGTACGGTTCTCTCTCACGGCAAAAGATCGACGACCTTCAGTCGGCTGGAGATTCCGAGGGCGACCATCGCAAGCGAGATTCAAGCGACTTTGCGCTCTGGAAGTCGGCCAAGCCGGGCGAGCCGTCGTGGCCCACTCCGTGGGGCGCTGGCCGGCCAGGTTGGCACCTCGAGTGCTCGGCAATGGCTGGTAAATACCTTGGCCCGCAGTTCGACATTCACGGCGGCGGCCTCGACCTGATTTTCCCGCATCACGAAAACGAGATTGCTCAATCGAAAGCGGTCGGTGATGCCTTCGCCAACTTCTGGGTGCACAACGCGTGGGTAACCACCAGCGGCGAGAAGATGAGTAAGTCGTTGGGTAACTCGCTCTTGGTGCGCGAGGTTGTTAAGCGCGTGCGACCAATTGAGTTGCGGTACTACCTTGCGTCGGCCCACTACCGATCGATGATCGAATTTTCCTTTGAAAGCTTGGAAGAATCGGCCGTGGGTTTTCGGCGAATGGAAAATTTCGTGCGGCGGGCAATTGAGGCTCTCGGCGACACTGCCCCGGCCACTGGCACTTTGCCCCCGGCTTTCGTTGACGCGATGAACGACGACCTCGCAGTTCCCGCTGCCCTCGCAGTTCTGCACGACACCGTGACGAGCGGAAACTCTGAACTTGCCGGCGAGCCATCGCCCGATTCGCTCGGCGCGATTTTGGGTTCCGTGCGTGCCATGCTCGATGTGCTTGGGGTTGATCCGCTGGCTGATTCTTGGGTAGATCAGCAAGCCTCGGGTGATGATGAATCGCGCGTAGTGATTGAACGCCTTGTCGCCCAGCAGCTTCGATTGCGTGCCGAGGCTCGCGAGCGCAAGGACTTTGCGGCCGCTGATGCGGTTCGCGATTCATTGCGTGATGCTGGCGTAGTTATTGAAGACACCGCGGGTGGCGCCCGCTTCACCCTCGATGTCGGGAGCTCATGATGGCCGGTAACTCTCAGCGCCGCGGCGCAATGCGCAAAGAAGGCACCAAGAAGGGGCAAACCGTCGGAAGCGGTGGGCAACGTCGTCGTGCGCTCGAAGGTAAGGGGCCAACGCCCAAGGCGGTTGAACGTCCTAAGCACAAGGCCTACAAGGCGGCCAAGCGCGCAGAAAAGACTGCAGCCACCACCACACGTGCGCCACGTCGCACGTCGCGATCGGCCGAGTATGTGGTTGGTCGTAACTCAGTGGTCGATGCGCTGACTGCGCGCATTCCAGTTGTGGGCCTATACGTGGCCTCGAACATTGATGTTGACGATCGAATTCGTGAAGCGTTGCGCATTGCCGGCGATCGTGGCCTTCCGATTATGGAATCGTCTCGAACCGACCTTGATCGTTTGGTCGATGGCGCCAACCACCAGGGCATGGCGTTGAAGATTCCGGCCTACAAGTACGCCGAACCCGATGACCTACTGCAGGCGGCAGCTGACGCCGGAGCGCAGGCGCTGATTGTTGCTCTCGACGGAGTGACTGACCCCCGCAACCTTGGTGCCATCGTGCGTTCGGCGGCAGCATTTGGGGCGCACGGTGTGGTGGTGCCCGAGCGCCGCAGTGCAGGTATGACGGCGGCCGCCTGGAAGACTTCGGCCGGTGCCGCTGCGCGAGTTCCCGTGGCCCGCACTACCAACCTCACCCGCGCGATCCAGGCGTATCAGAAGGCCGGCTGCTTCGTTCTTGGCCTTGCTGCTGATGGCGACGTTGACCTGCCCGACCTTGACCTTGGGCTAGTCACCGGACCTTTGGTGATCGTGGTTGGTTCTGAAGGTAAAGGGCTCTCGCGCCTAGTGGCCGAAACCTGCGATCAGATCGTTTCGATTCCGATTACTCGCGATACTGAGTCACTCAACGCTGGAATTGCCGCCGGCGTTGCTCTCTACGGCATCAGCGTTCTGCGCGCTCGGGGTTGATTTTCGCGCAATCAGTGAAGCGAGCAGCGGGAACACCAAGATCGACAGTGCGCCTGCGCCAACGAGTGCAGCGGCATTGGCCGGCCGCATGATTCCGGCCGACACCTGGACGGTTGTCACGGCCACGATGATTGGCAATGCCGTGGCGATGTACAGACTCAATTCTGCGCGCTCGCGCAAGATTGGCACCGACTTTCGGTAGGTGACCAACTGTGGCAGTCCGCGAACCACCAAAAGCAGCACGAAGAACAGTAGGAGTCGACTCGGATTCTCGATGATCGACTTGATGTCGAGGTTGACGCCGGTGACGACGAAGAACAGCGGAATGAAGAAACCGAACGCGATTCCTTCGAGTTTGGTTTCGACTCTGTTCTCGTGCCCGTG
>Ga0114959_10002823_pt1 | contig 13993 bp, 10 predicted proteins | sample C_130625_EF_Meta_FD_87317 | JGI IMG/M metagenome (GOLD analysis project Ga0114959, IMG submission 87317) | Freshwater microbial communities from Lake Croche, Canada to study carbon cycling - C_130625_EF_MetaG | ecosystem: Environmental > Aquatic > Freshwater > Lake | place: Lake Croche, Canada...
GCGCCCATGTTGACCTCAGACGATCCCAATATCGCGAAACGCCTCGACACACTCCTCACCACCCGTCCCCAGGCACCGGACGACATCGTCGATCCCGACGCGATCGCCGCCATGACCCAGGCCACCCACGGCCCTGACAGCCTGCACCGCCTGGTGATGGACTTGCACAAGCGCCTCAACACACGCCAGGCGGAGATGGCACAGGAGACTCTCAACGGCGCCGCCGCCTACGGCCTGGATCAGGCGGACCACCCTTTGGTACTCGCCTTCATGGCCGGCCTCAACCGCACATCGAAACTGAAATTCAACCATCCCGGCCTCGCCACCACCGCCACCCGCGCCAGCGGCAGGCTCATCATCCAGAACGATCTCGGCACGACTGACGCCCATGTCATCGTCATCCACGTCCAGGACCACCTCATCACCGTCACCTACACCGATATCCATCCAGAACGTCTCGCCTTCTTTCAGTCATTGCTCAAGCCGCGCGGCTTCATCTGGTCGCCCTCCCGCCCCGCTCAGCTTGCCCAAGAAACCCCGTTCGACACCCCGTTCTGCCTCGCCACCGGCGAACGCCAGGCCGAAGACGCCGCCGCCTGCGAAGCCGATCTCGACTTCCTCGCAGCGCATCTCGTCTTCCTCATCGATTGGAACCATGCCCGCAAACAGCTGCGCCCCTTCCAGCACGCCCCAGACCGTCTGGCGCTGCTCACCTGGGCCGCCACCGAAGGGATCGGCCATCGCGGCTTTCTCGAACAAGGCGGCGCCACGCTGATCAACCGCGCCATCGAGGCCACCGCCGGCTCGGCGATGCATTTCGGCGACCGGCTCTGCACCGTGCTCGGTGACGCCGAAACCACCGCTTTCCTGCAATTCGCCTTCCGCGCCGCCACCGAAGGCATGCTCGCCGGCCAGTCCCACGCCCTCATTCAGGACCGCATCCGCGTCGCCCTTGCCGGCCAGTTCAGCAACGAGGCGCACCATCTCATGGGCCGCGCCGCCGAACACGCGGCCTTGGTGTTCGACCTCGCATCCCTTGTGCGCGACGGCGTGCAGGACGATTCCGGTCACCGCACGAGGCGCGTCCGCCACGCCAGACGCCTCGAACACAATGCCGACCAGATCGTCGCCGACACGCGCGACGCCGTGCGCCGCAGACCCGACCACGCCGCCTATCTTCCCCTGTTGGAAGCCGCCGACGAGGCGGCCGACGCGCTGGAGGACGCGGTCTTCCTGCTCGACCTCCACTCCCTCACCGGCAAGGCCCTGACCGCGCTGCAAACCCAGGCTGATCTGTTGGCCGAGGTATCCCAGGAATGGGTCAAGGCCGTCGGCCATGCCGGCCAGATCGGCAAGGCGCAAAGCCCCGACACCGAGGACTTCCTGGCGGCGATTGACCGCATCGGCACCCTCGAACACGCAGCCGATGACGCTCAGCGCCTGCTCACCGCAAGCGCCGTTGCTCACGCCGCCGATTTCCGGCAGCTCCATCTCTTCGCTGCCATCGGCGACAAGCTGGAATCCGCCGCCGACGCCTTGAAACACGCCGGTCTCATGCTGCGTGAACTGGTGCTGGAGCACGTCGTCGATGCCTGACCTCTACCCCATCCTGAACGCCTCGCCGCTGGCGCCGGGTGGCGCTGCCGAGGTCGGCAACAAGGCATGGAACCTGATGCGCATGGCGCAGGCCAGGCTGCCCGTTCCCCCGGCCTTCGTGCTCCCCACTGCCTGGTGCGGCCGAACCGACGCCCCAACCGCGCTGCCCGCCACGCTCGCCGCAGGCATCGCCCTGCTGGAACACGCAACGAGCCTCACCTTTGGCGGCACAAGCCGGCCGCTGCTGGTCTCGGTGCGCTCCGGCGCCGCGATCTCCATGCCCGGCATGATGGAGACCGTGCTCGATATCGGCCTCAACGACACAACGGTGGAGGCGCTGATCCGCCACACCGGCAATCCCCGCCTTGCCTGGGACAGCTATCGCAGGCTGATCCAGGCCTATGCCGAGGTGGTCGCGAAACTCCCCACCGCCCCATTCGATGCGCTGATCGCAGCGGCCCTGGCCGCCGCCGAGGCGGAGGACGCACAGGAGCTCGACCACCGCGACCTGCGCAGCCTCACCCGCGCCATGCTCGCCAGCTACACCCAGCTGACCGGCCACGCCTTCCCAGCCGACCCACACACCCAACTCCACGCCGCCACCCTGGCTGTGCTGAGATCCTGGAACGCCGAGCGGGCCATCCAGTATCGCCGCCTCAACGGCATAAACGACGCATCCGGCACCGCTGTCACCGTGCAGCGCATGGTGTTCGGCAATGCCGGTGGCGCATCGGGTGCCGGTGTCGGCTTTACCCGCAACCCCGCCACCGGTGCGCCCGGCCTCTATTTCGACTTCCAATTCAACGGCCAGGGCGAGGACGTCGTCGCCGGCCGCCAGAAACTGCCAGACCCCGACCGATTGCGCCGCACGCTGCCCGACATCTGGATCCGTCTCAACACCCTGTGCCGGACCCTGGAGACCCTGTTCGGCGACGTCCAGGATTTCGAGTTCACGATCCAGTCCGGCGCGCTGTTTTTGCTTCAGACCCGCCGTGCCAAACGCACCGACTGGGCTGCACTCGCCATCGCCGTGGACCGGGTCGCCGAAGGCGCGCTTACCCCCGCGCAAGCCTTGGCACAGATCAAGGACATCGATCGCGCATCCGTCACCCGCACCAGCTTTGCGCCGCCGGTGCCACCCACCCTGGCCACAGCCCTCGTCGCCAGCCTCGGCGTGGCCAGTGGCGCCATCGCGCTCGACAGCGCGGCCGTGCTCCGCTTCGTCGCCGCCGGTCAACCCGCCATCCTGGTGCGACGCGACACCGCCACCTCCGACATCGAAGGCATGGCCCAAGCGGCCGGCATCCTCACCGGCTCTGGCGGCCGCACCTCCCACGCCGCCGTCGTGGCCCGTCAGCTTGGACGCGTCTGCCTCGTCGCCTGCCCAGACCTGCTGATCGACCTTGCGCGGCGTCAGATCAGCATCAGCGGCACCAGGCTCGACGAAGGCAGCATGCTGTCATTGGACGGCAACACCGGCGCGATCCATGCCGGCATGCTCGCTGTTGAGACGGAGCGGCCCTCGGCGGCTTTGGCGGTGATTGCGGCGTGGAAGGAAGAAAGGCTGGGCTCCACCTAGGCCCGCCGCCACGGCGGAGGCGGGCTCGCGCGCGGCGGCGGGACCGGGCGGGGCCCAGCCATTCTTCCTACCCCTCAGACCAGATCAAACCGATCCGCGTTCATCACCTTCGTCCATGCCGCCACGAAATCACGGGCAAACGCGCCCGCGGCGTCGCTGCCGGCATAAACCTCGGAGATCGCACGCAGCTGCGAGTTCGAGCCAAACACCAGATCAACGCGGGTTCCGGTCCACTTCACAGCGCCGGTGGCGCGGTCGCGGCCTTCAAACACCTGTTTGGTGTCATCAACCGGCGCCCACACGGTGCCCATGTCGAGGATGTTGACGAAGAAGTCGTTGGTCAGCGCCTCCGGCTTCGTCGTCAGGACGCCATGGGCGGCCTTGTCCACATTGGCGCCCAGCACCCGCAGACCGCCGACCAGCGCCGTCATTTCGGGCGCGGTGAGGGTCAGAAGCTGCGCGCGATCCACCAGCATCTCCTCGGCCGAGACAGTGTAGACGGTGCGCAGATAGTTGCGGAACCCATCGGCTTCCGGCTCCAGCACGGCGAACGATGCAATGTCGGTGTGCTCCTGCGTGGCATCGGTCCGGCCGGGGGTGACAGGAACCTCAACCGCATGACCCGCATTGCGCGCGCCCTGCTCAACGCCCGCCGCACCGGCAATCACGATCAGGTCCGCCATCGAGACCTTCTTGCCGCCGGTCTGCGCCGCGTTGAACGCCGTCTGCACGCCTTCAAGGGTTGCGAGAATGCCGGCCAGACGCTCCGGCTGGTTCACCTCCCAATCCTTCTGCGGCGCCAGACGCAGACGCGCGCCATTGGCACCGCCGCGCTTGTCCGACCCACGATAGGTCGAGGCCGAGGCCCAGGCGGTGGAGACGAGGTCCGACACCGAAAGACCGGTCGCCAGCACCTGCGCCTTCAGCGCCGCGATGTCGGCCGCATCAACCAGCACATGATCCACCGCCGGCACCGGATCCTGCCAGATCAGCACCTCGGCCGGCACTTCAGCCCCGAGATAGCGGGCGCGCGGCCCCATGTCGCGATGCGTCAGCTTGTACCAGGCGCGGGCATACATGTCGGCGAAATGCGCCGGGTCCGCATGGTAGCGCTTGGAGATCTCGAGATAGGCCGGGTCGGTCTTCAGCGCGATGTCGGTCGTGGCCATCACCGGCGAATGCCGCACGTCGGCGCGATGCGCGTCCGGCACCGTGTTCTGCGCCGCGGGGTTGACCGGCTTCCACTGCCAGGCACCGGCCGGAGACTTGGTCAGCTCGAAGTCATAGCCGAACAGCGTGTCGAAATACCCGTTGTCCCACTGGATCGGATTGGGGGTCCAGGCGCCTTCGAGGCCGGAGGTGATGGCATCAGCGCCCACGCCACTGCCCATGCTGTTCTTCCAGCCAAAGCCCATCTGCTCGATCGACCCGGCCTCCGGCTCGGCGCCGACATGGGCGGCATCGCCCGCGCCATGCATCTTGCCGAAGGTGTGGCCACCGGCGATCAGCGCCACCGTCTCCTCATCATTCATCGCCATGCGGGCGAAGGTCTCGCGAATGTCGCGCGCCGAGGCCATCGGGTCAGGCTCGCCGTCCGGACCCTGCGGGTTGACGTAGATGAGGCCCATCTGCACGGCGCCGAGCGGGTTCTCCAGCTCACGGTCGCCGGTGTAGCGCTGGTTGGTGAGCCAGATGTCCTCTTTGCCCCAATAGATGTCCTCGCTCGCGGCGAACACGTCCGGGCGGCCACCGGCGAAGCCGAAGGTCTTGAAGCCCATGCTCTCCATGGCGACGTTGCCGGCGAGCACGAACAGATCGGCCCATGAGATCTTGGCGCCGTATTTCTGCTTCAGCGGCCACAGCAGGCGACGCGCCTTGTCGAGGTTGCCGTTGTCGGGCCAGGAGTTCAGTGGGGCGAAGCGCTGCTCGCCCGAACCCGCGCCGCCGCGGCCGTCAGACGTGCGATAGGTGCCGGCGGCGTGCCAGGCGAGGCGCACGAAGAACGGTCCATAATGCCCGTAATCGGCCGGCCACCACGGCTGGCTGTCGGTCATCAGCGCCGTCATGTCCTGCTTCAGCGCGGCGAGGTCGAGCGTCTTGAACGCCTCGGCGTAGCTGAAGCCGGCGCCCATCGGATTCTCAATTGCGGTGTGCTGATGCAGGATGCGCAGATTCAGCTGATTGGGCCACCAATCCTTGTTGGAGCGCGCGGCGAACGTCGTGTTCGGCCCGCCGAGCGGGGCGCCATGCGCAACCGGGCACTTGCCCGCGGAGCTGCTGTTACCGTCCATGTGTCTCTCCAATTCTGTTCTCGTTGCCCGTGCCGCGTGCGACCGTTGCGGGTGTGACTGCCCTGGCCATCGATGAAGACCGCATTCGCATCGAACGCTGATCTTGGGCGGTAGCTCTAGCGGCATCGCGGTGATAAAGGGAAGCCCCGAAATTGCGCAGCGTCGATAGACGCTGCCTATGGAATGCCGCGATGAACCTGCGCGATCTGCGCTATCTGCTGGCGGTCGCCGAACACGCCCATTTCGGCCGCGCCGCCCAGGCCTGCGGCATCAGCCAGCCGACGCTGTCGGTTCAGCTTCGCAGGCTGGAGGAGCAGCTCGGCGTTGCGCTGTTCGAGCGCACCAGCCGGGCCGTGGCGCCCACCCTGGCCTGCGAGCGCCTGATCGGCCATGCCCGCGCCGCCGTCGCCGAGGTCGAGGCGATGCTCTCCGTCGCCCGAACCTTGCGCGACCCGCTGGCCGGCCGCTTTCGGCTCGGCATCATCCCGACGCTTGCGCCTTATCTGCTCCCCCTCGTCTTCGCCCCGCTGCGCGAGGCATTGCCGGCGCTCGACATCGAGCCCTGGGAGGACCAGACCTCCGCGCTGCTGGAGCGCCTGCGCGGCCACGAGCTGGACGCAGCCCTGCTCGCCACCGAGACCGGCGGCGCGGATCTCAATGACCGCGCCTTGTTCGCCGAACCCTTTCTCGCCGCCCTGCCGCCCGAGCACCCGCTCGCCGCGCAGGACATCGTCGCGGAGGCCGAACTGGCGCGAGACATCCTTGTGCTGGCTGACGGGCACTGCCTGCGCGACCAGGCGCTTGCCACCTGCGGCCATAGCGGCGCTCTCGGCGGTGCGCTGCGCGCGGCCAGCCTGTCCACCCTGCTGAACATGGTCGCGGCCGGCTACGGCACGACGCTCATCCCTGGACTTGCCGCTGGCGCTGCTCAGGATGCGGGCCTGGTGCTCCGCCCGCTCACCACCCAGGCTGGCCGCACCATCCGCATTGCCTGGCGGACGCAGTTTCCGCGCCATGCGGCTGTGACGGCGGTGGGGGAGGTGATCGCGGGACGGCTGCGGGGATTTGCGGAGGGGGCTGCTGGGGGGGCAGTTTGAAGGAAGGACGCCCAGGGCTCCTCCCAGACGCCGCAAAAGCGCGCGCGCAAAGCATTTGCTCATCTTTGCCTGGCATCCTGGCGCGACGCAGCCGGAGCCGCCCCATGTTTCCTCCCCGCCGGAAGTCACGCAGTGCCGCCCGCCCCCAGCAGGAGATCGAACTCGACCCCGTGGCGATTGCCTTGGTCATCTGGCTGACGATGATGGTGCTTACCGCCATCGTCATGCGGGCCAAGCCCCAAGGCACCACGCCACCATCGGCCGGGCTGGATATACCGATCACCTATATGAGCTTGATGTGACGATGAGCTTGATGTGACGGTGAGCTGGGGGTGGGGGCCGATCACGCCGCCTGGCCGGCGCACCAGCCGCTGGCCCAGGCCCATTGGAAGTTGTAGCCACCCAGCCAGCCCGTCACATCCACCGCCTCGCCGATGGCGTACAGGCCGGGCACAGTGACCGCCTGCATGGTCTTCTGCGACAGGGCCGCGGTGTCGATGCCACCCAAGGTTACCTCGGCCTTGGCGTAGCCCTCGGTGCCATCCGGCTCCAACTCGAAGCGGTTGAGCCGCTGGCCCAGCGCCGCGAGCACCCGATCGGGCAGATTGGCCATCGTTGTTGTCGCTCCCTCCGCCCCCGATTGCGCCAGCGCCGCTGCCAGCCGGACCGGCAGCATCTCCCCCAGCACGCTGCGCAACTCTGCTCGCGGCCGACCCCGCTTGCGCTCGAGCAATATCGTTTCGGCATTCTGCCCCGGCAGCAGATCGAGAACCAGTGTCTCGCCGGCGCGCCAATAGGACGATGCCTGCAACAGCGCGGGTCCTGAGAGGCCGCGATGGGTGAACAACATCGCCTCGGCGAAGCGCGCCCCGCCACAGCGCGCCAGCACCGGCAACGCGACCCCCGCCAAGGGACGCATCAACGCCAGATCATCCCCGCCAAACGTCAACGGCACCAGCCCCGGCTGGATGTCGGTGAGCGGCAGTTCGAACCGTCGTGCCAGATCATAGGCCAGCCCGGTCGCGCCGATCTTGGGAATGGACAGACCGCCGGTGGCGATCACCAGGCTCTCGGCAAAGACGCTCGCGCCATCCAACTCCACCCGGAACCGATCGGCGCGCGATACCTCGCCCACCTTGGTTCCCAGCCGCATCACCACCCCGGCCGCCTGGCATTCCGCCACCAGCATCGCCACGATCTGCCGCGCCGAGCCATCGCAGAACAATTGTCCCAGCGTCTTCTCATGCCAGGCGATGCCATGCCGCGCCACCAGCGCCAGGAAATCGGCCGGCTTGTAGCGTGCCAGCGCCGAGCGCGCGAAATGGCGGTTCTGCGACAGAAATCGATCGGCGACCGTCTCAAGATTGGTGAAGTTGCAGCGCCCGCCGCCGGAGATCAGAATCTTGCGACCCGGCTCCGCCGCGTGATCGACCAGCAGCACCTGCCGCCCGCGCGCCGCCGCCGTTGCGGCACACATCATGCCGGCCGCGCCCGCGCCCAGCACCACCACATCCCAATTGCTCACGAGATCAAGCGCTCACGACGTGAGGCCAACCAGCCCACGCGCGAAATCCATCGGAAAGAACGGCTTGAGGTCGCCCACCTGCTCGCCCACCCCCACCGCATGCACCGGCAGTTGATAGGCCTGCGCCAACGCCACCACGATGCCACCCCGCGCTGACCCGTCGAGCTTGGTGACGATCAGACCGGACACATCCACCATCTCCTGGAACACCGCCACCTGGGTCAGCGCGTTCTGCCCGGTGGTCGCGTCCAGCACCAGGAGCACGGTGTGCGGCGCCGACGGGTCCTGCTTCTTGATCACCCGGATGATCTTGGCCAGCTCCTCCATCAGCGCCGTCTTGTTGTGCAGCCGGCCCGCCGTGTCGATCAGCAGCACATCGCGCCCCTCGGCGCGAGCCCGGCCGATGGCGTCAAACGCCAGCCCCGCCGGATCGGTGTTGGCGGGCCCGGACACCACCGGCGTTCCGGTCCGCTCGCCCCACACCTGCAACTGCTCGACGGCCGCGGCGCGGAACGTGTCACACGCCGCCATCATCGGCTTCAGACCCTGCTCATGATATTGCTGGGCGAGCTTGCCAATCGTCGTGGTCTTGCCGTTGCCGTTCACCCCCACCACCAGCACCACATGCGGCGCCCGCTCCGGCGTGATCACCAGCGGCCGCGCCACCGGCGCCAACAGCGCGGCGATCTCGTCGGCCAAGGCCTGCTTGACCTCGGCATCCGTCACCTCGCGGCCAAATCGGGTGCGGCGGAATTCGGCAATGATCAGCGCTGACACATCCACGCCCAGATCGGCGGTGAGCAGCACATCCTCCAGCTCCTCCAGCGCTGCTTCATCCAGCGTCTTGCGGACAAACACCGCCCCCAGACCATCGCCGATCTTGCCCGCCGAGCGCGCCAGCCCCTGGGTGAGGCGCGAGAAAAATCCAAGCGCCATCAGGCCGCCTCCGCCAACAGACCCTGCGCGTCCACACCGACCACACGCCCGGCCACCAGCGCGCCCGCCGGTGCTGCGAGCCGCACCGGCGCGAAATGCTCGGTGTGCCCCGCCGTGCCGGTCTCGGACAGCACCGACACCGTCTGCCCCATCAACCCGGCATAAAACCCCTGCGCCGCAAGCTCCGACGCCGCCCGCAACCGCGCGGCGCGTTCCTTGCGCACCGCCCTCGGCACGGCGGGCATGCGCGCAGCCGGCGTTCCCGGCCGCTCGCTATAGGGAAACACATGGAGAAACGGGATCGCCGCCTCCTCCACCATCGCCAAAGTCTCGGCGAACAGCGCGTCCGTCTCGGTCGGAAACCCGGCGATCAGATCGGCGCCAATCCCAAGCCCCGGCCGCAACGCCCGCGCCCGCGCGATCGCCGCCAGGCCTTGCGCCCGCGAATGCCGCCGCTTCATCCGCTTGAGGATCATGTCCGATCCCGCCTGCAACGAGAGATGCAGATGCGGCATCAAACGCGGCTCGCTGCCGATCAGCCGCCACAGATCCTCATCCATCGCCGCCGGATCCAGCGAGGAGAGCCGCAGCCGCGGCAGCTCCGGCACCAGCGCCAGCAGACGCCGCACCATCTGCCCCAGGCTCGGCGCCCCCGGCAGATCCGGCCCATAGCTGGTGATATCCACCCCGGTCAGCACCACTTCGCGATAGCCACTCGCCACCAGCGTTCGCACCTGCTCCACGATCGCGCCGATCGGCACCGAACGATTGGGGCCACGGCCGAATGGGATGATGCAGAATGTGCAACGATGATCGCAGCCTTGCTGCACCTGCACGAACGCCCGGGCCCGCCCGACAAACTCCGTCACCAGATGCGGCGCCGTCTCGCGCGCCGCCATGATGTCGCTCACCGCCGAGCCGGACCCCGGCAGCCAACTCTCGGGTCTGAGCTTATCTTCATTCCCCAACACCCGGCTCACGCCCTCGATCTGGCCCCATGCTGCCGGATCGATCTGCACGGCACATCCGGTGACGACGATCCGCGCCTCCGGCCGCTCGCGATGCGCGCGCCTGATGGCCTGTCGCGCCTGGCGCTCCGCCTCGGCGGTGACCGCGCAGGTGTTGACGATGATGGTGTCGTGCAACGCCGCCGCATGGCCGCGCATCACCTCGCCCTCATATGTGTTCAGCCGGCAGCCGAAATTCAGCACCTCCAGGGTCACAGCGCGATGCTTCCGGTGAAGGCGATTGCGGTCGGACCCGTCATCAGCACATGCCCGTCCTCGCGCCAGGCCATGTCAAGCGCCCCGCCATCGACGATCACATGGGCGCGTCTGCCGGTATGTCCCCGTCGCACCGCATTCACCATCGCCGCACATGCACCAGAGCCGCAGGCCAAAGTGAGTCCGGCGCTGCGCTCCCACACCCGCAGGCGGAACCGGTCATGTGCCAGAATCTGGACAAACCCGATATTGGCGCGCTCCGGAAAGATCGGCGCGTGTTCGAGCAGCGGGCCGATCGCCTCGATGTCGATCATCTCCAGATCATCAACAAAAAACGTTGCGTGCGGATTGCCCATGCTGACCGCAGCCGGGGCGGAGACGCCGTTGGTCGCCAGATCAAGGCGCAGCGTGTCCATCTCCACCGCGAGCGGGACATCCTGCCACCCAAGCCGCGCCGGCCCCATATCGACCTCGACGCGTCCATCGTCGAGCACCCGCGCCGGCAGCAGCCCCGCGATCGTCTGGACCGTGAACACCCGCCGCCCACTCTCCCGCGCCAGCAGATCGACGACGCAGCGCGTTGCGTTGCCGCAGGCACCGGCCTCCGAGCCGTCCGGATTGCGGATGCGCATGAACACGTCCACGCCATGGGCCTGCGGCGGCTCCAGCACGATCACCTGGTCACAGCCGATGCCACGATGCCGGTCGGCAACGAAGGCGGCACGCGCCGGCGTGATCGCCAGATCATTCGCACGGGCGTCCAGCATAACGAAGTCGTTGCCGCAGCCATGCATCTTGGTGAAGGGAGTGCTCATGACGTTGTTATATGGGCAGGTGTCGCCTGGGTGAAGGAAAAGAAAGTGCCGGGCTCTACCAGGCGCTTTCCTGTCACGAGATGGGCCGAAACTCCCCCGCTCCCAGATCCCCCGACACCCGCGTGGACACCTGATCATCAAACGACTGACACAACCCCGGCAGACACACATAGGCTTTCAGCGCCCCATAATGCCGGCACAAAGCCGTATCGATCCCCTCGTTCCAGAAATTGAACCCGGTCTCCGGATCATTGATCGGCGCATTGGTCAGCGGCCGGATCAACTTCACCATCGCCGCCGCCCCCTTGGCCGACACCGAATACCCGACCAGTCCAAACGCATGCCGCAGCCGGAACGCCGCCGGTCGCAAATCCTGCGCCTGAAACGCCGTGATTCCGGCCGTTCCCTCGAAGCGCCGTGCCCCGAAACAATCAATCCGCGCCAGCGTGGCCCCGAGATCGATCCAGCCGGACAACGGATTAAGTGTCATCCCCCAGTTGATGACATCCCAATCCTCCGGCACCGCCGCGAGCACCGCCGACGCCTTGGCCTCGAAATCCCGCACCGTCACCGTGTCATCCTCAAACACGGTCAACCCTGAAGCCGTGGTCGCGGCCAATTGCCAAGCGGCGAGATGGGACATCGCGCACCCAAGCGTCCCCGGCGCATAGCGCAGCTCCGGGAGAATATGCCCCGCCGCCGCCAACGCCGCCCGATCCAGATGCCGCCCCTCCTGCGCCGACAGCCGCTCAAACGCCGAGAGATGCGCATTGCGCGCCCGAAACCGTGCCAGACGCAGCGCATCCCGCTCCAGATTGATCACCCGGATCGGTGGCAGCGGCCCGGTCATCGGCTGCGAAACGTCACAACCAACACATCGCGATACGCCGGCAGCGCTGCGTCCACCGGCTCCACGGCCGTCACGCCATGGAACACCCGATGATCATCCACCAGCGCCGCCTCGAAGGGCGCTGCCAAGGTGAAGCTTCCCAGATCGGCGCCATCCGCGCCCTGAACGGTGGTGACACCGCTCTGAATATTCTGCCGCCGGATCAGCAGCACGAGCACGTAATCCACCCCGTCGCGATGGCTGCCCTCCGGCGTCGGCAACCCGCTCTCCCCGGTGCGCGCCTCGATGCGGAACTGATGCGTCTCGATATGCCAGTCCCGCGTCTCCGACAGATGCTCGAACATCGACCGGCACGCCCCCAGCACCGCCTGAAAACTGGCGCCAGACGTCACGCTCGCCGGAGAAGGCTCAAACCACCGCGCGACCCCGCCATTGAGCCGGTTATAGTCGCGCGACTGATAATGCGGCTGATGCGCCTCCCGCACGATCCCGCCCGGCCCGGCGCGGAAAATTGCGTGCCGACGCCGCCGATAGCGCCCGCCATCCGCCATGTAGGTATCGCGTGGCATGGCATCCCAACTGGCCGCCAATGCGTCCCAGTCTGTGAGCCCGCCATGCGCCGCAATCCAGCCGCGCGCGGTCGCGGCGTCCAGAAAGGCAAAACCGCCGGAGCGCAGATCGGCTTCGGCATCAAGGCTGGGCAAGGTCACGGCACGCTCCCGGTGTGTGGGGCGACAGTATTGAGCCCCGCAATCGGTGTTGCCATGCCCAAAGCGCGGAAGCTGGTCATGGGAGATTCGATGGCCAGCGCATCAAAGCGCTGCTTGATCCGCCGGTTCAACTCCCGCCCCACGGCCCATCGGCTGGCCGGCAAGGTCTTGATGCGCATGCGCATCACCCAGGCCAGATCGGTGAAGCGCTCGACGCCCATCACCTCCAGATCGGCCAGGATCACCGGCCGCCACTCCTTCTCCAGCCGCATCGCCTGCGCGATCTCGCGCAGCACCACAGCGATGTGATCCGGTTCTTCATTGAGCCCGACGCCGATATCCACCACCGCGTAGCCGAAATCCCGCGTCATGTTGGTTACCGTCGTCACCGCCGAGAACGGCACGATATGGACCGATCCATCCAGCGCCCGCAGCCTGATGGTGCGGATGGACAGATTCTCCACCGAGCCGGACATGCCGCCAAGGCTCACCACATCGCCCACCTGCATGGCGTTCTCCAGCAGCAGGAACAGCCCGGTGATGATGTCCTGCACCAGCTTCTGGCTGCCAAAACCGATGGCCAGACCAATGACACCGGCACCGGCCAGCAACGGCGCGATATTGACGCCGATCTCGCTCAGCACGATCAGCCCGGCCACCAGACACACGGTGACCAGCAGGGTGGTGCGCAGCATTGGCAGCAAAGTCCGCAACCGCGCCGAACGCGACACCTGGGCCTCCCGCGCCAGCCGCGCCAGGTGCCGCTCAATCGCCGCATTGGCCAGCTCCCACACCGCCAAGGCCAATACCAGGGTGATCAAAATCGACGCCGATGCCGCCAGCGCCCGCCCGCCCAAGGCTCCCGGCGCGAACCAGGCGAAGCTGTCCAGCCCCCAGCCCTGAAACACCGCCACCAGCGCCGCCGCGGTCACCACGCTGGTCACCAGCATGCGTGCGAGCGGATGAAAATTCGCCACCCGTTGCTCAAGCCCTGGAAATCGCTCATCCAACCCGTCCGATGCGCGCAAAATGCGGTCCAGCCCCGCCTGCATCAGCAAAATCAGCACCCGCGCCACGATCGCCACGGCCACTGTCGTGCCGACCAGTTGCAGCAGTCGGGAGAAGCCGTTGGGAATGCCCAACGTCCACACCCCCCACAGCGCCAGCAGGTAAAACAGCACCACACGATGCCAACTCGACGCCGTCGCATTGCGCAGCACCGCCACCAGCCCCACCGAATCCTCTGGTGCGCGCAGCAGGCCCGCCACACCGTCCCGGTTGCGCAGCACGATACCGGCGACCAGCAGATACACGATGAGCGCCGTGATCTTCAGCAGCGCCGCATGGCCCAACTGAAACAGCCCAAACAGC
>Ga0114959_10002824_pt1 | contig 13990 bp, 13 predicted proteins | sample C_130625_EF_Meta_FD_87317 | JGI IMG/M metagenome (GOLD analysis project Ga0114959, IMG submission 87317) | Freshwater microbial communities from Lake Croche, Canada to study carbon cycling - C_130625_EF_MetaG | ecosystem: Environmental > Aquatic > Freshwater > Lake | place: Lake Croche, Canada...
CGCGCCGTCGCCGGGATACGCCACTGAACGCAAGCCCAGCAGCGTTTTCTTGAACGCCTCAGGGGTCGAAATGTCAGGCCGCGCAGCGCCTGCCTTGATGGCGGCGCCCAATCCGATGCGGCCCATCACGGCCCTGGAGTTGGCTTGCACTTTGCCTTGTTGGATCAATTGGTCCAGCACAGGGGGGTTGAGCACCGTCACATCAAAGTACTGTCCAGCTTCGATTTTCTTTTTGACATCGGGATTGACCGCGAACTCCACACTGACTTTGTGGCCCGTGGCCTGTTCAAATTGCTGGGTTAATTCAATGACCGCAGGGCGCGAACCATTGCCGCTGAGGACTTTGAGTTCGACGGCTTGGACGGACAGAGGCAGTGTCATGCTCAGAAAAAGGCATGACCAGAACCATTGAAGTGTTGTCATCAGAACGTGAGAGGTCTTGTAGTGCATGTCAGAGTGTTTCGCGGTTAAAGGGGTGACGCTAGTTTGTCACATTCAGGGGTGGGTGTAGCCAAGCCTGTGAGGCACGTTCACAAGCGTGTAAAGCGCGAAAAGCGTGAAAAGCGTGCACAAGGTTTTCAGGGCTCCAAAAATCAGGTCCAATGCGGTGATGCTCCACAATTCGCACACAGATGAACGTCTCATGGCACTGGAAATCAAATCCAGCTATGCCGAAGACTTGCTCGAACAACTCAATCAGTTGGTCTACCAACAGCAGCAGAGCATCGATGCCCTGTTGGCCGAGGTGAATCAACTGCGCCGCCAAATGCCCGAAGGCGGCCCTTCGGCTGAACGCAACTTGCGCGACGAGTTGCCTCCGCATTATTGAGGTCACCTTTGCGCTTAGACACATTGAGAGACCGTTTGCGGGCACTGGGGGCCCGCCCCAAACACACGTCCCGCGTGCTGCGGCTGTGGAGCCAGGCTCTGCCGCAAGACAGCGGTCGACGCAAGCTCGAGAGCTTCATGCCCGCGACCTTGCGCGATGCGCTGCCCGCCTTGAGCGCCCAGTTGGCTGGCTTGGCGACCTTGATTTCTGCTCACCCTGCCAGCGATGGATCGTCTCGCCTGTTGGTCGGTTTGCCAGATGGTCAAGCTGTTGAAAGTGTGTTGTTGCCCCGCGACGGTTTGTGTGTGTCCAGTCAGGTGGGTTGCGCGGTCGGTTGTGTGTTTTGCATGACGGGCAAGTCGGGCTTGATTCGCCAACTGACAGGCGGTGAAATGGTGGCCCAAGTGGCCTTGGCACGCCAGATGCGGCCTGTCAAAAAAGTGGTCTTCATGGGCATGGGTGAGCCAGCCCATAATTTGGACAACGTGATGCAGGCGATGGAACTGCTGGGCACCGTGGGCAACATCGGGCACAAAAATTTGGTGTTTTCAACGGTGGGCGATGAACGCGTTTTCACCCAGTTGTTGCAAGGCCCCGTCAAGCCTGCTTTGGCCTTGTCGCTGCACACCACCCGTGCTGATTTGCGCGCCAAACTCTTGCCCAGGGCACCGCGCATCAGCCCTGAGGATTTGATCGACTTGGGGGAGGCCTATGCCCGCGCCACGGGCTACCCGATCCAGTACCAATGGACATTGTTGGAAGGCATCAACGACAGTGACGAAGAGCTCGAAGGCATTGTGCGTTTGCTGCACGGCAAATATGCTTTGATGAACATGATCCCTTACAACGCGGTCGATGATTTGCCCTACCAACGGCCGTCATGGGAACGTGCTGCGCTCATGGCGCGCACCTTGCATCAGCGGGGTATTTTGACCAAGCTGCGCCAATCTGCCGGACAGGATGTGGACGGTGGGTGTGGCCAACTGCGTGCCAGGGCCTTGGGTGAGCCTTTGCCAAAAGTCGTGATGAAAGTGATGCATGTTTGAATTTCAAAACCCGACACAGCCTTTGCGCATCGGGTGTGGCGCAGGTTTTTCGGGTGACCGAACCGATGCGGCTGGACCGGTGGTGCAAGACCTGATGGAGGGTCTGCAGACAGTCGGTGGGTCTGCGGTTTTGATTTTCGAAACCCTGGCGGAACGGACCTTGGCCTTGGCGCAGTTGGCCCGCGTGGCCAACCCCCTTGCCGGTTATGAGCCTTTGCTGCTGGACTATGTGAGGCCTGTCTTGGCGAATTGCTTGACGCATGGCATACGCATTGTGAGCAATTTCGGTGCAGCCAACCCTTTGGCTGCAGCCCAGGCCCTTGCCGAGCTGGCGCGCAGCCTGAACCTGCGGGTGCCGCGCATCGCCGTGGTGTCCGGAGACGATGTGCGCGCCCACCCCGAAGTCCTGGCGCTGGCGCAGTCATTGCCCGGGCCTTTGGTCAGCGCCAATGCCTATTTAGGGGCACAGGCCATTGCCAAGGCCTTGAATGCAGGCGCCGACATTGTGGTGTGTGGGCGCGTGGCCGACCCGGCTTTGACGCTGGGCCCCGCGCTGGCGCATTTTGCTTGGGCGCTGGATGATTGGGATGCGCTGGCGGGCGCGACCATGGCCGGTCATTTGCTGGAGTGCGGTGCGCAAGTGACAGGCGGTTATTACGCGGATCCGGGTTTCAAAGACCTGCCTGATCTGGCGCATGTCGGCTTTCCCATTGCCCGTATGGAGGCCGATGGCAGCTGCACACTCACCAAACCTCAGGGCACCGGCGGGCGCATCGACAGCCATACGGTCAAAGAGCAACTGCTGTACGAAATAGACAACCCCGCCGCTTACATCACCCCGGATGTGGTGGCCGACATCACTGCGGCCAGGGTGACCGAACTGGGGTCTGATTCTGTCAGGTTGTCGGGCGTCAAAGGGCATCCGCGACCTGCCCATTTGAAGGTCAATGTGTGCCACGACAATGGCTGGTTTGCCGAAGGTGAGATTTCCTATGCAGGGCCGCGGGCTGAAGGCCGTGCCCGCTTGGCTGCGGATATTTTGCGTGCGCGTTTGCCGCTTTTGTCTTTGCGTGTGGATTGGATCGGCGTGTCCAGCATTTGGGCCGATGATGCGGGGGCCGTGTTGTCGGCGTTGCCAGATGCCGGCCATACCGATGTGCGTTTGCGAATCGCAGCAACGCACCAGGACAAAGCAGTCGCTGAGCAACTTTTGCGTGAAGTGAATGCGCTTTACACCTGCGGTCCAGCGGGGGGCGGTGGTGTTCGCACGGGTTTGCGGCCGCGACTGGCCTTGGTCTCGTGCTTGTTGCCACAAGCCAGTGTCCCCAGCCATTTTGAGATGTGGCTGCCCGACACCATGGGGGTGAGCAGATGAACGCCGCAGCGCAAACCTTGGTGGTGACCCTCGACCGGCTGGCGCACGGCCGCACGGGTGACAAAGGCAATCGCGCCAACATCAGTGTGATTGCTTGGCGCGAAGAATTTTGGCCGGTGTTGGTGGCCCAGTTGACAGAAGACAGGGTCGCGCAACTTTTGGCTTACCGCCAACCCAGTCGGGTGCAGCTTTATCTGCTGCCGCAACTGCAGTCAATGAATTTTGTCATTGACGATGTGCTGGATGGTGGTGTGAACAACGCACTCAATCTGGACAGCCACGGCAAGTCCTTCAGCTTCATGCTGATGGGCTTGCCAATGGAAATCCCCAGTAGCTGGAAAGACAGGTTGGTTGGGCCCCCGTGATGCCTGAGTGAGGCCCAGGTGAGGCCCAGGTGAGGTCCTAGTGAGGTCCTAGTGAGGTCTGCTACCCGGCGTCAAGTCTTCAGCGCAAATCCTGCAATGTTTTTGTAGTTCTCTGAAATTTGGCGCAGTTCCTCCTGGCTGATCAAATCATCGATGTTGTCGAAGGGCTGGCCGTGGCTTAGCTCGTCGGCCTTCATGATGATGAAGTCGGGGGGGACGGTGCGGTTGGTTTGCACCACTTTGGCTGTGGTTTGCAAACGCAGGGATTCGTACTGGACCAGCGCTGCTGGCTTGGAGTCGTTTTGAACCAAACAGTCCACCAATGTGCGGGCATCGATCAAGGCTTGCGCTGAGCCGTTGGAGCCGCGTGGGTACATCGGGTGGGCGGCGTCGCCCATCAAGGTCACACGTCCTTGCGTCCAGAAGGGCAAAGCATCTTTGTCGACCATCGGGTATTCAAGTACGCTTTCAGAATCCAAAATCATTTGCGGCACGTCCAGGAAAGGAAACTTCCAGTCCTTGTAAATCTCAGCGCACACTTGGACGTCACCGGGCTTGTTCCAATCGTTCATGGCCGCATCCGGGCGTTGCAATTCAGCCACCCAATTGATGAGCTGGTTGCCCTTGCCATCTACGTTGTCTTGAATCGGGTAGATGACCATCTTGCCTTGTTCCACAGTGCCAATGCGCAGGTAACTTTTGCCCGTGAGGATGGGGGGGTGAATGGTCACACCGCGCCAGGTGTTGATGCCGCCAAAGCAGACTTTGTCGTCCGGGTGCATTTGTTTGCGCACGGCAGAATTCACGCCATCGCATGCCACGGCCAGTTCGCTGCGCACAGTGCGTTGGCCGCCTCCTGCCAAATCGAAACGCAGTGTCACGCCGTCATCGTCTTGAGTGAAGCCGCTGCAGCGGTGCCCTGTGTGGACATGTTCCGCGCCTAAACGGCTGCACACCGCATCAAACAAAATACGGTGCAGTTTGCCGCGGTGAATGCCGATTTCGGGCAAGGCATAGCCTGCGTGGCGGCCACGGGCTTCGCGGTACACAAATTGACCGTGGCGGGTGAAGAACACGCTCTCAAGGTTCTCGATGCCCATGGCCTCGAGCTGCGCTTGCACCCCAATGGCGGCCAGCTCTTTCATGGCATGCGGCAGCAAGGTTATGCCGACGCCAATTTCTTTGACTTCCGGGACGCTTTCGTAAACCTCGCAGTCGATCCCTTTTTGGTGCAAGCCCAGCGCAAAGCTCAAGCCTGCGATGCCGCCGCCGATGATGGAAATACGCATGTTCATTCTGCCTTGATGTTTTGTGCTTTGATCAATTGGGCCCAGCGGACCGCGTCCCGCTCGACCACCCGCGCAAACTCTTCCGGAGTGCTGCCGCTGGGGTCCATGCCTTGAGATTGGAAGGTTTTTTGCGTTTCTTCGGTTTTCAGAATCAGATTGATCTCGCGATTGAGCAAGGCCACGGTGTCCGCGGGCGTCCCCTTGGGCGCAAAAATGCCAAACCACATGTCGACGTTGACTTTGCCCACTTTCGCTTCGGCCAGCGTAGGCACGTCCGCCAGCAGGGGATGGCGTTTGTCACTGCCAATGGCCAATGGCACCATGCGCCCGCTGCGAATGTGCGGCAAGGCCACATGGATGGGCAAGAACATGGCGTCCACTTGGCCGCCGAGCAAGTCCGTCACCGCGGGGCCGCTGGCGCGGTAGGGGATGTGGGTCAAAAAAACCTGCGCCGTATTTTTGAGCAACTCCATCGACAAATGGTGCGGCGTGCCGACTCCCGGGGAGGCGTAATTGATGCGGCCTGGCTGGCGCTTGGCGGCATCCAAAAAATCCCCTGCGGTTTTGTAGCCTGATTTGGGGTGCGTGACCAGGAGCAATTGGCCCCAGCTGGTCAGTGTCACCGGGCTGAGGTCTTTGACAGGATCAAAACTCATGCCGGGGTAAAGAGGGGGGTTCATGACCAGCGTGTTCACGCTGACCAGCAAGGTGTTGCCGTCGGGGGCGGCGCGCACGACGGCTTCGCTGCCGATATTGCCGGATGCGCCGACCCGGTTTTCAACGACCACGGGGCGGTTGAGTTTCTGCGACAGTTTGGGGCCCACCGTGCGGGCAATCAGGTCAATGCCGGTGCCCGGGGAGAAGGGCACAATCAATTTGAGGGGTGCTGTGTTTGCAACCGGGGTATTTTGTGCCAACGCAGGGAGTGTCGCCGCCAAGGCCATGCTGCCCAGGGTGACCAGGAGACCGCGACGAAGTTCAAAAAAAGTTGAAAACATGCACATTGCCTTTACAGGGTTGAAGCCAGATTATTCCATTGCATACTTACCCGTGCCTCACAAAGTCTCACACCCTCCCATTGCATGGGTCTATTCGCAATGCGTTTTGCACGCTTGATCATCGGCGAGCAGCTCTGAAGGGCAGTTGAAGCAGTCCACTGGCCAGGCCGGTGCCGATCACGATGACCACACCGCAAGCGATCATCCAGGGGGTGATGTGCTCACCCAGCAGGACCACACCATAAGCGATGGCAAAAACGGGCACCAAAAACGTCACGGTCAAGGCACGGGCCGGCCCTGTGTGCTCGATCAGCCTGAAATACAAAATATAGGCCACGCCGGTACACAAGACGCCCACCAAGCCCAAAGCGCCCCAGGCTTGCAGGCTGGGCACTTGCTCAGGCCATGACCACAGCGCAGGCCCTATCAAAGCCAGGGTGGCGCCCATCTGACTGCCCGTGGCCGTGGCCAGCGGCGGCACATGGGGGATGAATCTTTTTGCAAAATTGGCAGACACACCGTAACTCAAAGTCGCCAGCAGGCAGGCCGAGACGGCCCAGAAGGGCGAAATGCCCGAGGCTTGGGTCTTCAAGCTGGCCTCGCCCCCCATCAGCAACAACACCCCCACAAAGCCCACAGCCAAGCCGCTGGTGCGTGAGAAGGAGGGTTTGTCGCCCAGCCAGAGCCAGGCGACCAAGGCACCAAAGAGGGGAACGGTGGCATTCAAGATGGACGACAGCCCGGTGGTGATGTGCTGCACTGCAAACGAATAGAGGGCAAAGGGCAAAGCCGAGTTGAATAGCCCGACTAAAAACACCGGCCTCCAATGGGCTTTCAATACCGACACCTGGCCCCGCAGCCACAACAAGGGAAGCAAGAACAACGCGGCCACGCTCACCCGCAGACCCGCGGTGGTCCAAGCCCCAAATTCAACCGCCGCAGTGCGCATGAACAAGAAAGATGCCCCCCAAATCATGGCGAGCAGCAAGAATTCTGCTTTCCAGCGGTAAGGTGACGGCATGCGCACCCCGGCTCAGGCCGCTTGGGCCAAAGGTATCGGCAAAGCCAATGCCGCTTTTTCCAACGCCAACAACTCGGCTTTGCGCCACAAGCCGCCGGCATAGCCGGTCAATTGTCCGCTCGCGCCCACCACCCTGTGGCAGGGGACAATCAAGCTGATGGGATTGCGGCCCACTGCCGCACCCAAAGCCCGCACCGCAGCAGGCTTGCCCAGCGCTTGAGCCACCTGGCCATAGCTTTGCGTTTGTCCTGCCGGAATGCGCAGCAAAGCCCGCCAGACGGATTGCTGAAAGTCGGTGCCGCAACCCAAGTCCATGGGCACGCTGAAAGGCGCATTCAGTGCGGCGGTGTCACCCGCCCAATAGGCGCAAAGCTGCTGGATGCTGGCTTGTATGAATGGGTTGTGGGCGTCGGGCGTCCAGCCTTGCATGTCGGGCAAGTGGCTTTGCCCTTCAAAGAAGACGCCCGACAGCCCCAACGGGCTGGCCGAAAGCGTGATCAGGCCCAGCGGGCTTTCCCAAGTGTCGCAGACGGTGTGGGGATGAAAGTGCATGGGCGTGTTCCGTGAAGGGGACTCAAGGGGTTGGCTGCACAGAAGGATTCGCAGAGGACCGTTGACCCCAAAATAACAAAACGCCACTGACAACCGCGACCACCATCAAGCCCATGAAGCCTGCGCGGTAAGTGCCAAAACCGGTGGACAGGGCGCCGAAAATGGGCGGGCCGATCACCACCCCCAAAAAGGTGAAGGCCAGGGTTCCGCCGGTGGCCGAGCTGGCCATGCCTGGGGGAGCGCGGCGGGCCACCTCGGCGAGGTATACGCCGTTCCAGCCGATCGCTGAAGCGCCAAAGGTGACCAAAATCAGGATCACCAGCCATTGCGGGGTGTCCTCGGCCAAGGTGGTGGTGGCCAAGGCCCCCAATGCCATCAGGCCGGCCAACAGCAAGAGCATGCGGCGAGCGCCCAGCCAGCGGTCGGCCACATAGCCCCAGGCAATGCGCCCGGCCATGCCGCCCAGTTGCGTGGCCGACAAGGCCAAGCCCGCAGCGATCAGCGCGTAACGCAGGTCGTCATGCAAAAAGGTCACCAGGTAGGTGGTGAGGGAGAGCTGCACGATCGAGAACATGAACGAGCAGGCCGCCATGGTGTACAGGTTGGGTTGAGACAGCACCAAACGCAGGGGCTGAATCCAGCTGCCCCAGCGCATCGGCACATCCGTCTGGCGGTCCTGATCGAGTTCGCCCCGCAGGCTTTGCGCCAAGACTGCGCAGGCCACGCAAACGGCGGCTACCACCGCCAGACTGGCGTGCCAGTTCAACACCAGCAGCAGCGGGGGCACCAGAGCGCCCGCCAGCAAGCTGCCTAGAGGCACGCCGGTTTGTTTGAGCGAAAACACCAAAGACATTTGGTGTTTGGGGGTGGTGCGCGACAGCAAGTGGGAGCTGGCCGGTGTGATGGGCCCATAGCCCAGCCCGATCAGCACCGCGCCCAGGCCCATGGCCGGAAACCAGGGCACCGCACACAAAAGCAAACCAGCGGCGCAGAGCATCAGGCCCCACTGGCTGACGCGGATAGCGCCCAACCGGTTGACCGTGGCGCCGCCCATTAAGCTCGCCGCCATCGCACCGGCATACGTCATCGACACATAAACGCCCACCATGGCGGGCGAAATGTGCAGGTCTTGCGCCACCACCGGAGCCATCACGGGCAAGGTCAACAGGGCCATCGAGACCATGGCCTGAATCACCAGGGTCAACAGCAACGGGAGCCAGTTGTTCAATTCGCTTTGACCCCGGCTTTGGTCAACAGGCTGCCCAGGGTGTCGATCTCGTATTTCAAATGGGCGCGCAAGGCCTCAGGACGGGCCTGATCGGGGTTGACGGCTGAAATGCCCATGGCTTCGAGGCGCTGTCGCACATCCGGGTCGGCCACGGATTTTTGCAAAGCCGTTGTCAATTGATCCATCACCGGCTTGGGCACCCCTTTGGGGGCATACAGACCGAAAGAGATGTTGATGTCAAAACCTTGCACACCGGCTTCGGAGATGGCGGGCACCTCGGGCAAACCGCTCAAACGTGTTTTGCCGGCCGCCGCGTAAGCCTTGATTTTGCCGGCCTTCACGGGCGGCACCGTGCCTGAGGTTTGGTCGCACAACACGTCCACTTGCCCGCCCATCAGGTCGGTCAAGGCCGGACCGGTGCCTTTGTAGGGAATTTCGTTCATCTTCACGTTCAAGGCACCCATCATCATCAAGCCGCACAGGTGGGAGGCCGATCCCACGCCCGCATGGGCCAGGCTGATCTTGGGGCCGTTGGCTTTGACGTAGCTCACAAATTCATTCAGGTCTTTGGCTGGAAAGTCATTGCGGGTGACGATCACCATCGGGCCATTGGTGGCCCGTCCGATCGGCTCGAAATCATCGACCGGGTGGTAGGGCAAGTTTTTGTACATCGCCGTGTTGGTGGCATGGCTGACATGGATCATCAACAAGGTGTAGCCGTCCGGCTTGGCACGGGCGACTTTGGCTGTGCCAATCGAGCCCGACGCGCCTGCGGTGTTGTCCACCACAATTTGCTGGCCCAAATGCTTTTGCATCGCACCAGCAAACACGCGGGTGATCGTGTCACCAGGGCCGCCCGGGGCATAAGGCATCATCATGGTGATGGGCCGATTGGGGAAGTCTTGGGCTGCCGCTTGAAAGCTGACAAGCGTCATTGCAAGTGCGATGAGTGGGCGAAACATGCGTGGGCTCATGGTGTGCTCCTGGTGTGAGGGGTTCATCATGCCAGCAAGCGCTGGCGAATTTCTACCGGGTCCATCACTTGCAATGGGGGCGTCCCGCCTTGGGGTATGCCCACTTGGGTGGCATTCAAAAGCATCGACACCATCACATAGGTGCCTGACAGGACCGTCAGATCGATCACCGCCTGCTCGCCCATTTGCGCAATGGCTTCTTGCCATAAGGCATCCGGCACCCGGTGGTTCAACGACAATTGGACGCAATAGTCGTACACCAAGCGCTCGTCGGCCTGCATCGTTTTGGGGCGTGTGCAGTTTTGCAAATCACGCATAACTTCATCAGACAAACCGGCTTTGCGGGCAATTTTTTCATGGGCCCACCATTCAAATTGGGCGTTGGAAATCCGCGCCTGAATCAGGATGGCAAATTCGTTCAAACGTTTGTTGACCGAGGTTTTAAAACGCAAATAATCCAGGTGATCAAAACAGCGGCGGCCCATTTCGGGGCTGCGCAACAAGGCGTTGTAAGGCCCGCCCAAGGCCGCGCTGGAGATTTTCAAGATGTCATCGGCCAGGGGGCGCACTTCAGCGGGTAAATCGTCGTAAGCAATTTGGCTCAGTCGTTCGGTCATGTTCACTCCAATACAATCAGTAACCCATTGTTACCGACACCGTGCCCCCGTGCTGGCGTGTTGGCGACGCCACTTGATTTGAGGCCCCATGCAAGTTACGCCGACTATTTTCAAAGCCTACGACATTCGCGGCATCGTGCCGAGCACCATTGACGAGAACATGGCCGAAGGCTTGGGCAAAGCTTTTGGGACGCAGGCCATGGCCGAGGGGCAATCTAGGGTGGCGGTGGGGCGCGATGGCCGCTTGAGCGGGCCGGCTTTGTTGGCGGCCTTGGTGCGCGGACTGGTGTCTGCAGGGGTGCAGGTGATGGATGTGGGCTTGTGCACCACCCCCATGTTGTATTTTGCGGCGCACACCGTGTGCGCCAGCGGCATCATGGTCACCGGCAGTCACAACCCCAAGGATTACAACGGTTTCAAAATGGTCATGGGGGGGCGCGCCATTTATGGTGATGAAATCCTCGCCTTGCGCCAGATGATGCAGGACGAATCGTGGGTCGCCCAAGCGGGCGGCGGTATTCGCCAGCTGGATGTACTTCCGGCGTACCGTGAACGCATCGTGGGCGGCATCCAGTTGGCGCGGCCGATGAAAATTGTGGTCGATTCGGGCAATGGCGTTGCGGGTGCTTCCGCCCCTGCCATCTTTCGCGCGTTGGGCTGCGAGGTGATTGAGCTGTTCAGTGAGGTGGATGGTCATTTTCCGAATCACCACCCCGATCCCAGCCAACCCGAGAATTTGAATGACCTGATTGCTGCCCTGAAGCAGACGGGTGCCGAATTGGGTCTGGCCTTTGATGGCGATGGTGATCGACTGGGTATCGTGACCCACGACGGGCACACTATTTACCCTGACCGCCAAATGCAATTGTTTGCACAGGATGTGCTGAGCCGCGTGCCTGGCGGCACCATTTTGTTTGATGTGAAATGCTCTCAACGCTTGGCCCCGGCGATCGCCCAGGCGGGTGGCCAGCCTTTGATGTACAAAACAGGCCATTCCCTGATCAAAGCCAAAATGAAAGCCATTGAGGCTGCGGGTGGCCAAGCCCCTTTGGGCGGTGAGATGAGTGGCCATATATTCTTCAAAGAGCGTTGGTACGGCTTTGACGACGGCACTTACGCCGGTTGCCGGATGTTGGAAATTTTGAGCCAGTCGCCTGATGGCAACGCTGTGTTGCATGCTTTGCCCACCAGTTTCAGCACGCCTGAGTTGAATGTGGCTTGCGCGGAAGGCGAACCCCATGCGGTGACACAGCAGTTGCTGGACAGGGCGGCGGCGCATTTCACGGCGCCCGCGCAGATTTCCAGCATCGATGGTTTGCGTGTGGATTGGCCAGATGGGTTCGGTTTGATCCGCGCGTCCAACACCACGCCGGTGCTGGTGCTGCGGTTTGAGGGGCACACCGAAGCGGCATTGCAACGGATTGAAGCGCAGATGTTGGCTTTGCTGCGCACCGTCAAACCTGACGCCACGTTCCAATCGGCCACCCATTGATTTTTTATGTACCCGATACAGCGGCTTTATAACGCGGCCGTCTGGGCGGCGCAGCCTTTGCTGCGGCGCAAGTTGGCGCGTCGCGCTCTGGCCGAACCCCTGTATGGCGTGGCCGTTGAGGAACGGTTCGGCTTTTACATCCACCCGCCTGAACCACACGCTGCCTTGGTGTGGGTGCATGCGGTCTCTCTGGGTGAAACCCGGGCCGCCGAAGTTTTGATTCAAGCACTGCGTCTGGCCATGCCCGGTATGCGTTTGCTGCTCACCCACGGGACCGCCACCGGCCGCGCTGAGGGGGAGCGCTTGCTGGCCCCTGGCGATGTTCAGGTTTGGCAGCCGTGGGACACGTCCCGCGCCGTGCAACGGTTTTTAACGCACTTCAAACCCCGCGTGGGGATTTTGATCGAAACCGAGGCGTGGCCGAATCTGGTCTTGCAGGCGCACAAAAACGGCGTGCCTTTGGTCTTGGCCAATGCCCGCATGAGTGAACGATCACGCCGTAAAGCCCTGCGATGGCCAGCTTTGACGCGGCCGGTTTTTCAAGCGCTGACGGCCGTTTGGCCCCAAACCGAAGCCGATGCGCAGCGCTTGCTTGAACTGGGTGTCAAGGCTTGCACGGTCATGGGCAACATCAAGTTCGATGCCCAGCCTGATGCGCTGCAGTGCGCCAAAGGACGGCGTTGGCGGCTACACAATGCACGACCCGTCGTCATGCTCGCCAGTTCGCGCGAAGGCGAAGAGGCCGCTTGGCTGCAAGCTTGGCTGGCCCTGCGGCAAGCGGGCTCTGGCGGGCCAGACCTGCAATGGCTGATCGTGCCGCGCCACCCGCAGCGGGTCAACGAAGTCGAAGCTTTGTTGGTTTCACAAGGCTTGACCGTGTCACGTCGCAGTCAATGGTCTGAGACTGACCCCTCCGGGCCAGACGCCCAAGCGGTCAAGGTGGATGTGTGGCTCGGTGATTCTTTGGGTGAAATGGCGCTCTATTACAGCTTGGCACAGGTGGCTTTGCTGGGCGGCAGCTTTGCCCCCTTGGGCGGTCAAAACCTGATCGAGGCGACAGCCTGTGGCTGCCCGGTCATCATGGGACCACACACCTTTAATTTTGCGCAAGCGTCAGACATGGCCGAGCGAGCAGGCGCAGCTGTTCGGGTGAATGACATGGCGCAAGCGCTTGAACAAACCCATCTGCTGCTCGGAGACGCACCCGCTTTGGCTCAACGGGCAGGCTGGGCAAGGGCTTTTGCCAGGGCCCACGAAGGGGCGACTGAACGCACCGTGCAAGGGGTGCTTTCAGTCATCGGCTGATCTTATTTGGCGAGCAAGGCGTTGACGGCTTGCAGGTCATCGGCTTTCAAGCTGCCATTGGCTTGGCGCAGTTTGAGCTGGCCCACCAAGACGTCGTAACGCGCCTTGGCCAGATCGCGTTTGGTTTGGTACAACTGGCTTTGGCTGTTGAGCACATCGATATTGATGCGCACACCCACTTTGTAGCCCAATTGGTTGGCGTCCAAAGCGCTTTGGCTGGACGCTTCTGCCGCAGCCAAGGCTGCAACTTGTCCGAGACCCGATTGAAGGCCTAAATAAGCGGTGCGGGTGGCTTGCGCGACATTGCGCTCAATGGTTTCCACATCGGCGCGGGCTTTGTCTTCCAGGGCCAGCGTTTCTTTGATGCGGTTTTCGGTTGCAAAACCCGCGAACAAAGGCAGGTTGAAGTTCAAGCTGATGCTGGTGGCGTTGGTGTCCACTTGGGTGGAGGTGTAGCCATTGTTGTAGCGGGTAGGCGAGAAGCCAGCGGTCAAATCCAAGGTGGGCTTGTGGCCGGCTTGGGCCTTTTCGATTTCGAGTTTGGCAACCTCCAAGGCCACGCGCGCTTGGGCAATGCCAGGGTGCATTTCGGCCGATTGCATCACCCAAGTGGCCATGTCCGCCGGTTGCGGGGCTTGCAACTGGACAGGCAAAACCAGGCTTTGCGGCGCTGTGTTGCTGCTGCCAACCAACAAGTCCAGTGCCAATTTTTTCACCCGCAGATCGTTTTCTGCCGCAATTTCTTGCGCTAACACCAGGTCGTAGCGTGCTTGGGCTTCTCGGGTGTCGGTGATGGTGGAGGTACCGACTTCAAAGTTGCGTTTGGCTGCAGCCAATTGCTCAGCGACTGCGGTTTTCTGGGCTTGCACAAAGGTCAGGCTGTCGCGTGAAGCCAGCAC
>Ga0114959_10002825_pt1 | contig 13990 bp, 10 predicted proteins | sample C_130625_EF_Meta_FD_87317 | JGI IMG/M metagenome (GOLD analysis project Ga0114959, IMG submission 87317) | Freshwater microbial communities from Lake Croche, Canada to study carbon cycling - C_130625_EF_MetaG | ecosystem: Environmental > Aquatic > Freshwater > Lake | place: Lake Croche, Canada...
CGATCACAATCATTCCAGCAAACCAAAGTCGATCTTGCTTGTTGGATAAAATTTTTGCACAAAGTGAAGTCATTACTATTGCGGTAGTTAGATTGTCTAATAGTGCCGAAAGTAAAAAGGTAATCCCAGATACAATCAATAGGAGTCTCATTTTACTAGTGGTAGTAATCTTTTGAGTAATAATTTCAAAACCATTGTGAGAGTCTATCAGCTCAACAATTGTCATGGCGCCAAGTAAAAAAAACAGGATAGAAGCAATTTCTCCTAGATGTTCAAAAAGCTCTTTACTTACAGTATTTGTTGAGGGGCTTTGTAGTATATAAATTGTCCAGCATAAGACACCTGTTAATAATGCTGCGGCTGCTTTGTTTAATTTTAATGGTGCCTCAAATGCAATTGCCAAATACCCTAAAACAAAAATGGTGATAAGTATAATTGTAATCATTGCTACAAAGATTGTTTTAGTGAAGTTAATGGTATTGCAAATCCTTGATTTAGCAATTTAACATTTGCTGATTCATAAACATTGAACAAAGGATTTTTCTATTTTTATTTAAAAAATTGAAGGCCATACTTTTGAAAACAAGTATGGCGAGTAATTTTTATTAAGGAAAAGAAATTAAATAGAAATCTTTCCTGGATACTCTTCCAAAGCTTTTTCTAAACAATCCATTGCAGCATTGATAGCAGTGACATTTAAAACATAAGCAAGCCTAACTTCATTTTTACCAAGGCCGGGAGTGCTATAGAAGCCGCCTGCTGGAGCTAGCATGATGGTTTGTCCATTGTAAGAAAAAGATTCTAACAGCCATTGACAAAAATTTTCTGAATCGTCAATCGGTAATCTAGCAATCGTATAAAAAGCTCCTCCTGGGTTTGGACAAAATACGCCCGGTATTGAATTGAGTCTTTTTACAATGGTATCTCTTCTTTTTTTATATTCAGCCTTTGTTTCATCAAAATAATTGTCTGGTAAATCAACTGCCGCTTCTCCTAATATTTGTGCAAAGCCTGGAGGACTTAATCGAGCTTGAGCAAATTTCATTACAGAGTTCAACACCTCTTTATTTTTTGTAATCAATGCACCAATCCTGCCTCCGCATGCGCTGTATCTTTTACTGATTGAATCCATCAAAACTATGTGGTTTTCTACACCTGTTAATGTCATAAAACTGGTGTGACTTCCTTCATAACAAAACTCACGGTATGCTTCATCTGCAAATAAGTAGAGATTATGTTTTATAATAATTTGCTTTAAAATTTCCATCTCTTCCTTGCTGTATAAATAACCAGTAGGATTGTTAGGATTACAAATCAGAATCCCTTTGGTTTTAGGAGTAATTGCTTTTTCGAATTCAGCCATTGGAGGAAGTGCAAAACTTTTATCAATGGTAGATGTGATTGGACGAACGACTACTCCAACTTCTACTGCAAACGCATTGTAGTTGGCATAAAAAGGTTCCGGAATAATGATCTCATCGCCTGGATCCATGCAGGCCATTAGTCCAAATAAAATAGCTTCACTTGCACCAGTGGTTATTATAATTTCGTCTGTAGTAATGTGTATATCAGATTTGGCATAGTAGCCTATTAGTTTTTTTCGGTAACTCTCGTTTCCTGCACTATGGCTGTATTCTAAAATTTTAAAATCACTGTTTCTTACTGCATCCAGTGTTTGTTTTGGAGTCTCAATATCTGGCTGACCAATGTTCAAGTGAAATACGTGGATGCCTTTTTTTTGAGCAGCTTCTGCAAAAGGCACTAATTTTCGAATAGGAGAAGTTGGCATGATATGCCCACGATGGCTGATAGATAACATCTTGCAAATATAATGATGAATAGCTAGTGATTCAAGTTAGAATTGCACTGATTTTAGAATCTTATTCTTGTGCAAGGATTGTTGTTGAATAGAGGGCTAATATTATTTATTTTATTTATTCGAAAGGGGAATTAATAAATGAATTTTTGACCAATTGAGCTTAAAGGTAATTTTAGAATCTTTTACCCTCGATTAGGCCCATCTATAGCCTCTTAAAAAATCGCCGATGGACATTTTCTTTTTGCCTTCTAATTGTAGCTCAAGTATAGCAATAGATCCATCGATTGCTGCAAAGTGCAAAAAAGTTTTTTTATCGGTTAACCATTCACCAGTAGCGATATTGGGTAAAGTATTAATTTTTTCAGACTTGTATATTTTTACTTTTTTGTCTTCCAAAAAAGTAAATGCAGCTGGATAAGGAGAAAGACCCCTGATTAAATTATAGATTTCAGTGATGGATTTATTCCAATCAATTTGGCAGGAAGCAGTAAAAATTTTTGGAGCAATTTTTAAATCCTTTGGCTCGGTGCTTTCCATTTGTGGGGTCTCCGTTAAATTCCCCTCCGCTAATCCTTTTATTGTTTGAAGCAGAAGTTCTGCACCAATTTCTTTCATTTTATCATGGAGCTCACCTGCAGTTTCTTGCTCTCCAATGGGTATGGAACTTGTTAATAAAATATCTCCTGTATCAATTGCTTGTTGTAATTTAAAAGTAGTAACACCAGTAAATTTTTCTCCATTAATAATGGCCCAATTAATGTGTGCAGCACCACGGTATTGGGGCAATAGAGAGCCGTGTAAATTAACAGTACCCATTGGCGGCATGTTCCATACTAGTTCTGGAAGCATTCGGAATGCTACTACTATTTGCAGGTCTGCTTCAAGTTTCTTGAGTTGCTCTAAAAAATCAGGGCTCTTTAATTTTTCAGGTTGTAACACAAAAAGGCCCTGTTCATTTGCATATTGTTTCACAGCGCTTTGCTGTAATTGCATGCCGCGGCCAGCAGCCTTATCGGGCGCAGTAACAACGCCAACAATAGAGCAGCCTGCTTTTACTAATTTATCCAGAGCAGCTACTGCAAATTCTGGAGTACCCATAAATACAATTCTTAATTCCTCCATCTTTTTCATTGGTGCAAAGGTAGCTTCAATTTTAATGATTCGAAAATAGCAATGACTTAGTTTTTAATTGGTAGCAAAGTCTTTGTACAGTAAATAATTTTTTCTTATTTTCTTAAAACTATCAACAAGCGGTTTCCAACTTTTTCTTATGTCGTTTTCATTTACTTCTTGTTTGATCTGTGCCATTAATAAGTCAGTCCCTGCTAGTTGATTAAAAAAATTATTTTTTAAAAAAAAGCTATCCTTGCCAGGAAATAGATGATATGCTTCTAACATGTATTTTATTTGGATAGTATTATTTAAATCTTGAAGGACCGCTTCATTGCTTCCGGCTTTATACCATCCATAACATTTTTGATAAAAACATTTGCTGTTTTTTGCACCTGCGGTAGGTTTGGGAATAAAGGAATATAAATTATTGGGCAATGAAGGATGGCCAAAAATTTGAAAGGGAGCTTCTGTTCCTCTTCCTTCACTGAGAAGGGTACCCTCAAAAAAACAGGTGGAAGGGTAGAGGTAAATTGCTTGCATTGATTTTAAATTAGGAGAGGGTGCAACCGGCAAAACATATTTGCTATTGTGATCATAGTTTTTGCATGGAATTATTTTGAGTTGGAGAATTCTTTTCTGACGATCCTTGCTAGCAGGTTGATTTATATAAGCAGCATTTGCAAGCGTAGACAACCACTTTTCACCTGCTAACATCAATGCATATTCGCCCACAGTCATACCATACACAACAGGAATTGGTTGCATACCCACAAAGCTTTTGAATTTCTTATCTAGAACAGGTCCATCAACATAGAATCCGTTGGGATTTGGTCTATCTAATATTAAAAGTGGAATATGGTTTTCTAAAGAAGCTTCTAAATAATATTCTAAGGATGAAATAAATGTATAGAAACGAACGCCTACATCTTGAATGTCGAATATTAGCATGTCGACCCCTAAAAGATCTTCTGCAGTTGGCTTTTTATGATTCCCATAAAGGCTAATCACTGGAATGCCTGTTTTTTTATCATTGGTATTGCCTAGCTTTTCCCCTGCATCCGCCTCACCTCTAAACCCGTGTTCTGGGCCAAAGATCTTCACTACTTTGATTCCGCATTTTAATAGCGTATCAACGAGGTGGCTATTTTTAACTAGGCTGGTTTGATTGGCAAAAACAGCTACAGACTTGCCTTTTAATAGCGGAAGGTAAATTTCCATTCTTTCGGCACCAGGAATAATTGGAATTGATTTTTGTCCGGATTTTAGTTGAGTACCACTATTGCCAACTGGAGGCAATTGTGCAACAGATGGAGAATAATTAAAAATTATTACCAACGCTAATAAAAATGAAAAAATCTTCATGGTTCGAAGTTCAGTAAAGTTTTTCACTTATTATAGATGACATTTTTTTGATAAGGGATTTCATCAATTAGAGAAATAAAACCCTCTAATTGATTGGGTAATCCCATGTTTGCTTTAATTTGCCGAAAAATGGTTCTTTTAATGATTAAGTAGGAGCCATTTATTGTAAACTCCACCTTAAAACTTGTTAAGCGTAGTTGCCGAAAAGAGAGGTGTTAAAAAATTAAACAATGGCACAAGTAAAAGAAGGAGATCTTGTAAAAGTTCATTACACAGGCAAACTAGTTAATGGAGAGCAATTTGACTCTTCTGTAGGCAGAGAACCACTTGAATTTACTGTGGGCGCTGGCATGATGATCAAAGGTTTTGATGCTGCAATGCCAGGCATGGTAATTGGTGAAAAAAAGACAATCAGTATTGCACCACAAGATGGCTACGGAGAAAAATCGGCAGATGCGATCATTGAATTTCCCAAAGAAAATGTTCCAGCGGATATGAAACTCGAGCCTGGAATGTCTTTAACATTGAGTAACGAAGCAGGGCAGCCTGTACCAGTGATTGTAGTTGAAGTTAAGGAGACAGTAATTGTGTTAGATGCGAATCATTTTTTGGCAGGTCAGGAATTAATTTTTGATATTGAGCTAGTTGAAATTGCTTAATTTTTTTTGTTAGTAAAATTTAAATAGACTCTTGGTCATTCAATGATTGGGTAAATTTATTTGACAAGCTTTATAATTTTTGGCTAAATATTATTAGTGTGCGCTTTTAACCCACTAAAAAATTTTCATTTCGTTTATCAAAACTTCATGAGCATGATTGAAATTTCGAACAATAGCGTGGCAGAAAGACTGATGCGCTATGTTCAAATTGATACACAGAGTGATCCTTTGGGAAATAACTTTCCAACAACAGAAAAGCAGAAGGATCTCAGTAAGCTTTTGCTCAATGAACTGATCGAGATGGGCATAGCCAACGCAGAAATGGACGCTTACGGTTATGTGTACGCGACTATTCCTTCTAACAGCAACAAGACCACTATTCCCTCCATTTGTTTTTGTAGTCATGTTGATACTGCACCCGATTGTAGTGGTACTCATGTGAAGCCTATTCATCATCAAAACTATGATGGGAAAGACATTGTGCTACCCGATGACAATGATCAGGTGCTTAGTATAAAGCAATCACCCCATCTTCAACAACATATTGGGCATAGCATTATTACAGCAAGTGGATTGACATTATTAGGGGCAGACGATAAGAGCGGAGTAGCTGCAATTATGGAAGCGGCTAATTTTTTAATGCAGCATCCATCTATTCCTCATGGAGATATCAAAATTTTATTTACCCCTGATGAAGAAGTAGGTAAAGGAACTGCTAAAGTGGATATGAAAAAATTGGGGGCCGACTTTGGTTATACCCTTGATGGAGGTGAAGCTGGAAGTTTGGAAGATGAAACATTCAGTGCGGATTCTGCTACCATTTCAATTGAAGGAGTGATTGTTCATCCTGGTTATGCCAAAGATAAATTAGTCAATGCCCTAAAAGTAGCAGGCGCGGTATTAGAGGCACTTCCAAAAAATGAATGGAGTCCAGAAACGACCAAGGAAAGAGAGGGATTTGTTCATCCAGTAGCAGTGAATGGGATTGCTGAAAAAGCCATCATTCAATTTATTGTTCGTGATTTTAATTTAGTGGGTTTGCAAGATCATCATAAAAAATTAAAGGAGCTAGCAGAAAATGTGGTGAAGCAATTTCCTGGAGCTACAATGGAATATGAAGCGCAGGAACAATATCGTAATATGAAAGAGGTATTGGATAAACATCCTCAAGTAACTGCTTTTGCTGCGGAAGCCATACAACGGTCGGGGTTAGTTGTAAAAAAAGAAAGTATCCGTGGGGGCACTGATGGCAGTCGATTTAGTTATATTGGTATGCCTTGTCCCAATATATTTACGGGTATGCAGAATATACACAGTAAATTAGAGTGGGTGGGAACTAAGGATATGGCGAAAGCAGCGGAGACCATCCTACATTTGTGTATGATTTGGGAGGAAAAAAGCTAGTGTTATTAAATGATTAAGAAAATGAATTTTTTCACTGGTTTTAAAGCTTAATAATTTAACATTATTTATTATCAAGCATATATTAAAACAGTTATCTTCAATTAAAATTTACAATCATGGAATTATTTAGAAATTTTTGGTGGCTCATTCCCATTTTGATGGTGGTGGCGGGCGGTTTGTTTACTATCAACCAGGGTACTATTGGTGTGGTTACTCGCATGGGGAAGTATCACAGCATAAAACTACCGGGCCTTAATTTTAAAGTACCTTTTTTAGATCAAATTTATAAAAGGGTAAGTATTCAAAACCGGTCAGTAGAATTAGAATTTCAGGCAGTAACGATTGACCAGGCGAATGTGTATTTCAAGTCTATGATTCTTTTTTCAGTAATGAATGTGGAAGAAGAAACCATTAAAAATGTAGCATTCAAATTCATTAGTGAAAAAGATTTGATGCAAGCGTTGATTCGTACAGTAGAGGGAAGTATTCGAGCTTTTGTGTCAACAAAAAAACAGGCCGAAGTATTGAATGTTCGTAGAGATATAGTTGACAATGTAAAAGAACAAATTGATGTAACGCTAGAGGGATGGGGCTATCATGTGCAGGATTTACAAATCAACGACATTACTTTTGATGAAGCGATCATGACGAGTATGAGTAAGGTGGTGGCTAGTAACAATTTAAAAGCAGCTGCAGAAAATGAAGGCCAGGCTTTGTTGATTACTAAAACAAAAGCTGCCGAAGCAGAAGGTAATGCAATTAAAATTGCTGCGGAGGCTGAGCGTCAGGCTGCTCAATTGCGTGGACAGGGAGTTGCTTTATTTAGAGAAGAGGTAGCGCGTGGTATGAGTCAGGCTGCATCAGAAATGAAACAGGCTAATTTAGATACGAACGTAATTCTTTTCAGTATGTGGGTAGAAGCAATTAAAAACTTCGCAGAATACGGAAAAGGCAACGTGATATTTTTGGATGGCGGAAGTGATGGAATGGAAAAAACGATGAAGCAGATAATGGCGATGACACAATTAGAGAACAATAAAAAGGAAGGAATATAAGGTTCGTCAAATTTATTACAATAAAAAACCCCGATTATTCGGGGTTTTTTATTGTTTGTTTGAATGAGATTTCTTGAGTTGAACTTTTATAATTTTTAAATCCTGTAATCAATTTTTAATTTTTAAATTGGCTAGCTCAAAAAGTTCAACACATTATTTTACACAAGGGTTTTCAAAAATTTTGGCGGTGTTCTTTTTTTAGAAGCCTGTTCAAAAGAATAAGCCATTTCAATTAATTTTCCTTCTTGGTATGCACTTGCGATAAATGAAAGTCCAATTGAAAGTTCATGCACTTTACCCATTGGAACAGTGATGTGGGGATAACCTGCCATTGCAGCAGGAGGTGCAAAGTAAAATCCTGTATCATAATCGCCATTTACTAAATCGGTGCAGTTGGCTAATCCAATGCTCGTTGAACAAATTGCATCTAGCTGGTGCTGTTGAAGCATGTCATCAATTATCTTACGAGCGCTAGTGGATATTTTTAGTGCATCCGTATATTCTTTGTCTTGCAGACTACCCTTTGAATCACACATTTCCAATAATTCTTGTTTGAAATAGGGCATTGCGGTTGATTCATTTTGTTTATTAAAATTAATCACCTCCGTCAAAGATTTTACTGTTGCTTTTGCACTTGAAAGGTATTTATTTACTCCATCTTTGAATTCGTATTGTAAAACAGTGAATTCTGCCTCACCTAAAGGTTTGGTAAGTTTTAATAAATCTATTTCAATGATAGTAGCACCATTCTTTTTTAATAATTCGATGGCTTCTTGATAAATAGAAACAACGGCTTCATTACCTTTTAGAAAAGACTTTTCGATGCCAATTTTTTTCCCTTTTAGTCCTTCTTTATTTAGAAAACTAGTATAATCAATTTTATTTTTTTCTTTATGTTGAGTGGTGATCGCATCGGCTGCATCTTCTCCCGCTAGCGCCCCTAATAATATTGCTGCGTCGGCAACAGTTCTTGTCATTGGTCCAGCGGTATCTTGAGTTGCAGAGATTGGTATGATGCCAGACCTACTCCACAATCCAACGGTAGGCTTGATTCCAACAATACCGCAGAAAGAAGAAGGCGCAATGATAGACCCATCGGTTTCTGTTCCAATAGCGATGGTGCATAGGTTAGCGGCTACTGCTGCAGCTGAACCAGAACTAGAGCCACTGGTATTTCTATCAAGGATACAAGGATTTTTTGTTTGTCCGCCTCGGCTACTCCACCCACTGCTAGATCTTGTAGACCGAAAGTTGGCCCATTCACTGAGATTGGTTTTTCCTAAAAGTACCGCCCCCGCTTCGCGAAGTTTTTGTATGATGAAGGCGTCATTTGTTACTATATTCCCTTTCAATGCAAGCGCACCTGCCGTTGTCATCATTTGATCACCCGTATTGATATTGTCCTTGATTAATATTGGGATGCCGTGTAGTGGCCCTCTCAATTTTCCAGCTTTTCTTTCTTGATCCATTTTATCAGCAATATTCAAAGCGTCTGGATTGATTTCTATTACTGAGTTGAGGGAAGGTCCTGATTGATCAATTTCTTTAATTCTATTTAGATATAGTTCAGTTATTTTACGGGAACTGTATTCACCTTCTTTCATTTTTTTTTGAAGCTCAAAAATGGTGATTTCATTTAGCGGAAAACTATCTTTTTCAATGTTATAACCTTGGTTGGATGAATTTATTTCAGCTGACTTGGTGGCATTGTTACAACCATTTGTTATTGCTGCAAGCGATAGGCCAGCAATTGATCCATTTTGTATAAATTTTCTTCTGTCCATTTTTTATATTTTGATAGTTAAAATAAGTACTTACCGATTGGTTTTTAAAGTTTGAAAAGACAGTTAGTTTTTCCACAAACAAATAAATCCCGAAATTAAGTTCGGGATTTATTTTAATTTAAAATTAAATATTGTTTTATTTATTTCTTAGCTTACTATTTTTTCTGCTGTAGGCAAAATATACAACCAGTCCAATTGCCATCCAGATGAAAGCCACTTTCAGAGTTTGTAGGTCTAATGCAACAATCATTCCGAGGCAAACTAGCGCACCCAATGTTGAAACAATAGGGACCAATGGAGCTCTGAAAGGCCTCTCAATTTCAGGTGATTTTACTCTTAAGATCCAAACTCCAATACTCACTAGCACAAATGCAAACAAAGTACCAAAGCTTGTAAGATCACCCGCAACACTTCCAGGGATAAATGCTGCAAACAAACCTACAAATACAAATAGAATTAAGTTGGCTTTGTAGGGAGTTTTATATTTGGGGTGCAATTCACCAAATGCTTTTGGAATAAGTCCATCATTGCTCATAGAAAAGAAAATTCGACTTTGTCCCATTAACATTACCAATATTACAGAAGAAAAACCAGCAAGAATAGCTACTGTTACACTAGATCCAAGCCACTCATAACCTTTCATATAAGTTTTGATAGCGTAAGCAACCGATGCTTCTTTACCAGCGGTGCTAAATTCTGAATAATTAGCAACACCAGTAAGTACATGTCCAAATAAAATATAAAGGATGGTACAAACAACCAATGAGCCTAAGATACCAATGGGCATATCTCTTTTTGGGTTTTTAGCCTCCTGAGCGGCGGTACTTACTGCATCAAAACCGATAAAGGCAAAGAACACAATGGCAGCACCTCCGAGTACACCTCCCCAGCCCCATTTAAAAAATCCATCATGACCGATGGTTCCTTTTGGAATCAAATAGGGAGTATGATTTTCTGGTTTAATAAACTGCCAACCGAAACCAATAAATAGTAATACAATGGCCACTTTTACAAACACAATGATCATATTAACAAAAGCTGATTCTTGAGTTCCTTTTATTAATAATAAAGTGAGCAATAATAAAATAATTAGTGCAGGTGCATTGATCATACCTCTTGTAACTTCAACCATTCCAGTCAAATTGGTGGGAAGTACTTTGAATTGATCATCACTTAAAATTAGAACACCATTTTTTACATTTTTGAGTGTTTCTGGAATGGCCAAAGTAATTTGATCGATTGCAGACCCAGTTACTTTATGAAGTGCTTCAAAAGGGGAATGGCACCATTCATAGGGGATACTTCCCCCAAGAAGGTTATTTAAATATTCACTCCAAGCAATTGAAACTGTAGCAGCACCAAGGGCGTATTCCATTATTAAAGCCCAACCAATAATCCATGCTACCAATTCTCCCATCGTTACATAGGAGTAGGCGTAAGCGCTACCAGCAATGGGTATCATGGAAGCAAATTCAGCATAACAAAGTCCAGCAAAAGCGCAGCCTAAAGCGGCTACAATGAATGATATTGTAATAGCAGGACCCGCAGCCTCAGCAGAGGCAGCAGCAGTTCTTACAAATAAACCAGCGCCTATGATAGCGCCAATTCCCAAAGCAATTAGGTTGCCGGCACCCAGGGTTCTTTTCATTCCTTTTCCATCATCGTCGGCCTGCGCCATCATTTGATTCAGGGGTTTTTTTACAAATAAACTCATATTCAATTGTTGATTTGGTATAAAAGTAGCAATAAATTTTCAAAATGAACATCTAGCCTATTTTTTTGTGCCTTAGGCAGTTTAACAAGTATTAAATATTATATTGCGACACTAATATTTCAAATATGAGTATTCAACCTTCTAAGAAAAGCCATTTGACTTTATATATTGGCATTGCTCTAATTGCTGGGGTGATAGGAGGATTTATTTTAAACAAAACTTACGTTGGAAAAGAAAACGAAGACATTGCATTAGCGGATTCTAAATTAATGCAACTGCAGGTGTCAATGAAGCCCTATGAACTAATAAAAGATAGTGTTGGATATACTCAATTACTTTCTCTTCAAAAAAATATTCTTGCTCAAAAAAAATTGGCATCCTCCGAATTGTTAGCAAGTGCAAATCAGCCGGCTGTTTTGTCTCAGATTAATTCATTGTCGGATTCACTTCTGTTAATTAAAGGGAAACTCAATTCCTTTTCTGATACTTCCAATAAGATGTATCAAGAGCTAAAAAAGCAAAGAGAGTCTATGGTAGTTCAAAAAAATGAAAGCTTTAAACAGAGAGATAAGAAATTAGAATGGTTTTCTATTTTAGCGGATATTTTTTTAAGACTGATTAAAATGATAGTAGCGCCCCTAGTTTTTACTACGCTGGTAGTAGGGGTTGCAAAGCTTGGAGATATAAGTGCAGTAGGTCGTATAGGGGGTAAAACATTGCTTTGGTTTATCAGCGCCTCTTTAATGAGTTTGTTGTTAGGAATGGTATTGGTTAATTTTTTTAAGCCGGGGATAGCAATGCATTTAACCCTTCCAGAAGTGAATGCCAATAGCGGTATCGATAAGGCTGCTCTTACTATCAAGGATTTCTTTTACCATGTTTTTCCTACAAGTTTTATAGATGCAATGGCAAAAAATGAGATCCTCCAAATTGTCGTATTTGCCTTATTTTTTGGAGTAGCTGCTGCTGCAATCGGCGAATTGGCAAAGCCTGTAATACATGCGATTGATGTGTTGGCTCAAATTATTTTAAAGGTGACTGGATACGTTATGAATTTTGCGCCGATTGCTGTTTTTGGAGCAATGGCTGCCATTATCGCAAAACAGGGCATTGGTATTTTAAAAACCTATTCCATTTTTATAGGAGAATTTTATTTCGGTTTGATTTTATTGTGGATATTTTTAATTCTTGCAGGATCATTGTTTGTTGGAAAAAGAGTTATCCATTTGATTAAAAGAATGAAGGAGCCAATTTTATTGGCCTTCAGCACCTCAAGTAGTGAAGCAGCTTTTCCAAAAACAATGCAAGAGTTAGAAAATTTTGGGTGTAAGAATAAAATCGTGAGCTTTGTTTTACCACTAGGATATTCTTTTAATTTAGATGGCAGCATGATGTACATGACATTTGCTTCGCTATTTATTGCGCAGAGTTACGGAATGGATATTCCCATGGCAACTCAGCTAACAATGTTGTTGGTGTTGATGCTTACTAGTAAAGGCATTGCGGGTGTACCGAGGGCTTCATTGGTAGTAATTGCCGGCACACTGGCTACCTTTAATATTCCAGAAGCAGGCATCGCCTTACTTTTGGGAATAGACCCTTTACTCGATATGGGAAGAAGTGCTACCAACGTGGTAGGCAATAGTATTGCAACAGTTGTAGTGAGTAAGTGGGAAGGAGATTTGATTGATATCGAAAAGAAGTAGCAATACTCATAATAAAAATAGAGTTGATTCATCAGCAATGGTTGGTCATCAAATTTTAAAACAATTCTTATTAAAGCTTAACCAAACGCATGTTCGATTTTATTTTATTATTTCACTGGACCGAATTATTTCAACCTCAATGGTATATTGACAATGGAGGTTTGTGGTTCATTTTATTTGCAGTATTTGCTGAGACTGGATTGTTTGCAGGATTTTTTTTACCAGGAGACTCCTTGTTGTTCGTAACAGGAATCTTTAGTGACAACCTTGTAAAAACAGCATTGGGAATTGATTTGCAAAGTTCATTTTTTAATTTAATAATATTGGGGGTCGTAATTTCTTTAGCGGGTGTTATTGGAAATTTTGCTGGATATTGGTTTGGCCAAAAAAGTGGACCTTATGTATTTGAAAAGAAGAGTAGCTTTTTATTTAAGAAAAAATATTTATTCCAGGCCAAGGATTTTTATGAAAAACATGGGGGAGGAGCGATCGTAATGGCTAGATTTCTTCCCATTCTAAGAACCTTTGCACCCATTGTAGCAGGTATTGTTGGCATGAATAAAAGTAAATTTATATTTTACAATGTTGTAGGATCTTTTGCCTGGGTTTTCTCAATGTTATTTGCTGGTCATTACTTACAAATATTATTTTTGAATTGGTTTAGTTTTGATTTAAAAAAACACTTGGAAGTAATTGTGGTCGGTATCGTTTTGATTACTACCGCTCCTGTAATACTGAAATTGTTTTTTAGTAGAATAAAAAAATCCTCTTAGAATTATAGTATAAATTAAAAATCGATGAATAAAAATTCCAATTCCATTTTTAATATTACCGTTCTGGTAGCTGCACTAGGTTATTTTGTAGATATATACGACTTATTGTTGTTTCAAATAGTAAGGGTAGACAGTTTAAAAGATATGGGACTCTCCATGGAACAGGTAAAATCTGAAGGAGAATTTATTATCAGTGTGCAAATGATTGGCTTGTTGGTGGGAGGAATTATCTGGGGAGTGATGGGAGATAAAAAAGGAAGATTAAGTGTTTTGTTTGGTTCTATTGTTTTGTATTCTATTGCTAATATTATAAATGGTTTTGTGCAAACACCTTTTCAATACGGGCTTACCAGATTTTTTGCTGGCATAGGATTGGCAGGGGAATTGGGTGCAGGTATAACGCTGGTATCAGAATTGGTGAGCAAAGAAAAAAGAGGACTGAGTACTTCTTTTGTTGCAGGAATTGGATTGACAGGTGCAGTAGTAGCTTATTTTATTTCTCAAAATTTCCATTGGCGTATCTGTTATTTCATTGGAGGAGGTTTGGGATTTTGTCTTTTAATTTTAAGGATATCTGTTTTGGAGAGTGGAATGTTTACTA
>Ga0114959_10002827_pt1 | contig 13979 bp, 12 predicted proteins | sample C_130625_EF_Meta_FD_87317 | JGI IMG/M metagenome (GOLD analysis project Ga0114959, IMG submission 87317) | Freshwater microbial communities from Lake Croche, Canada to study carbon cycling - C_130625_EF_MetaG | ecosystem: Environmental > Aquatic > Freshwater > Lake | place: Lake Croche, Canada...
CCGAATTCTGCGGTTGCTGGCTTACAGTTAAATAATGGTGTGCGTATTTTGGTATTGAACAATATTGAAACAGGGCGTTATCGTTTGACTTTATTAATGAGCGACACCAAATCCAATCAATGGCAAGTCGTAGAGGTCTTAGAAGATGATGAGGCTTTGCCAGATTCGAATCGCAAAGAGTTTTCTTATCCCTATCTTATTAGTGCAGATGGTAGTGATGCCCATTTAGTCTACACATGGGATCGCAAAAAGATTCGCCATCGTTACTTCTCGGGAGCATGGTTAAAGCGGGCAAATAATCAACTGCAAACAGTTGAAATAGACCCCGTTACAAAGGAGGTACAGTAATGAATAGCCTCATGCAAACGATTGCTTTAATAGAGCTCTCGATTACTTCTGCAGTAGTACTGGTATTGATCTTGCAAAAGCTAACGCAACAAGAGTTTCCGCTGATTGCAAAAATATCCCTGATCCTATTGCTAGGAAATCTCTTTTTCTGGCCCCTGGGTTTAGGAATGGAGCTGCCGCTTGCGGCCTATATTCGGGGTGTGACTGGTGATCTAAGTATTGTCTTGACGCTCTTGCTCTGGAGTTCTTTACTCCCCTCAAGCAAGACAACGCCAATTGTATTTAAGCTTGCCATTGCCATAATTGCTCTAGGCTTTTATCCCTTTGCCCTGGGTCTTGACATGGTAGATCCCTACGCTTGGGGTTACGGTTCTATCGCATTCTTGATCGCGGTCCTGGTCTTTGCTGCAGTATGTGGCTTGGCTAACTGGGTTAAGGGTGTTTGGATCATTGCGATTGCAATCATCGCCTGGGCTGCCCATTGGCATGAGTCTGCTAATCTTTGGGATTATCTACTCGACCCATTCTTAGCCATATGGATGTTGTTTGCTTTGTTTGGCATGCTGATTAAAAGACGTAGAGCTAAAGCGCAATCTGGATATTTATTTAGACCAGGCTAAGCAAGTATCAGCCATATGCATAGAAATAAAAAAGCCAGCAATTGCCGGCTTTTTTATTAAGTGCAGTAGATGTTTAGTCCGCGCTTTAGTCCGGAATATTCGCCTTACGAATGACTGGACCCCAAACGTTGATTTCTGCTTCGAGGTGTGACTTAAGACCAGCAGGGGTCATCTTCTCTGGCGAAACAATATCAATGTTGGCATCTTCCAAGCGTTTTTTGACATCCGGTGTATTGAGTGCTTTTTTCAAGGCGGCATTCAACTTATCCAAGATAGGTTTTGGAACACCCTTTGGTGTGTACATTCCATGCCACACTTTGACTTCAAAGCCCTTGAGACCTTGTTCGTTTAGGGTTGGCACATTTGGAATAGCGGGCAAACGCTTCAAAGTGGTTGTGCCATAAGCCTTCACGCGACCATCTTTGATGTAAGGAATCGTTTGCGTAGTTTGATCGCAAAGTAGATCTACTTGGCCACCCAATAAGTCCGTGAGGGCAGGACCAGTACCTTTGTAAGGAACATTGGTTAGCTTCACACCCATGCGGCTCTGAAACAATAATCCGCAAAGTTGTGATACTGCTCCTGGACCCGCATTTGCCATAGTGACTTTAGAACCGTTTGCTTTGATGTAAGCCTCAAGCTCTTTAAAATTATTTGCCGGCAAATCTTTTTTACCTAAGAGCACCATGGGGACATCAGCAACTTGACCGATGTAATCAAAGCTTGTCATAGGGTCATAAGGGAGCTTGTCATAAAGGGCATTTGCAGTAGCCATACCCATGTGATGCAAATAAATCGTATAACCATCAGGCGCTGCACGCGCTACTTTAGTACTGGCGATTGTTCCACCTGCGCCATTCACATTTTCAACCACCACTGTTTGACCCAAAGCCTGCCCCATTGGCACCGCAATCAAGCGGGCAACAGTGTCGGTTGGCCCACCAGCAGCAAAAGGAACTATCAATGTAATGTTTTTATTAGGCCAGTCAGCTTGAGAAAAGGCGTTAGTGCTGAAAAATGCGCCAGCAGTGAGCGCTGCCGCGACTACTGAGAATAGTAATTTCTGAATCTTCATATTGATCTCCAACTAGTTCTTTTATGGGCTAATTTTGCCACTTCTATCACTTTTTTGGTGTGGAGTGACCTAGTGTTTACCAGCAAGTGCAATGGTTCTTTGGGCAAGTAGTACGACGGGGCGGTCAATCATGCGGCCATCTAGCTTAATGGCAGCCCCTTTTGATGCTTGATCTGCCTCAATTACCCGCTGAGCCCAGGCCACCTCTTCTTCTGTAGGCATAAAAGCATTTTGCACAATCAGCACTTGCTTAGGGTGGATGCATAACTTGCCTCCAAAGCCTAAACGTTTTGCGCGCTCAGCATCATCGCTAATACGTTGAATATCATCAGTGGAGGGCGTAACCCCATCTATAGGAGGGGCAATTTGCGCTACACGCGAGGCTAAGACGATTTGATAACGCGCAGTGTGTAATTGGGTTTCTTGTAGATCGCAAACCATACCAAGGTCGGCTTGCAAATCTAGGTTACCTAAAGCCAGTCGAATGACTTGATTAGCGTTGGCAATTTCGCGCAGACGATCAAGACCAATAGCGGTTTCTATCATCGGAATGATGGCAGTGTTTGGCAGAATTAAAGCGGCGCCATTGATTTGATCTTGGGATTCGCTTTTCGGAATGAGGAGACAGCCTACATCGAGTTCTTGTGCAAGGATTAAATCAGCTGCGTAAAACGGAGTGCCAGGGGCATTAGTACGAATCACCAAACGTTTCTTTTGCTCAGCATTAAAAGAGGGCCAAGCAGTTCTAATCGCATCCCGAGCAGATTTTTTATCTTCTTCTGGAACAGCATCCTCGAGATCGATGATTACCCCTGCGGCACCACTATCGAACGCTTTGATAAAACGCTCAGGACGCGTGCCTGGAACAAACAAAAAGTTACTGCAAAAACCTAAGGGGATATCTAATGGATTCATGAATAGCGCTAGTGAACTAATTGCTGGAAAGTAGAGGGCCTATCTTGGCCTGTTTACGGATATTCCACAGGATATCAATGGCTTTGGTCATTTCCACAGGAGTTGCGCCCCCACTAAAAGCAGCAAGGCGTAGGGCTTTATCTGTAATCTCAGCGCGACTTAAAGTGTTTCCAGGATCACCTTTGGGTTCATCTACGCGACCTTCCAGAATTTGCCCATTGCTTAAATGTACTTTCACTTTACCAATCCAACGTTGTGGGTAGGCAGCATCGACTTCAGGATCCAAAGTCATCGTGACACGATCGCGGAATAAACAAATTGCCTCATCATGAAAATGCTGATCGAATTCTTGTAGGCCAGCAAATTGATAGTGGGCAACCAGGGCAAGTACGGTACCCATGGAGAACTTTGATTGATGTACGGTCGCGGGATCTGTCACGGGACCCAAAACATCAATCGCACCTTGATGAACCAGCGTTTCTACTTTTGCGATGTCACTCGGCTTCAGTGTATTTACCAGCATCACTTGCAACAGCGCATCTGCAGCAGGGTGTGTATGGCGACATGAGGCATGGTATTTAAAGCTCGTCTCGGCTAAAGCCCAGCGACTACCCAAGCGATCAATTAATTTGCTGGGATCTGCATCGCTAGTCATGCCTGCGGCTAAACCTTGCTTGCCTTCTAGGATATGTTCGGCGCCAGTAAAGCCAGCTTGGGCAATATAGGCTGACATGAGACCTGTAGCTGCTGCATGAGCAGTATGGAGTTGTTTAGAGTCTGCGGCATCACGGAGGAATTCCCATAGGCCAGCAGATTGGGTTCCAGCCGAACCAAAAGCATGCAGCATTTGTTCGGGATTGAGTTTGAGAAGTCGTCCAACAGCCGCTGCAGCAGCAAGCGTTCCTGCAGTACCCGTTGTATGAAACACTTTGTAATGGGAACGACCTAAAAATTCTCCAACACGGATACCTACTTCATAACCCGCTACTGCCGCAACCAGAAAATCTTCACCAGAGGCGCCAATGGCTTGGGCACAAGCTAATGCCGGAGGAAACACCACAGTGGCGGGATGAAAGACAGAGCCATTGTGAACATCATCTTGTTCTGCCACATGCGATGCCGCTGCATTAGCCATTGCTGCTAAAAAAGGACTCGAGCTCTTGCGCGAGATGAGGATTTCAGCGGGACCAGGATGAGCGCTATCGAAGCCTCCCATATTCTGAGCAAATTGGGTAATCGTTTCAACGGGACGAGAGCCTTTGCCTGCCACTGCTGAGCCAAACCAATCCACCAATAAATCTTCGGCACGATTGATGACATCACTCGGGATATCGCTCAGTTTTAGTTTGGCGGCAAAGCTAGCCAGTTCGCGAGATAAGTGTTCAGTCGTCATAGTTCAATTCTCTTTTTACGCTAGTACTGCAGTGGCTTGCATGGTAAGCCAGCCCTCATGGTCTTGTGCCCAAATGGAAATCGTTTTGCCACTGGGGTCTGTTTCTAAATCTGGTTTAGCAGATACTTTAAAAATATTGATATCGAAGGTGGGGCGTATGGCCCTGAACTCAAAGCTTTTGAGCTTGCATCCTGGAATGCTTTGACGCACTAAATCCACTAAGAGGGTAGCGATTAAAGGCCCATGAACAATTAAGCCGGGATAGCCTTCGACTTCAGTAACGTATTTGCGGTCGTAATGAATGCGATGGCCATTAAACGTAAGCGCTGAATAGCGAAATAGCAAGACTTCATCTGGTGTAATCGTTTTACTCCACTTCGCATCAGTGGGCGCAGGCGTGGGGGTAACGGGTTTGTCATCTGGTCCTGGTGCATCGCGATAGACAATGTCATGCTCTTCAACAATAGCCAGACCATGTTGATTAGAAATCTCGTGCTTGACTACGACAAAAATTAAATCACCCGTGCGTCCTGCTTTATGGGTAACAGATTCAATTTTAGAAACGCGCTCCATTTCATCCCCAATCGACAGTGGTGCTAGCCACTGCACACGACTACCTGCCCACATGCGTCTTGGTAGCGGCACAGGAGGTAAAAAACCACCGCGCTGAGGGTGACCATCTGGACCAATCTCGGATTCACGGGCATGGGGAAGAAAATAAAGCCAATGCCAGAGTTCGGGTAAAAAAGTACCCTTCTCTGGCGCTGGATCATCTCGATCCAATGTCGCTGATAGGGCGCGTACTGGGGCAGCAGTAACACTATCTTGGAAAGACTCGGTTTTACCAAGCCATTCTTGTAGGTGGGTAATAGTTTGTGGTTCGATGCGCATAAGACCTATTATGCCAATCTTAGGAAAAATCTCAGCCTAATAAAACTGTGGCTAAGTAAGTAAGAAGTCCGGCTAGGGCGCACCCTCCCAATACCGTCATAACGCCTTTTTGGAACTTGAATAGGGCCAATCCTGCCAAGATACAAATCAGGATCGAGATCCAGGAGATGGGTCCTCCAAGGCCTCTGGGTAAAAAGACGTGATACGCAAAAAAGAGCCCCAGATTGGCGATGACACCAACTACTGCTGCAGTTATGGCGGTGAGAGGCGCGGTAAAACCCAGCTTGCCATGAGTAGATTCAATCAGCGGTCCACCGACCAAGATAAAAAAGAACGAGGGTAGAAAAGTAAACCATGTTGCTACACAAGCGCCAAGCACGCCAAACCAAAATGGATTGCTATTACCAATCAGATGTTGAATGTGTCCTGCAAGGTAGCCAACAAAAGCGACCACCATGATGAGTGGTCCAGGTGTAGTTTCTCCAAGGGCTAAACCATCAATCATTTGATTGGCACTGAGCCAATGAAAGTGTTCCACTGCCCCTTGATAGACATAGGGCAGCACCGCGTATGCACCGCCGAAAGTAAGTAGAGCGGCCTTGGTAAAGAACCAGGCTATTTGAGGGTAGAGCGTCTGCCAGTCAAAGATAGCAATGAGCGCTCCCATGGGAAGTAACCAGAAAAAGAGCGCAATGACACTATGACGTACTGTTTTTTGCATACGAAATTGCGCATGCTCAGGAGTAGGTGTGTCATCATCAATGATGGCACTGCCGTAATGTTTTTCTTTATCCTTACCGTGTCCAGTACTTTGCTGAAAATATTCTGGATAGCGCTTGCCTCCCCAAAAACCTATTGCTGCAGCAATCAGCACAATGATGGGGAAGGCTAAATTGAGTATGAAGATCGCTAAGAAAGAACCCAATGCAATCCACTTTAGTGCTTGGTTGTGAAGGGTACGTTTACCAATGCGGACGGCCGCGTGCAACACTATTGCGACTACTGCTGGCTTAATGCCAAAGAAGATTGCAGCAATCCAGGGCACTTGTCCAAAGGTGAGATATACCCAAGATAAGGCGATTAAGATCAATAGCGAGGGCAACACAAATAGAGTGCCGGCAAGGATGCCGCCCCAACTGCGGTGCATTAACCAGCCTATATAGGTAACGAGTTGCTGGGCTTCTGGTCCCGGCAAGACCATACAGTAATTTAAGGCATGTAAAAAGCGCCGCTCAGAAATCCAGCGACGCTTCTCGACCAACTCTTGATGCAGAACAGCGATTTGTCCAGCAGGACCACCGAAACTAATAAATCCTAATTTTGCCCAGAACTTTAACGCTTCTTTTAGAGGAACGGTGCTTGATTGGCTTTGCCCTTCGTTCAACTTACTCGCCCATTCCGCCGGCAACTTGGCTAAAGCCGTTATCAACGTAAATGATTTCAGCGGTGATGCCATTCGCTAGATCCGATAGTAAAAATGAGGCGGCATTCCCTACATCATCAATCGTCACGTTACGGCGCATCGGTGCTACTGCTTCTACAGCCCCAAGGATTTTGCCAAAGTCTTTAATGCCAGAGGCTGCTAAAGTTTTGATTGGGCCGGCCGAGATGGCATTTACACGGATCCCTTTTGGGCCCAATGAGTTAGCCAGGTAACGCACTGAAGCTTCTAAAGAGGCTTTTGCAAGACCCATGGTGTTGTAGTGCGGAACAGTCCGCATCGAACCTAGGTAGGTGAGTGTTAACAATGCGGCATTCGGGCGCAACATCGGTAATGCTGCCTTACCCATTGCAGGAAAACTATAGGCAGAAATATCATGGGCAATGCGGTAGGCTTCACGACTTAAGCCGTCTAAGAAATCTCCCGCGATCGCCTCACGTGGGGCAAACCCGATAGCGTGGACAAAACCGTCAAACTGGGGCCAAGTTTTTGCCAGATCGATAAATAAGGCCTCAATTTGCTCATCGCTACTCACATCGCAGTCAAAAATGAGCTCCGTATTGAATTCTTTTGCGAAATCAACGGCACGTTCCTTAAAACGATCACCTACGTAGGTAAAAGCCAGCTCAGCACCCTCACGACGGCAGGCCTTGGCGATGCCATAGGCAATCGAGCGGTTTGAGAGGAGGCCGGTAATGAGGAATTTTTTGTCGGAGAGAAAGCCCATGGTGTGTCCTTTGCTTCAAATATGATTAGCTATCTACAATTGTTGCATATATGCCTACCCTAAACCCCATTCGCCGAACAGCCCAATTCTTACTGCTAGCCTTACTAGTGGGGATGGCGGCCAACTCAGCTCAGGCGGCACAGGGAATTTCCCAGTATGGGAAGCCGAAATACGCTGATGGATTTGCCCATTTTGATTACGTCAATCCCAACGCGCCTCGAGGTGGCACCCTCACTTTGCCAAATCCGGGTCAAAGAACCAGTTTTGATAAGTTCAACCCTTTTACTTTGCGCGGTGTCACTGCTCCGGGGATTGAATTGATGTTCGAATCTTTAGCCGAAGGAAGTGCAGATGAGGTATCGAGTATTTATGGCTTGCTTGCTGAAGATATCGCGGTAGCGCCAGATCATCAGTCAGTCACTTTTCGGATTCGTCCAGAAGCCAAGTTTTCCGATGGGACTCCGGTGTTGGCTGCAGACGTTAAACATAGCTTTGATGTGTTGATGAGCGGCAAAGCACATCCACGTTACAAAACTACTTTTGCTGATATTACTGAGGCAGTTGTTCTTTCAGAGCGCTCCGTACGATTTAATTTTAAGAACAATAATGCGGAACTGCCCATTCTGGCAGGCACACTCCCAATTTTTTCTCGCAACTGGGGTAAGAAGGCGGATGGTTCAATTGTTCCCTTTGAGAAGATTGCGTTTGAAATGCCTGTTGGTAGTGGCCCTTATTTAATTGAATCATTTAAAGCCGGCAAATCGATTGTGTATAAGAGAAACCCACAATATTGGGCAGATCAACTCAGTAAGCCTCTGAATGTAAGGGTGGGGTTTTATAACTTTGATCGCGTACTTTACAAACTCTATAGTGACGATGCGGTCAGGCTGGAAGCTTTTAAGGCAGGGGAGTTTGATGCGCTCGTGGAATACCGCGCCAAGATCTGGGCCAAGGGCTATGTTGGGTCGAAGTTTGACAATGGCACGCTCTTAAAGAAAGCTTTTCTCAATCACAATGGTGCTGGCATGCAAGGCTTTGCCATGAATCTGCGTCGGCCTATCTTTAAAGATGTGCGGGTACGTCAAGCCTTAGGCTACGCTTTGGATTTTGAATGGCTTAACCGCCAAATTTTTTACGATCAGTACAGTCGCATCAATAGTTATTTTACGAATAGTGATTTGAGTGCAAACTTTGACGGTCCTAGAAAACCGACGGAAGCAGAATTAAAGCTATTGAGGCCATTAAAAGCAAAATATCCACAATGGGTGCCCGATGCCGTATTTGAACCAATGCCTCCCGCACCATCTACGAAGCCACCTGGTAGCTTGCGACAGAATTTAAAGAAAGCCCGTGAACTCCTCATGCATGCGGGTTGGCAATATCGTGACGGGGCTTTGCGCAATGAAAAGGGTGAGCCATTTCGTTTTGAAATAGTCGAAGATGGTGGATTCTTTTTGAGAGTGATCTCGGCTTATATGCGTAACCTGGAGAAACTCGGAGTTCAGGTCGATATCCGTACGAGTGATTTTGCCCTTCATCAAAAACGCATGGATGAATACGATTTTGATATGACTACGATTCGTTTTCCGGATTCTCAAAATCCTGGGAATGAGCTGTGGGATCGTTTTGGTAGTCAGGCTGCCAAAGAAAAAGGGTCAGATAATGTAATTGGCGTCCAGTCTCCTGTGGTAGATGCTTTAGTGGGGGAGATTACGAAAGCGCAAAATCGGGATGAGCTGCGCGCTGCTACGAGAGCATTAGATCGCGTCTTATGGAATAGTTATTTTGTGATTCCACAGTGGTACAACCCAACTCATCGCGTGGCCTACCGCAAAGAGATGCGCTATCCAGAGCCTCCCCTGTACTACTCTGCAGAGCCGTGGATCATGCAAAATTGGTGGAAAGAAGAGTCTAAATAATGCAAGGTCAAATGCGCATCTACATTTTGAAACGATTGCTCTTGATGATCCCCACATTATTGGGTGTATTGACCTTGACCTTTGCCGTGGTGCAGTTTGTTCCTGGTGGACCGGTGGAGCAAATGGTCCTTGAATTAAAAGGCAAAGGGAGTGCTGCAACGGGTGGCTCAGAATCTTCCGGTGCGGGCGCGACCTATCGTGGACGTCAAGGCGTAGACGCGCAACGTTTAGAAGAGGTGAAGGCCCTGTATGGATTTGATAAGCCACCAGTAGAACGGTATTTCATGATGTTAGGACGCTTTGCCCGCTTTGATTTAGGTCAGAGTTATTACCAACATGAAAGTGTCTGGGGCTTGGTGGTTTCAAAACTACCAGTTTCTATCAGCATTGGTTTATGGACCTTCTTCATTACTTATCTAGTATCCATTCCCCTGGGTATTGCCAAGGCAGTGCGGGATGGCTCACGCTTTGACGCCGTTACCAGCAGCATGATTTTGGTAGGCTATGCCATTCCTGGATTTGTGTTGGGCGTGCTGTTGTTAGTGCTTTTTGGCGGCGGCAGTTTCTTGCAGATATTTCCCTTACGCGGCCTAACTTCAGATAACTGGAGTGAACTGAGCTTGATTGGTAAGGTGATGGATTATTTGTGGCATTTGGTTCTGCCGATCACCGCTTCTGTTTTAGGTAGCTTTGCTGTTGTGACGATGCTGACAAAGAATTCGTTTTTAGAAGAGATTCGGAAGCAGTATGTTCTTACTGCTAGAGCCAAGGGTCTGACAGAGCAACAAGTGCTATGGAAGCATGTCTTTCGTAACGCACTGCTTCCTCTGGTGACGGGCTTTCCGGCAGCCTTTATCGGCGCGTTCTTTACTGGCTCACTCTTGATTGAAACCTTGTTCTCTTTGGACGGTCTCGGCTTACTCTCTTATGAGTCGGTGATGCGTCGGGATTACCCAGTCGTGTTTGGGACCTTGTATTTATTCACCTTGATTGGTTTATTTACCAAGTTGATTTCTGATCTTTGCTACGTTTACGTAGATCCTCGCATTCAGTTTGGCGCGGGAGGTGGTTCATGAATCGTTGGTTGCGCTTTAAAAACAGCCGCACCGGTTACGCTAGTCTGTGGATATTCTCTATCCTCTTTGGTTTATCGATGTGTGCAGAGCTCATCGCCAATGACAAGCCCTTGGTCGTGCGCTACGAAGGGCATTTCTATTTTCCGATTGCAAAGAATCAGCCAGAGACGGTATTTGGCGGAGACTTTTCAACGCCAACGGATTTCTTGGATCCGGATATTCGTCAAAATATTACGAGCAATGGTAATTGGGCCATTTACCCACCGATTCACTATAGCTTTGAAACGCTGAATTACTTCTCTCAGGTCCCAAATCCAGCACCTCCTTCTTGGGAGAACTGGTTGGGCACTGATGATCGAGGGCGCGATGTTCTTGCCCGCTTGATTTATGGATTCCGCCTATCTATTTTGTTTGGCCTCGCTCTGACGATCGTAGGGGTTAGCGTGGGGATTCTCACGGGATCCTTGATGGGATTTTTTGGTGGTAAGTTTGATCTCATCTCACAGCGCCTAATTGAGATATGGTCTGCAATGCCAGAGCTCTATCTCTTGATTATCTTTGCCTCGATTTTTAACCCCAGTGTTTCCCTGTTGATTATTCTTTTGGCTGCCTTTGGTTGGATGGGTTTATCAGATTACGTCCGCGCAGAATTTTTCCGTAATCGCGCCTTGGAATATGTGCGAGCGGCGCGCGCTTTAGGGTTGACCAATCTCCAAATTATGTGGCGTCATATCTTGCCAAACAGTTTGACTCCAGTCATTACTTTCTTGCCATTTCGGATGAGTGCCGCCATTCTTTCGCTAACCAGTTTGGATTTCTTGGGGCTTGGTGTGCCACCGGGAACCCCAAGCTTGGGAGAGTTGCTTTCGCAAGGCAAGAGCAATTTAGATGCTTGGTGGATTTCACTATCAACCTTTGTCGTTTTAGTAGCCACCTTGCTCTTGTTAACCTTTATGGGTGAAGCTTTGCGGGATGCCTTTGATTCGCGTAAGTCTGGGGTGATGAGCGGAGGGCGCTCATGAGTTTGCTGCGTTACGAGAATCTATCCATCTCGTTTGGCTCTGGCCGGCGTGAGAAATTTGCCGTGAAGAATCTGGACTTAGACGTCGGCATTGGTGAGCGGGTGGCCCTCGTGGGTGAATCTGGTTCTGGTAAGACCTTAACTGCACTAGCACCATTGCGACTAGAGCCAGAGGGTGCCAAAGTTTCTGGAAGAATTCTTTGGAATCAAAAAGACGGGCAGGGTACTGTGGATTTGCTCTCCTTGCCGATTCAAGATATTCGTGCAATTCGGGGTCGAGAAATCGCCATGGTATTTCAGGAGCCAATGACAGCACTCAATCCACTATTTACTGTCGGTAATCAAATTATTGAAGCAGTGCAGATTTATCAGCCACTGATTTCTAAGTCAGACTGCACGGATGCGGCGATTGATTTATTGAGAAAGACTGGTATCCCCGAACCCGAGCGCCGCTTCCATTCTTATCCGCATCAACTCTCTGGCGGTCAACGACAGCGCGCCATGATTGCGATGGCACTCGCTTGCAAGCCGCGTCTCTTGATTGCAGATGAACCAACCACTGCTTTGGATGTGAGCTTGCGTTTACAGATTCTGGATTTACTTAAAGAACTTCAAGAGGAATCTAAGGATCAAGGTGGCATGGGGATTCTCTTGATTACCCATGATTTGAACTTGGTAAAACACTTTGCACAACGAGTAGCAGTGTTAAATCAAGGCAATCTCATGGAGTCAGGTTCAACCAAACAGGTCTTTACTCACCCATCTGATCCCTATACCAAAGCATTGGTCAATAGCGAGCCAGTACGTGAACTGGCCCCGGTAATGCCTTTAGCCCCAGTCCTGTTGAATACCATAGGCCTCTCGGTGGCTTATCCCAGTTCTGAGTCTGTCTCTTGGTTTAAAAAAGCACCATCTCATAAAGTCTTGAAGAAAGTGAACTTTGCATTAAAGCAAGGACAGACGATTGGTGTGATTGGTGAGTCAGGCTCAGGTAAGACCACACTCGGTATGGCAGTCTTAGGTTTGCTGGGCGATTCCTCAGCGGAAGTGACTGGGAATGTTGATGTACTCGGAAGCGATTGGCAAAAATTAAAGCCGGTAGAACGCCGCGCAATGCGCTCGAGCTTACAAGTTATTTTCCAAGATCCATTCGGCTCTTTATCACCACGTATGAATGTGATGCAAATTGTGTCTGAAGGATTGGATATCCATTTCCCGAAACTCTCGGCTGCAGAACGAGAAACGCGAGTGGTTGATATGCTTAAAGAAGTCGGTTTAGACCGCTCCGCCTTAACGCGCTATCCACATGAGTTTTCTGGTGGACAACGCCAGCGCATTGCGATTGCCAGAGCGCTGATCCTGCGCCCCCAAATCTTGGTCTTAGATGAGCCGACTTCAGCCTTGGATGTCTCGATTCAAAAACAAGTGCTCGCCTTATTGTCTGAGCTGCAAAAGAAATACAACCTCGCTTACCTTATTATTAGCCATGATTTAGCGGTCATTCGGGCGATGTCCCACGAGGTGATGGTGCTGAAGGACGGCAAAGTGGTGGAGTTTGGGGATACTGAAACCCTCATTCGACATCCACGCCAGACCTATACCAAGGAGCTTTTTGCCGCAGCTGAACTGACTTAGTAGGAGGTCAAAACCCTGCTTGGATGGACTAATTTGGTGCATTAGTCCCAGTTTGATGCAAAATCATGTTTATAAACAGATAGTTAAGACTATGGTGAAGAATTGGTTAACCAAGGTTTTTTTGTTAAACTAATTCGATGTCACTGAAAAAAACGCTACTTCCCAAAGTCCTGGCTATTGCCTTTGGCGTGCTTGTTTCATTTTCGACTTATGCAGTCGATGCGCCGAATGAGGCCGCTACCGATGCAGTTCCTAAAGAGAGCATGTTTCAAGCGGGCCGCGCCTACATTGCCCGCGTCTCTGATCGTTTGGTGGATTCTGTTTCTGGTAAGTCAGAAGAGATGATTAATCGTGCGATGGAAGTCATCGGCGTACGTTATCGCTGGGATGCTGAGTTACCACAATCTGGTTTAGACGGTAGTAGCTTTGTTGGATATGTATTCAAAGACAAACTGGGGTTTTTATTGCCACGCAAGGCAACACAGATGAGTCGCGTTGGTAAACCGATTAACCGCGAAGAGTTGCAACCAGGCGACCTAGTATTTTTTAATACCATGCGTTTAACTTTTTCACACGTAGGTATTTATGTGGGTGACAATAAATTCATTCACTCACCCTCCAAGGGAACGACTGTTCGTGTAGATGATCTCGGAAGTCTGTATTGGGATAAACGTTTTGACGGCGCGCGTCGTTTAGACGGCAGTGACAACCTCAATGATGCTGAGCGTCAAGATCTTCTCAATGAAGTCAAGAATCTGAAGCGCAAGTCTCGCAACCTTTAAGGCTATTAGGCGCAAGCCCTTGAGCTAGTTAGCCCCTCAACTTTTCCTTGATCAAAGCCATTTGTTCTTGAGTTGCTACTTCACCGGCAAGGATTGCGGCATTTCTGGATTTGAAATCACTACCACTCATTTGCAA
>Ga0114959_10002832_pt1 | contig 13962 bp, 9 predicted proteins | sample C_130625_EF_Meta_FD_87317 | JGI IMG/M metagenome (GOLD analysis project Ga0114959, IMG submission 87317) | Freshwater microbial communities from Lake Croche, Canada to study carbon cycling - C_130625_EF_MetaG | ecosystem: Environmental > Aquatic > Freshwater > Lake | place: Lake Croche, Canada...
GCAGCGGCAAGGAGCAGAGCATCTCGATCACCGGCGCCTCCACGCTTTCCGATAACGAAGTGGATCGGATGGTGAAGGATGCCGAGGCCAATGCCACCGCCGACAAGGAGAAGCGCGAGAAGATCGACCTGAAGAATCAGGCGGAAACCCTGATCTATCAGGCCGAGAAGCAGCTCGGCGAACTGGGCGACAAGGTGGCTGCCGACGACAAGGCCAAGGTGGAGGCTTTCACTGCCGACCTCAAGGCTGCCGTTGAGCGCGATGACACCGATGCGATCAAGGCCACGCTGGAGCAACTTCAGCAGGCCCTCTACGCCGCCGGTGCCTCCGTGTATCAGCAGGCCGGTGCCGATGGCGCCGCCTCCGCCGCCTCGGCGGGCAATGGCAACGGCGCCTCTTCTGCAGGCAGCGCCGCCGACGACGTGATCGATGCTGAGTTCACCGAGAGCAAGTGAGCCGGCTGGCGTTATTGCCCAGTGCGATCGCTTGCCTGACTGACACGAGCCCCCCTGGTGGGGGCTTTTTTGTCACTTTCGCCAGTCATCGCCCAGGTCGCGTTTGCTCCATGGGCCGGACGTAGGTGGTGATCGCTCTACCAGTTAACCATCAGCAATTCGTCCTTTGTTGCTCCTGAGGGTCAGGCGATTGCGAATGCTGTAACAACTATGTTGTGAGCGATTTGATTTTCATTCTCTGCAGCGCCCAGTCGGCGCTGGCCGGTGCCAGCAAAACGCCATTGCGGTAGTGGCCGCTGAGCAGCAGCAGACCCGGCGCCAGTTCCTCCAGGAGCGGAGCGGGTTGGCCCACGGGTCGGCAGCGGAGCCCCTGCCAGCGGCGATGCTCCTGGGCTTCCGCCAGCCAGGCCGGCGCGGCACCGGCTAACCCCCGCAGGATCTCCAGATGCGAGGGTTCCGCCCTCTGCCCAGGTTCCAGCGTGGCCCCCAGCCAGAAGCGCCGCCCTCCGGGCAGGTCGGGCCGTGGCACCAGGTTGATTCCGCCCCGCACCACGGCCCCGGGCCAGTTCCAGAGGGGATCCCGTTGGATTCGCAGGGTGGGGTGAGGAGCCAGTTCCAATTCCAGGGCCTGGCCGAGCACCGGCTCCATCGCCCTCTTCACACCGAGGGTTTCCAGGATCGATCCGGAGGCCACGCCCGCGCACACCAGAACCCATTCCGCCTCTTCCACGCCGCCACACGCCAGCCTCACTCGCCAGCCCGCGCCCCTGGGTTCCAGCGCCACCGCGCGGCCATTCAGGCGGCCCATCCCTGCCGTGAGGCCATCGCTGGCGAGGGCCCGCAGGGCCACGCCGGGATCCAGTTGCCCGTCGGCCTCCGAGAAGAGGCCGCCCACCGCTTCGGGCCCGATGGGGCTGAGCCGCTCCAGGCTGTCCCTGGTCCAGATCCTCAGGCCCATCCCCTGCCGGATCGGGTCGGCCGCCAGGGCCCTTTGCCGCTCCAGTTCCGCGGGGTCGCCGGCCAGCAGCAGGAGTCCGGGCCTCCAGGGAACGGGGTGACCGCTTGCCTCAAGGATCCGGCGCCAGTGGCCCCAGAGCTCAAGGCCGTGCTGGCGAAGCCTCCAGGCCCGGCCCCGGCTGCGGTGAAACACCCGGGCCATCAGCACCCCCAGGGCAGCCTGGCTGCCGCTGCCGTTGGATACGGGGTCGTCGCCGCTGGTCTGGGCGGTACCGGAGCCGGGATCCACCAGCAGAACCCGGTGGCCGTGCCGCTGCAGCCACCAGGCCGCCGCAAGCCCCACCAGACCGGCTCCCAGCACGATCACGGTGGAGCGCTGAACCCCATGATCACCAAAGCCCTGAAGCCTGGCGGCATCCTCTGCGGGCCCAGGGCCCGGGGCCTGAGCCCGCACGGCTGGGGCAGGGGCGCCGCCTGGATCAGGCCTGATTGAGGGCCACCTTCACCTCCTGGGGCAGCAGCTGGGCATAGAGCCCAAAGCCACTCGCCACCTTGATGTAGGCCTTGCGCAGGGCTTCGCCGTCCTGGAGCCGCGCCGCCTCATCGAGGTCGGCCAGGGAGGCTTTGAGCTCGTTGGCCCGTTGGGTGGCTTCTACCCGCTCGGACGGCAGCAGCAGCCTGTTGATGTAGAGCATTTCGCGGCCCACTTCTTGCATCGGGCCGTGGATCAGGTTGCGGGTGAACACCCAGTTGCGGTTGTTCACGAGTTCGGCCAGATCCGGCAGCCGGTCGCGGGCGGCGAGGAAACCCTCGGCCTGTCGGGTGATGGCGCTGATGGCCTCGGGGGAGAGGGTGGCCGGGGTGCTCGCCCGGCTGCCGCTGCAGGCCGCCACGGAAACGCTCAGCACCAGGGCCAGGAGCAGGGCAGCCAGGCGGCGCAGGAGGCCGGGGCCCTCCAGGGCGGGAGTGGGAGCCGGGGCGGCCAAGCTGGCGGGGCGGACCATGGAACCGATCAGGGCAATGGCGCGACTGTACCCAGGCCGACTCTGGCGGGCATCGCTCCTTAGCCGGTTGCAACAGCACCCCCTACCCCCCGCGCTCAACAGGCGCCTGGCGATTCGGCGGCGGGCACGCTCTTTGGGTGCCCATTCATCGCTCTGATCACAATGGGGCGAGTGTGAAACCGGCCATGGGCTCCCCTTCGGCGATCCTGCAGTTGATCTGTGCCGATCGCCCCGCTCTGGTGAGTGAGCTTTCGGGCTGGGTGGCGGCCAATGGCGGCAACATCCGCCACGCCGACCACCACACCGATGCGGGTGCCGGATTGTTTCTCAGCCGAATCGAATGGGGTCTGGAGGGATTCGGCCTGCCCCGGGCGGCGATCGCCCCGGCCACGGCGGCCCTGGCGGCCCGGCTCGGCGGCGAAGGCCAGCTCCACTTCTCCGATGCCATCGTGAAGGTGGCCATCTTCGTGAGCCGGCAGGACCACTGTCTGGTGGATCTGCTCTGGCGCACCAGGGCTGGCGAGTTGCCGATGGAGGTGGCGCTCGTGGTGAGCAACCATCCCGATCTGGCCGGGGTGGCGGCCGGATTTGGGATTCCCTTCGTGCACCTGCCGGTGCGTGCAGCCAACCGCGCCGAGGCGGAGGCGGCGCAGCTGGAGCTGCTGGCTGCCAACGGCATCGAACTGGTGATCCTCGCCAAATACATGCAGGTGCTGAGCGCCTCCTTCCTGGAGCGCTTCCCTGCCGTGATCAACATCCACCACTCTTTCCTCCCCGCCTTCCAGGGCGCCCAGCCTTATCACCGGGCCTGGGAGCGGGGGGTGAAGCTGATCGGCGCTACGGCCCACTTCGTGACCGAGGAACTCGATGGCGGGCCGATTATCGAGCAGGTCACCATGGCCGTGAGCCACCGCGATGAGGTGGAGGACCTGATCCGCCTTGGCCGCGACACCGAGCGCCTGGCCCTGGCCAGAGCCGTGCGCCTGGTCCTGCGCCGCCAGGTCATGGTCTACCGGGGGCGCACCGCCGTCTTCGCCTGAGGGAGCCACCCGGTGCGATCCTGCAACCAGACCGGATGGCCGCCAGGGAACTGGCCCGCTCCGCCAGCCACCTTCCATTTGCCGCGCCGATTTGATTGCCCATCTGCACGCCCTTGATCGTCGCCTTGTGGCCGAGAGGCCGGCGGCCGCGGCTCCCCTGGGCTGGCGTTGCTTCCAGATCGGTGTGCTCCTGCTGGCCGCCAGTGCCTTTCTCGGCGGCCTGTTCCTGCTGGTGGCCCTGATCCTCGGCAGTCGCGGCCGCCCTCCGCTCCTGGCCAACCGCGCGAACCAGTTGCTTCTGCTGCTGGCCGCCTTGATGGTGCTCGGCTGCTTCGGCGCGTACAGCGGCTGGCTGTCCTGGGTGGGCCTGGGCAACTGGCTGCCCTTCTTCTGGGCCTTCTGGGGCTACCAGCCCTATCTCGCCACCGCGGCGGCCCGTCGCCGGGTGGCCATGATGCTGGTGGCCGCCACCGTGCCGGTGATCCTCACGGGGCTGGGCCAGCTCTGGTGGGGCTGGCATGGACCCTTTGAGGCCCTGGGCGGCCTCGTGATCTGGCACCTCAAGCCCGGCGGCAATCCGCCTGGCCGTCTGGCGGGCCTGTTCGATTACGCCAACATCGCCGGGTCCTGGTTGGCTCTGGCCTGGCCCCTCCTGTTGGCCGCCCTGCTCCAGCCCCGCCTCGATCCCCGCCGCCGCGCCGTGGTGCTGCTGCTGGTCCTGGGGCTGGTGACGGCCGTGTTTCTCACCGATTCCCGCAATGCCTGGGGTGCCTTGCTGCTGGCCGTGCCCCTGGTGGCGGGTCCATTGAGCTGGGTCTGGTTGCTTCCCCTGCTGGCGCTGGCCGTGGCGGTGATCGCCGCCGCCAGCCTGGTGGGGACGCCGGAGGTCATCCAGGCTCCGGCCCGGGCCCTGGTGCCGGAAGCGGTCTGGGGCCGGCTCAGCGACCTTCATTACGCCGGACAGCGGCCCCAGGAGATCACCCGGCTGGCCCAGTGGCGGGTGGCCCTTGGGTTGATCGCCGAGCGCCCTTGGCTGGGCTGGGGGGCGGCGGCGTTCAGCCTGATCTATCCCCTGCGCACGGGCCATTGGCATGGCCATCCCCACAACCTGCCGATCGATCTGGCCCTGAGCCACGGCGTGCCCGTGGCGCTGCTGCTGGTGGGTTTCGTGCTGGCGCTTCTGATCCGTTCCCTCGGTCCAGCGCTGCTGCGGGGTGGGGTGTTCGATCGCGGCTGGTGGACCGCCGTTCTGGTGCTGGTGGCGCTTCATGCCACCGACATGCCCTTCTATGACAGCCGTATCAATGTGGCGGGCTGGATTCTGCTGGCAGGGTTGCGGGCGATGGTGCGGCCCGATCAGGCCGGGTCCGCTCTGGCGGCCAGGCCGCTCTCCGGCTGAGGCCGGGGCCTACGACGGCCTGCAGACCCTTCCTGCCGTGACCTGGCCCGGGCTCAACCCGGCGGACCATGGCCCCGGGCTGGCTGACTGCTTTCAAGGCGGCCCGTTTCAAGGCGGTCCGATCCGTTCCTCGGCTTCGCCCTGGGGAACGATCACTCCGGCCCCGTTGCGGTGGCGCCAGAGAGTTTCAACCTCCAACGGGCCTTTGAGGTGCTGCCAGGGGAGCACTGTGTCCGCTTCCCAGCGTTCATGCACCACCCTGTCCCAGGCTGGCGGGGGCGGCAGCCCGTCGGGCGTCGCGGCGATGGTGTCGCTGTCCCCGGATTGCACGGCCCTGTAGGCCTTCTTCCATCCTCCAAGGCTGGTGTGCGCCCCTCGGGCTGCGGCGATCACCGGCGCGAGTCGTCGGTCGCTGCGGGAGAGGAGGGCCTGGATCACGCTCCAGCCATAGCTTTCCGGCCTCAGCTCGATGCCCTTGGGTTTGAGGCGCTTGGCCAGCAGCTTGAGCCGTTGCTCGGCCTCCGGCCGCACCCCGTCCCATTGGAAGGGCGTGTGGGCCTTGGGCACGAAGGAGCTCACCCCCAGGGAAAGCCGCAGACCCGGGGTGGCCTTCTTCAGGTCCAGCAGCAGGGAGGCGGTGGCTTCGATGTCGGCCTCCTCCTCGCTCGGAAGACCGGCCATCCCATAGAGCTTCAAGCCGCTGAGCCCCCCTTCGCGGGCGTAGCGGGCCGCGGCGAAGATCTCCTCGGTGGCGAGCTTCTTGTTCACCACCTCCCGCATTCGCTCGCTGCCGCTCTCGATCGCGATCGTGAGCGATTTGCTGCCCCGTTTCGCCAGGATTCGCCCCAGCTGGGGCGTCACCGTGGCGGCCCGCACGGAACTCACGCTCAGCCGCACGCCCTCGAAGCGATCGCCATCGAGCCAGCTCAGCAGTTCGGCGAATTGTGGGTGCTGGGTCACCGAGGCGCCGAGCAGGCCGAGCCGCTGGGTGGCGGCCAGTCCCACCTCCACGGCAGGGATCAGGCCGTCCTCCAGGGAGGGGGTGCGGAAGGGCAGGGTGAGGTAGCTGGCTAGGCAGAAGCGGCACAGCTCCGGGCAGCTGCGCACCACCTCCACCATGTGGATCGAGGGCCAGGCTGCCTCCGGGGTGATCACCGTGGAGTGGCTGAGGGTGTTGCCGCGCCAGGTTTGCTTGGCGATCCGCTCGGGGATGCCGGGCTCGGTGGATTCGATGGCCAGGAGGGTTCCGTCGCCGCTGTAGCGCGGTGCGTAAAGGGATGGCACATACACGCCCTCCACCCGGGCCAGACGCCGTAGCCGTTCGGCCCGGGGCTGCCCCCGGCTGTCGAGCATGGCATCCACAAAGGCCGGCAACAGCTGTTCGCCGTCCCCCAGCAGCACGGCGTCGAGGAAGGGCGCCAAGGGTTCGGGATTGGCCGTGAGCACAGGCCCACCGCCGAACACAATGGGATCGTGATCACCCCGCTGATTGCTCCACAGGGGGATGCGCTCGCCCTCCAGCAGATCGAGCAGCACCGGTCCATCCAGCTCCCAGCTCAGGGAAAGGCCGAAAAGATCGGTGCCACTGCCCCTGGGCCGGTGCGGGGGATCCCCCCGATCGGTGAAGAGCCTGCGTACATCGACATCGGCCCGGCGGGCCAGGCTGGCCCACACCACCTGGAACCCCAGGCTGGTGATGCCCACCGCATAGGTGCTTGGGAAGGCCAGCACCACCCGCAGGGCGTCCGCCGTGGGCTGGGCGGGCTCGAACAGCAGCGTTTCCTGGTCCAGGGATTGGAGGCCGGTGTCACCAGCGTGTCACCGCGGCCATTCGGCGGCCGGCCCATGGTTTCCGCGCTCACCTTCACGCTCACCCGAGCGGCGGAGGCGGAAGGCCAAAAGAAAAGCCCGGCAGTCGCATGACCGCCGGGCTGGCTCGAGCGGAGTCGAGCGTGTGAAGGGTTCAGGCCCCGGTCGCCGCCAGGGCCTACCCCGATTCACTTGGTGAGCAGGGCGCTCAGGGGGCCGATCAGGCCGGTGAGGGCGGAACTGGCCGTGGCGGGGGCGGGGGTGGCGCCCTTGGCGAAAGTGCTGAGCACCAGGTTGGCGGCGGTGTTGATCAGGGGCCACTTGTCGCCGGCAATCGGCTTGATCACCGGGGCAGCGGTGTTCCAGAGGGCCTGGAAGCCGCCCATGGCAGCGACGGCTGCGGCAATGTTGCCGCCCTTCACTTCACCTTCGCTCTTCTTGAGCAGATCGAGCACGGGGGTCACGGCCTGGCCGAGGGCCGCCTGGCCGGTGGCGGTGGCGGCGGTTTTGGCGGCCTCGCCGGTGGTGGCGGCGGCATCCTTGGCGGCCTGGCCCACCTGGTCACCCGCCTGGCGGGCGGCTTCCTGGGTGCCGGAGCAGCCGGTGAGAGCCAGGGCGGCCAGGGCGGCAGCGGCGATCGTGGAGCGACGGATGGCGCGGATCGGACGCATTGGAGAAAACAAGCGGCGTTCAGCCTCCTTGTAGGCGGCCTGGAGCGTCCGTCAGGCTTTGTGGGGATCTCGTTACAACTGATACACCGTTTCAGGGGCCTGGCCGCTGTCGGTGCGGGACTTTCTGCCAAATCTGGATGTTGTGGCTATGTTCTGCAACCAGACAATCCAGCAGCTGAGGAGCTCCATGCCGCGATCCCTGGTAGCCACCGTTCGGAAGCCTGTTTCCTCTGTGGGGAAGCCTGCGGGATGGGGATTCAGCGGCGCCTGGCTGGTGGCGCTCGCTCTGGTGATCCCCGGTTCGCTCGCCCTGGCTTCGCCCGTGCAGGCGGCCACCTCCGGATCCGGCGGCGATGGCGGCGCCGGCGGGGTCTCCTCCCTCGGCAGTGACCCCACGGCTCCCGAGCCCGGCTTCCCGCCCACGGGCGGGCTCGGCGGCAGCGGCGGTGCCGGTGGTGTGGGCGGTTCCGCTGCGGGAGCCCCGGGCGGCAATGGCGGCGTCGGTGGCGATGGTGGCAACTTCGGCGCTGCCATCCCCACTTACAAGAAAGGCGACGGCGGTGTCGGCGGTGCCGGCGGTAATGCCGCCAATGGGGTCACGCTGGGTTCCACAGATGTGACCGGGGCGAATGGCGGCGCCGGCGGTGCCGGCGGCCAGGGTGGAACCGCCGTGGTGGGTCAGATCGGCCCCGGCATCGGCGGCGTGGGCGGTGCGGGCGGCCGCGGTGGTGATGCCATCACCGCCAGCCAGGCCACCCAGGGCATCAGCCAGGTCGGTGGCGATGGCGGCAATGGTGGCGTTGGGGGAGCATCCGGCATCGCGGCCAATGGCGGCGCCGGCGGCCGTGGCGGTAATGGCGGTTCCGGCCTCCTGGCCAGCGGCGGTAATGGCGGAACAGGTGGAGCCGGCGGCTCCGCGGCCGGTGCCCTTGGCGGCGCGGGCGGTGCGGGTGGTGACGCCGGCACCCTCACCTGTGATGGCGCTGCGGTGCTCTGTGCCGGCCAGGCTGGAACCGGCGGCAGCGGCGGTAATGGCTCCGATGCCACCACGGTGGCCGGCGCGGCGGGCGGCAATGGCGGAAGGGGTGGTTCGCTCGGAGCCGCTGCGGGCGCCATCGCCATCGGCAACGCCACTTCGGGCACGAACGGCGCCGATGCCAGCGGTTCGACACCCGGTACGGCTGGGACCAATGGCGGCAACGGGGCCAGCGCCCAGGGCGTCAATGCGATCGCGCTCGGTTCTGCCGATGGCCCGCGCAATGGCGCTGTGGCGGCGGGGCGTGCCGCTGTGGCCATCGGTGCTGCTGATGCCAGCAATGCGGGAGCCCAGGCCCTCGCCAATGGCGATGTGGCGGTCGGCACGGCCGCTGTGGCGCGCTCCGACAGTGGTCCCTTTAAGGCCACGGCAATCGGGTATGGAGCTAGCGCTCAGGTGGCCGGCGGCCTAGCAGTGGGTTCATCTGCGCTTACCAATAACGGCACGGCGGTTGGCACCAGAGCCATTGCAACGGGCGATCTTTCAGGCGCTTTCGGTAATTCAGCGGTCGCTGCCGGCTCCAAAGCCACGGCCTTGGGGGCGGAAGCCTCAGCCAATTTCGCCAACAGCACCGCGATCGGTGCTGGCGCCACCACCACCGCCGCCAACCAGATCACGCTCGGGGTGGGCGGGCCCCTCGCCGTCAGCACCGCCTATTCCCTGCCGGGGCTGGTGCTCCCCGGTGCCGCCTTCGTGGAGAGCCTCAAGCAGGTGGGCACCACCAGCCAGATCCGTTTCACCACCGTGGATGCCTTCGGCACCCTGGGCACCACCACCTTCTCGGTGGCGGACATTCCCAGCGGGGGAGGCGGCGGCACCAGCGGCTGCTCGCCGGCCGCCGATGGATCCTTCGCCTGCGGCAGCGCCCAGGGGGGGCGGCCCGGCGCTGTGGCCAGCGGCACCGGCGTGGCGATCGGTTCAGCCGACGCCAGCCAGCCGGGCGCCGTGGCAAGGGCCTCGGGTGATGTGGCCCTCGGCACCGGCGCGGTGGCCGATTCCACCACCAAGAGCGCCCTCGGCCGGGCCACGGCGATCGGCTACAGGGCACGGGCCCAAGGGGGCGGTGGTGTGGCCCTGGGCTCCAATGCTTTTGCGGGTGATCCGGCCACGGCGGTGGGCACCAATGCCACCGCATCGGGGCAGGATTCCTCGGCCTTCGGCTACAACGCCACCGCTACCGGGGCCCAGAGCGTGGCTGTGGGTGCTGGCTCCCGCGCCTCCGCCACCAATGGCGTTGCGCTCGGTGCTGGGGCGTCGGCCGCGGCCACCAATGGCCTGGCCCTGGGTGCCGGAGCCAGCGTTGCCCCTGGCCTGACCAACAGTGTGGCGATCGGCGCAGGCGCCACCGCCACTGCCGCCAACCAGATCATGCTGGGGGTTGGCACCACTGGTTCCAGCAGTGTCTACACCCTGCCGGGCTTGGCACCCGCCGGTGCTTTCGTGAATTCCGCCAATCAGAATGGCGGTGAGGTTCGTCTGACAACGGTCGACAACGCTGGCAATCTGGGCACCTCTGATTTTTCGCTTAACAGCCTCACCAACAACCTCTCCTCGATCAATAACAATATCAGCGCCATCAATAATCAAATTTCCCGTATCAATAACGCCCTTGAATCCGTCAATCGTCAGATCATGAGTGTGGGCGCCCTCGCCTCGGCCCTTTCCTCCATCCCCAACATCACCTCCGGTGATCAGCGTTATGGCTGTGGCATCGGCACCGGCGTCTACGGCAGCGGTTTGGCCGGATCCGCCGGCTGTGTGGTCCGTGTCAGTGAGCGGGTGTGGGTTAATGCGGCGGTCGCGGCCACCCGCTACACCGACACCGGCTTCGGGAGCACCCCCTCCATTGCCGGTCGTTTGGGCCTCTTCTTCCAGTGGGGCGGCTCCCAGGCGGCTCCCGCCACCGCCGCTCCTGGTGTGCGGTGATCAGGGCCCTCCTTCGCCTTCCGCTGGCCGCCCCTGCTGTGCTGATGGCGGCCGCTCTGACGGTTCCCGCAGCTGCGGCCACTCCGCTCGCGTTCAGGTTTTCGCCCAGGCAGGCCACCCTGCAGGCTCAGGCTCCGGGGCCTGGCAGCGCAGCCCCTGCCCGGGCTCCTGGCGATCCGTTCCAGACCACCTATCTGCGTGAATGCATGGGTGCAGGAGCCGCCGCCGCCCAGCGGCGGGCCTACTGTCAATGCTCTTACCAGCAGCTTCGCCGCCGTTACACACCCCAGCAGTATGCGCTTCTGGATGGCTGGATCCGAAGCGGGCCCCAGGAGCTCCGCCGTTTTGCCGTGGTGGCCTGGGAGCCTGAATTCGCCTCCTGTCGCCCGCTGCTCCAGGGCGGCTCCGCTGCCCCTGCCCCTCAGCAGGGCCGGCAGCCAGCGGGTCAGCCGTGATTGAGGCCTGGTCTTGATCGCCCCACCGGCTTGGTCATGCCGTGTCTGCAGGGCGATTGCCTCCCCTGCCCTGGCCCTGTTGGTGCTGGGTTCCCATGGGGCGTGGGCGCAATCTCCCAGGCCAGCGCCGGCTTCCGCTCCGCCGGCTCCGGTTCGCGATGGCGTCCCTGCGGCCGTGGGGTCCGGTGCGAGCACGGCGGCCCTTCGCCGCCTCGCCGATCAGCGCTTCGCCTCCGGTTCCATCAATGGTGCGATCCAGATCTGGAGCGGCCTGATCGCGGAACAGCGTGATCTGGAGCCATGCCTTTACAACAGGGCCCAGGCCTATCTGATCCTGGCCCAGTTGCCTCTCGCCCAGCTGGACCTTGATCGCCTGGTGACGCTGCAGCGCCAACGGCCGAATGCCTCCACATTTTTGCTGCGGGGCATCGTGAACAATGAACTCGGCAGGACTGCTCAGGCTCTGGCGGACTTCGACCGGGCGCTGACAATTGATGCCAATGCGCTGGTCTATGCCAATCGCGCCCTGGCTTACCAGCGCATGGGGCAATTCGATCGGGCTGAAGCCGATCTGCAGCTGGCTGTGCGGCAGGATCCCAGTGCGTCCAATCTCCATAATCTGGCGGTGGTGCAGCGGCAGCTGGGCCGTCCTGAGGCGTGCATCAGCAATGCATCCCTGGTGATCAGGGCCAAGCCCACGTTTGCTCCGGCTTACACGGTGCGGGGCCTCTGCTTCTACGCCCTGCGTCGTTATCAGGAGGCCATCGCCGACTTCCTGCGCAGCACCACCATCAACCCCGCCCAGGCGGAGGCCTACCACTACCTCGGGCTGTCGATGGTGGCACTGGGTCGCGTCGCGGAGGCCAATTCCGTGTTGCTTCGCGCGGCGGATCTGTATCTGGCGGAGCGCAACCAGCAGGGCTATCAGGCGGTGATGCAAAGGCTCGCCTCCCCATCTCCCCAGGGCGGCCGCCCCTAGTTTTCTGGGCCACCCTGGCCGTAGACACCAAAAAAGGGAGCGTTGCCGCTCCCTTGGCTGCTCTCCCCCTTGCTTAAAGGGGGATGGCGAAATAGCCCTCGGCGCTGATCGCTGGATCAGGCTCAGCCCAGCAGGGCCTTGAGGGGGCCGATCAGGCCGGTGAGAGCGGTGAGGGCATTGTCCTTGGTGGGAGCGGTGTCGCCACCGAAGGTCTTGACCAGAAGGTTCACGCCCTTATCGATCAGGCCGTAGTTGTCGCCGGCGGCCAGTTTCACCACAGGGGCTGCCGTATCCCAGAGGCCCTTGAACTTGGAGATGGTGCTGGTGGCGGCCGGGATGTTGTCGGCCTTCACCTCCTTCTCGGTGTCGTTCAGGACGTTCAGCACCGGGGTGAGCACGTTCTTGAGTTGTTCGTTGCCGGTCACGTCGGCGGCGCTCTTGGCCACCTGCACCACGGTGCGGGCGGCACCCTTGGCGTCGCTGGAGATGATGCCGGAGCAGGCGGCCAGGTTCATGGTCAGCACAACCGCCAGGCCCACCATGGCCAGGCGGCGCAGGGGGGCCACCCAGGTGCGCAGGGTCGTCATCCAGGAAAAAGTCATCGGAGAGGGTCCGTCTTGAAGGACACAGTGACCGTAGGCCCAGGATCGGCGGTCGTCAGTAATGCAGCATGCAGCGACTGTGACGTGCTGGCATCCTGATCGGAACATGACCGTTTCCCGGGCTCTCGTTCACACCCTTCACACCCCCGCCAGCACCTTGGCCTCCTCCTCGGCGCTCACCACGCGACCCTGATCCTCAAAGCCGCTGATCTGATCGAAGTTCAGATAGCGGTAGAGCTCATCGGCCAGCGGATCGATTCTGGCCGCCGCCACTTGCAGGTAATCCTGCTTGCTGGGAATGCGGCCCAGCTGGGCGCAGACCGCCGCCAGTTCGGCGCTGCCCAGGTACACCTGGGCGCCGTTGCCGAGGCGGTTGTTGAAGTTGCGGGTGCTGGTGGAGAACACGGTGGTGTTGTCCTCCACCCGGGCCTGGTTGCCCATGCAGAGGGAGCAGCCCGGCATCTCCATGCGCGAACCGGCCGCCTCGAAGGTGGCGTAGTAGCCCTCCTCCTTGAGCTTCTCCTCGTCCATGCGGGTGGGCGGGCACACCCAGAGGCGGGCAGCATTTGGCCCCTGGCCCTCCAGCACCTTGGCCGCGGCGCGGTAGTGGCCGATGTTGGTCATGCAGGAGCCGATGAACACCTCATCGATCCGCTCGCCCGCCACGTCGCTGAGCAACTTCACGTTGTCGGGGTCGTTGGGGCAGGCAAGGATCGGTTCGCTGAGCTCATCGAGGTTGATTTCGATCACGGCGGCGTATTCGGCGTCGGCGTCGGCCTCGAGCAGCACCGGATCGGCCAGCCAGGCCTCCATCGCTTTGATACGGCGGGCCAGGGTGCGGGCGTCCTGGTAACCACGGGCGATCATGTTCTTCATCAGCGCCACGTTGCTGCGCAGGTATTCGCTCACGGTTTCCACCGAGAGCTTGATCGTGCTGCCGGCGCAGGAGCGCTCGGCCGTGGCGTCGGTGAGCTCGAACGCCTGCTCAAGCTTGAGATCGGGCAGGCCCTCGATCTCCATGATTCGGCCGGAGAAGATGTTCTTCTTGCCGGCCTTCTCCACCGTGAGCAGGCCCTGCTGAATCGCCACATAGGGGATGGCGTTCACCACGTCGCGCAGGGTGACGCCCGGCTGCAGCTTCCCTGTGAACTTCACCAGCACCGATTCGGGCATGTCGAGAGGCATGGCGCCGATGGCCGCGGCGAAGGCCACCAGGCCGGAGCCGGCCGGGAAGGAGATGCCCAGGGGGAAACGGGTGTGGCTGTCGCCGCCGGTGCCCACGGTGTCGGGCAGGAGCAGGCGGTTGAGCCAGCTGTGGATGATGCCGTCGCCGGGGCGCAGGGCGACGCCACCACGCGAGCTCATGAAATCGGGGAGCTCGGCGTGGGTCTTGAGATCCACCGGCTTCGGGTAGGCGGCGGTGTGGCAGAAGCTCTGCATCACCAGATCGGCGGAGAAGCCCAGGCAGGCCAGCTCCTTCATCTCATCGCGGGTCATCGGGCCGGTGGTGTCCTGGGAGCCCACGGTGGTCATCAGGGGCTCGCAGCTGGTGCCGGGGCGCACGCCGGCCAGGCCGCAGGCCTTGCCCACCATCTTCTGGGCCAGGGTGAAGCCCTTGCCGGTGTCGGC
>Ga0114959_10002834_pt1 | contig 13949 bp, 16 predicted proteins | sample C_130625_EF_Meta_FD_87317 | JGI IMG/M metagenome (GOLD analysis project Ga0114959, IMG submission 87317) | Freshwater microbial communities from Lake Croche, Canada to study carbon cycling - C_130625_EF_MetaG | ecosystem: Environmental > Aquatic > Freshwater > Lake | place: Lake Croche, Canada...
AATAATTTTTATTTTTATTTTTTTTTAAAATACTTGAAATTTTTTTTTTTCTTTTTTAATGGACCTTTGTTATTATTTTATATTATCATCTTATGGAAGCATTTTTATTTTTTTTTTTTTTTTAGATAAATTAAAATATTTATTATATTTTTTCTTAGAAATTCATTAAATAAATCTAAAGCACTATCAAAATCATATTGCGTGAGATTTGGTTTATTTTTTGTTATTAAATAATTTGACAAACAATCCCAAAAAATACCGTATTCTGTAAAATATCCTAATGTTTCATCTAAATCAAATACGATTATTTTCATCTTGCTGCTAATATATGGTTAGATTTTAGATTTTAACAAATAGTTAATTATGACACTATGTATGATTTGTTAAAATTACTACTGTTTATTGAAATAATATATTGTAACTTTATTTTATTCTTAAATAATATATTTGGTATAAAATGACCTAGTATTTATCGTGTCAATTGAAAAATATAATAACATATTACATAATAATATATTTTATATTATTATGTAATATGTAATATATATATATTTTATATTTTAATAATATATAATGACAAAAAATGGTTTAGAATTTCTATATAATTTACCTATATATTGTATTAACTTACAGCATGATGTTAAAAGAAAATACAATATTAAATTACAATTATTTAATAAAAATTTGAATTTTATTGAAGCTGTTGATGGTAACTTATTAGAAGGAGAAATTTTAAATAAATATTCTGAAAATTCACAAAAAAATTATTACACAGATACAAAAATGGATAAATGCGAAATAGGTTGTTTGTTATCACATATAAAAGTTTATAATGAATCTTTAGAAAACAATGATAAAGATTACATCTTAGTAATAGAGGATGATGTAAATTTAATTTCATTTAAAAACAATAACGTTATAAATTTTTTGTATGAAAATATACATAATTATGAATGTGTACAATTATGTCAAATTATTTCAACAAGTTATAAATTACCTCAAACAAATCCTATACTATTAAATTGGAGTTATGAACAACAAAAAATGTATCCGTGGAGCGGATTATGGTCAACAGGCGCTTATATTATATCAAAAAAAGGAAGGCAAAAAATATTAGATGTTTTTAAAAGTAATAATAAATTAATGCCTTCTGATTTTTTTATATACAGCAAAATAAATACATCAGTGTTGTTTCCGCCCATTATATTGCCAAATACTAATTATGTATCAAACATAAGCTCTAATACTGACCATCATATATTATCAAATAATATTATTATAAAATCATATTTTAAAAAAAAATTGGTTTTGATTGCTGTATGGTTTGGTAAAATTCCTAGGTATTTTAATTTATGGGTGAATAGTTTAAAAAATAAAGATTTTGATGTTTTGTTTATAACTAATCAAATAATTATAAATTATCCTGATAATTTAAAAATTTTAAATATGTCATTTGACTTGTTTAATGATTATTTAAATACACAAACAGGTTATAATGTAACTATTAAAAATGTAAATAAAATAGTAGATGTTAAACCATTACTAGGGTTTTTATTTTATGATTTTATAAACCATTATGAATATTGGGGATGGACTGATATTGATATGATTATGGGTGATATATCTAGCAGTATATGTGGAAATCATGATATTTATAGTTATGGGAACAAAACATTTGGTCCATTAATGATTTTTAATATTAAAATTGTTGATTTGTTTAAACATATAGATAACTATGAAGCAATTTTAAATGATAAATTTATTTGCAAAGTAGATGAACCGTGGTGGTTTATAAACAATAAAAAAACAAATCATTTACAAATTTATAAAGATGAGAATATTTTTGTTAAGTATTATAACAATAAAAATTTACTTGATTTTGTAAAAACTAAAGACACATACACACACCGATGGAGCAAAATTTGTGGAGGAATTAATTGGAATATTACTAATTCTATCAGATACAAAAAAACTGAAATTGAAAATTATACAATAAAAAATAATAAATTATTTAAAAACAATACAGAAATTTATTTTTGTCATTTAACTCTATTAAAAAGTAACAACCAATTTTTAGATTTTGTAAACAATAATTATTTAAAATATACAAATACGTTTAGTTTTAATGTTATATATAACTATTCTAGAGAAATATATGATATCAATAATTTATTTAATACATATGATATTTACAATAATTTTGTAAATATAAAATTTGAAATATGTTAGCCACTTTACAATCATACAACATTCAGAAACGAATTTATATATAAGTTTATTACTAATATTCTGTAAATAAGTTAAATATCTACTGCTGTAAAATATTTTTCTTTATTAAACACATTGTCATACAATATATATTTTTCATTTGAATTATAAAAATAGTTAAATATATTATTAAGAATCGTAACTTGATTTTCAATTGTATTTTCTTCTATTAATTGATAATCTATTATTTTTATGTTTTTAATATCAGACAAATATTTATTTATAAATTCATGTTTATTAGATAAAAATTGATACAACTCAACATTATCTATTTTATATTTATTTAAATCATCGTAAATGCCATCTGAATGACCATATTTTTCTGAATGTTTTTTTGAAATGTAACATTCTAGATCATTTCTAGTTAAATAAATAACATTAAAATTCGAAATAAATTTAATAATTTTATTAAAATATGTATATTTTTCAATTTTAACTTGAAAATCCAAAGTAGTTTTAAAAAATATGCCTTCAAAGTCATAGTAATGAGCTAAATCTTCATATTGTTTAAAATATCTTTCAACATTATCATTAATTAGAGGTTCAATAACCTCATTTCCTAGCATACCTTCTGACCAACAGTCAAACGAATTTAAGTATGTAAAATTGTTATTGTAATTTGAAAATATATCAGAAAGAGCTAAAACCCTACTAGACATTTTTTGAATATAATCAATAATTATTGTAGAACCACTTCTTTCACCTGATAACAAACAAAATATTTTTAATGGTTCTTTTATAATATATTTCTTATTGTTTTTAACACACAAATTCACTAATTGTGTTTTATTTTTAACATTATTATCAATATAAATATTATAATTTTGACATAATATTATTTGTTCAATTAAAAATATATCATGGCTATCATTTTGATAAATAATATAATTATTTTTACTTACTAATGCTTTTTGTATATCTTCATTATTAATAATTTCACCATAAAATTTATTTTTATAATTTTTATTTGATGAAAACCATAATTTATATTTGTTGTAATTATTTTCTAGTAACAAAATATTGTCTTTGTTTGTAGTTTTTAAAAAATTAAACAATGACCTTATATTTGTGTATCCATAAGCTTTTTCTAGAAATTCGTTTATTTGTAAATCTAGTGTTTTTATCCATTCATTTTTGTTAGCCTCTATTTTAATATATTGTAAAAGTAATTGTTCAATGTCTTCATTATATATTAAACTTTTAAAATGTTTTTTTGCTAATTTATTATTTGTTATAGTAACGAAACCAAATGAAATACTTTCAAATAATCTATTAGATATGTATGTATTGTTGTGGTCGTTTCCTTGTATAGTTACTAAACATTTTATACCATAATTTGTATTAATATAATCAAAGTCGTTGGTATCATTCAACCCATTATTTTTATAATCAAATGGAATAAATGTGTAGTATTCTGAATTTGTTTTTTTTATAAATTGTTTGTCCTCAAGTGTAACATCTAAAATTCTTCCTTTAATCAATAAATACAATTTATTATTTATACATACATTAATTAATTGTTTTATCATGTCCACATTTATATTCCAAATACTACCAAAAAAACAAAAATATTTATTTTGAGTTTTTTTTTCATATGTATCTGATAAATTATTTTTTATATCTAATAAATTATTGTAAAGTGTGTTTGAAAACCATGGCAAACAAATCATTTTTTTATTTACATTTGTTTTAAAATAATTTACCTTATATTCGGTTTCTCTGGCTAATAATATTATATATTTATTATTTTCAATTATTTGTTTTTTATCTGATATAAATGAATTTATATCCTTATAACCTACATTATTTTGGATGTCCAAGTGTATAATATAATTTGTTAAAATAGTAAAAGGTATCTTATTATATACACAATGACATGGCGAAATAAAGACTATTGCGTTTTCAAACATTTTTATATCATATTCTTCATTCTCTGATAACCAATAAGTATTTAAATTTGGATAATAGAATTTAAAAAAATTATAATACATATTATGTATATAATAATGAGTGTGTTCTGGATTTTTTAGACCAATTATGATTATATTTTCTATGAAAGAATATTTTTTATATGAACAATAGTTTGTTAAATCACTACTCCATTTAATTTTATCCCTATTAAATTTCTTAATGTCTTGAACATCTGTTGACTCATCACTTTGAATAACTAAATCTTTTTTATATACTAAAAAATTAAACTTATCATATAGTTCCATTAACTTTAAGTCAATAGGCTTATTAATATTATTTTTTAACATCACGATATCATTAAAAATAGTATTGCGAATTAACAATCCATGCGTTGCGTATGTTGAATAGCTTGGTTTATAAAAATAATTATCTACTGGTTCTATTTTTAAAAATTTCTCATTGGTATGATAACTATTTTTATGTTCTTTAGGTATATCAGGTCCTTGTTTTTTTCCTATATAAATAAAATCCCAATTTTTGTTAACATTATTAAATAAAGTATTTATTTCATTTACAAAATTATTAATTAAAATAAAATCATCTTCTAAAATTAAAATTGTTTCGTATTTATTTTGTATTGCGTCTTCTATACAAGAAATATGAGACAAATAACATCCAAACGCACCTATTGAGAAATTATTTTTAATAAATAGCGGATCTTTTATTTCATGACAACATTTTTTATATAAATATTTGTATTTAAACAAATTTTTATCTAGTGGATTTAAAGCATTTATATATTTTATATCTTTTATATTATGATATGCTAATTGAGATTCACAAAGCAGTCTTCTCTCTAGATTTTTATCTAAATTTATGATATAAACTTTATTTATGTTATTCATTATAATATAATATGTTATAATATATTATGTTATATTATGATATAATTATTATTGGCACTGGTATGTCTGGGTTGTATAGCGCATACAATATTAAAAAAATATCACCTAAAACATCTTTTATTATACTTGAAAAGTATAAAAAAAAATGGATAGGTGGTAGAACAAGTAATGACACATTTTATGGAACAAATATTGTAACTGGAGCAGGAATTGGCAGAAAAGATACGAATCCTCTTTTAATTAAACTTATGAATGAGTTAAATATTAAATATAGCGGGTTTTTATCAGAAATGAACTATTCCAACACATTTAACCATGTAGATATCGTTAAGATTATTGATAAATTGAAAAATGAATACAAATTACACCCTGAATTACATGATAAAACATTTAAACAATATGCGGTTAGCATTTTAGGTAATCGTTTATATAAACAATTTACAATTTCTGCTGGATATACTGACTATGAAAATGCTGATATACTTGAAACATTACATAATTACGGAATGGATGATAACAAAGGAGGATGGAATGGATTGTATATTCCTTGGAAAAACATGGTTTATAAATTGTATAATACAATAGGTGTTAATCATTTTAAATTTTCGAGTGATGTTATTGAAATACTCAAAGTTAATACTACACCATGTTTGTTTAAAATTACAACAGCAAATGGCGACGTTTATCATTCTAACAAAGTAATTTTAGCAACTACTATATCTAGTATTAAAAAACTTATTCCTGGTGCTTCTAATAAGAATAGTTTATACAACCAAATACATGGACAACCATTTTTGAGGTTATATGCTAAGTTTAACCATGCTTCCTCTAAAATAATGAAAGAGTATGTGCCACAATATACAATAGTTCCAGGGCCTCTACAAAAAATTATTCCAATGAATCCCGACAAAGGAGTCTATATGATAGCTTATAGCGATAATAACAATGCTTTAGCGCTAAAGGAGTTTTTAGAAAATACTCCAAAAAATCGCGAATTGTATTGCGAATTGATTGAAAAATCACTGGGAATACCAAATGGTAGTTTAAAAATATTAGCTATTAAGGAATATTATTGGCCTATTGGCACACATTATTATGAACCATTACATAGTGACGTGAAAGATAGAGACGATTTTGTTTACAAAGTTCAGCATCCTGAAAAAGGATTACTAGTTGTTGGAGAAGCCGTTAGCAGATATCAAGGTTGGACTGAAGGTGCGCTTGAAAGTGTTGAAGCCGTTTTAACAAAAAAGTGGGTTACCACTCAATGTTAGTTAAGTAAATAGTAACCATGATAACCTATAGACGCAAAACCTAACATCATCAACATTTCAAAGTATAATCTCTGAGTGTTCTCTCTATTGTAACCTATATAAACTAATAATGGACCTATTAAAATTATATGTATCAAATTAAACCAATATTGTTTATTCTCTTTTACATGAATGTAAATCTTAAAAATGTGATATAAAATTATTGTTATTCCCAGACCTATCAATATTGGGTATAACATTTTAGGTATTGTTGTTCTCTTAATTCCTATATAAAGGAATAAACCACCTACAATTATAATATGAAATAAATGAACTAATTTTATTGTATCCATATATTTAGTTATATATTATTTTATTGAAATTATATATAATGAATATTGATAACTTTAACTATGAAAATACAGAAGTTAGTGCTCAAAAAGGTGGAAAAACTGTGCGTAAGGTTTATATTAAGAAAGGTAATGGTTATAAAAGTGTTACTAAATATACCAAAGGTAAAAAGCTGTATACCATTAAAAAGCCTATTAGCAAGACGCATATACAATTAATCAAACTAAAAAAATTTATACCTGGATTTTTCTCTGATTGTAAAGATGGCAAAAAATGTAAAACAATGAAAAATAAAATACGCTTGTAAAAACACTATATAAATTTATAAAATTCACACATTTTTATAATGGAACAATTCAAAATCATCTTTAAAAAGTTCATTTAATTTATTCACTGTTTTTTTTTCTAATACTATATCTTCAGCACCTTCTTTGTTTGATACATTTTGTTTTGTAGGAATATGTAAAATCTGATTAAATCCAATTTTATTTAAAATACTTATAAAATCGTCTTCTAAATACTCAAATCTTCCAATTAAATCAACGCCGCAACTCCCATCTACATCTTGAATTTGTGTTTTTTGTGTCATAAATATATGACCATATTCTATATCAGAAACATCGTATTTATTTTTACTAATATATGTGTAAAATAAAGAGTTCATGTTTAAAACAGTATCAAAATGTTTCCATCCAGATAAAGCTCTAGAATACGGATTACGTATAAAACAAAATTTAGTGTATGTTTTCCATTTATTTTCATCCATATTCATTGCTTTATTTAAATAGTCACTACTTTTACAATACACTAATAATCCTACTAATTTATTAAAAAAAGAGGTGTCGTATTTATTGTTGCCTGTTAATACGCGTTTAAAATAATTTGTCTTACAAATGTAATCATGGTCTGGCCGTCTTTTTGTTATTAAAGATAAATAACTTATGAAACCATAATATTTAACTAATGTTGGACCAATATATGTGCCTCCTGTTTTTGGTATATGAATAAAAATTGCCTTTTTGTCATGATTAATGTAAATCATTTTACTTCTTAATTATTTATCTATTTGTTTATATATTTTTTTATCTCATTATTTATGTTTATACCAATTATTTTTTTATAATATGTATTTTTCATTCTATTTTCTATTTCTGTTTTGTCATTATGAATTAAATTATTTAATACAAACAATTTTGGTTTTATAATAATTAAATTATTGCTTAACATAATATAATAATTTGTATTTGTTTTAGATACATTTTAACTATTTATTTTGCTAAATGATCTAAAGCGGATAATAATACTAATTCTTGGTCTGTCAGTTTTTGAAATATCAAATTTTTATCCATTTCAATCTGAAAATGATTATGCTTATATCCAAAATTTTTACATATACAAAAAACACCATCATTTGTTATTTTCATTTCACAAAAAATAGCACCTTTTGTTAAGTAAATATTGGCTGGGTCTTCAATTGGAATCCATCTAATGTATGCTCCATATTTTAAATCATCCATTTCATCTACATATTTATAGTCTTTTAATTTCTTTAATAAATCTAAAGTAATACTTCTAGGAAGATGTAATTCCTTCAAAATATTTAATTTCATCTCATTTAATTTATCTGTAGTAAAGTTAAACAGATTTTCGTTTGTTTCATCATCTAAAGCCTTTAACAATTTTGTTACGTCCATATGATAATATATAAATTATAATATCATATTTTTATTTACTTTTTATCACTATTACTTTTACGCCATTGAATATTTACACCTTTTCTCATTTAAAAGGCACTAATTCAAAAATGTAAATGCCTTTATTCCATATTCTATTTCATCACTTTTGTTATAATACTTATAATATACTTTTAATCCATCTTCTATATTATATATGGTAGGAAGGCATAATTCTAATGTTTCCTTTTCTAAATATAGTTCAAAATTATCATAATACGATATATGTTTGATTTTAATTTGTAATTTGCGTTCAAATCCTAACTCATTATTTGTAAATATAATAAAATCCCCTATATTCATATTAGCAAAATCCCCCTTATTTAATCTTCCTTCTACCCTTTTAATCCCACAATGCATAAGAGAAAACCATGGTTCTGATAAGTTTTTTTCATAAATAGACATTTTATAAATATATAATCAGTTTATATTTATGTAGTTTATTTCAATTTTATAATAAATTGTTTGCATTTTAAATTAGAAAAGGTGTAAACCGAGCGATTATATTTTCTTCCAAGAACAAATGTTATTTTTGTTTGGTTTAGATATATATTTGTTCCCATCATTACCAACAATTGTTTTATTACAATTTTCATTTGCTGGGTATGGCGGAGATTTTCTATTTTTATATTTTTTTAATGTTTTGCTATGTTGGTTTAAAGCATTTTTACCAGAAACACTTTTAAGTTTTTCAGTCATATTTTTACGTTGTTTTTTGTTTAATGCTAAAGGATTTGTTTTAGTTTTTAACGCATATTTTAAATTACGTATCCATGATGTTTTACAACTTTCTTTACAATTTCCATTTTCTATTGCCGATAATATTTTTATAGCTCCATTATAACTACTAATAAATGGCATATATATATAAAGTAAAATATAATTTACCTCATATAAAACTCTTGTATTACTAAATAATATAAATAATATAAATAATTCATATCATATATAATTATGTTAAATAAAATATTTGTGATAAAGAATGATACAGGTATTGTAGCATTTTATTCTGATTTAGAAAAGGCAAAAAATGAGTTAAAAAATATTTATAAAATAACATTTGATTTTAAATATTATGATTACGAAATAAATGTATATGATTTGGTTGATAATGAATATAAAATTACAAATGTAAGTTACACTTATCATTTTGATAATTTTTTAATTAATACAGGCGTTTGAAATGTAAAAAGGTGTAAATGAGAAAAGGTGTAAAGGACACCGCTTAAAAAATCTTCAAAGGTATAAATTTTATTATATTTACCAAGCACTACCAAATCCACCTCCTATTACAGAATTTGCCGCCATTGGTTCATTAAATCCCTCTTGACCCCCAGGAGTTGCCGCATTTACCAAAGGCGTAGGCTCTTGTTTATACATAGCATTGTAATTTGGTAATTGTTGTGACTGACTGGTGTTTTCATTTCCATAAGATACTTCATTTGTTGGTAAGGAACTAATTGATGTGCCATCTGTATACAATGACTGTGACATAGCTGCATTATTCATTATTTGTCCTGTTATTTGCCCTGAAATTGGTTGGCTTACTTTAACGGCACCATTCTTAGAACCCTTTTTCTTATCTGGTTTTCCATTCCATAGCTCATTAATTCTTTCTACTAAAATACTTACCTTTTCACCTATTTTTGTTTGTAAACTTAATGTTATCATCAAAACTGCTAAAATAATATAAATTATGCTAAAATCAGGGTATTTGGAACCACTATATGTTGGCACAAATGTTATAATTCTGTGAATTAATAATAAACCAATAAACATAACAATTATCTGAATTACTATTTCAGCACTGATTTCCAAACTTCCTTTATTATCATCTGCTTCTGGAACATATTTTGACATCAATTTATTCAAACTTACAATTGGTATGACAGATATCAATGAATATTGAATTATATTTAATAAGTCTGATTTTGAGTCATCATCAAAGTTAAATACATGTTTAAAAAAACTTTGCTTAGTATCATCTGAAGTATCCATATGATTTATAATAAGAAATTAAAAATACAAAATATGTTTAAAGTTAAAAATTATTTAAAATGTATTCTAAATAATATAATATGGATTTTGAAAATAGTCACAACTTTTTTTTATATGAAAATACTTCTAATATTTCTGATAATATTTTCAATAATATTAAACAAAGAACACATGAAGAATATCAATACTTAAATTTAATTGAAAATATTATTGATAACGGATATTTGGAAGAAGGTAGAAATGGTAACACTAAAAGTATTTTTGGTAATTCTATGAGATTTTCTCTAAAGGACGGTAAGATTCCTATTTTAACAACTAAAAAAACAGCTTGGAAAACTTGTTTAAAAGAGTTGTTATGGTTTATTAGAGGCGAAACTAACAACAAATTGTTGCAGCAACAAGATGTTCATATTTGGGATGGAAATACATCACGTGAGTTTTTAGATTCAAGAGGACTTGTTAACTATCCTGAGGGCATGGCTGGTCCTATTTATGGTTATCAATGGCGATTTTTCAATGCTAGTTATAACTGTTACTCAGGTAAGTATATTACAACTGACCATCCTTTTAACGGATTTGACCAATTACAACAAATTATTGACCAATTGAAAAATCCTGAAACTAGAAATAGCCGAAGACTTGTTATGACATCATGGAATCCTAAACAAATTGACCAAATGGCATTACCACCTTGTCATATTTTGTGTCAATTTAATGTTCATAATGGCAATAAATTATCATGTTCTATGTATCAAAGGTCTCTTGATGTTGCTTTAGGCGCTAGTTTTAATATAGCATCCTATAGTTTTCTTACACATTTACTAGCAAAACATTGCGGGTTAGAGGCGCACGAAGTAGTTTATTTTTCAGGGAATTGTCATTTATATGAAGAACATATAGAACCAATGAAAGAAGTGTTAAATAGAGTTCCATATGAATTCCCAACAGTTGAGATTAAAGAAGTTAAAGATGACATTAACGATTATCAAGTTGATGATTTTATAATTCATAATTATATTAGTCATGATGTAATTAAAATGAAAATGATTCCTTAAATATATATCAAACATGCGTAATTAATTTAAAAACAAAGTGTATATAATTTATATTAAAATGAGTAGTAGTTCAAGATCTATAGCTGCGGCTAGAGCAAGAAGAGCTGGAGAGGCAGCACCTCCTATAAGTGGCGGCAGACCTGGCACATCCATTGGTTCTCATGCGGCTTTTGTGCCACAGAATCAAAATAATACATCTACAAGCAATGTTAGACTCGCAAGAGGACAACAACCTAGCCAACCACCACAACAACAAGTAACTCAAAACAGTAATGGCTTACCATTCTCAAAATTAAGCATTTCTGATGCTATTGGTTTAATCACATTGCGCTTAGGACGTATTGAACAATTTGTTATTGATTTTGAAAATGGTGAAACTAACATTGAATCATCCAATAGTAATATTCCAGAAAATTCCAAGTTAATTGATAACAGTGTGTTAACTAGTATTGTAAATAGAATTATTTCACTTGAAAAAAGTGGGCCTTTATCAGGTAATAACCAAAATGTCACACTTTTTACTGATGAAATATCTAAAATGAATTCTGAAATAGAAAAGACAAATCTCTTAGTAAGTAAACAAAATGACAAAATCGATGTTTTTGAGAAGGATTTAACTGAAACAAAAGAATTATTAAAATCGTTTATGTTGAAATTTGATTCATTTATTAAAGATACTAACGATAAATTTACAGATTATGAATATGCTATTGCTGAACTTGAAAAAAATACCACTATTGCTGTAAGTGAAAATATTGTTGTACCTGAAAAAATAGTTCATGAAAATGAATCTGAAATAGATAATAATACAATTATTTCGGTTGACTTAAAAAATATAATTAAAGAGGAATTTGCGAATGAATCAATTTAATTTATCTTATCAAAAGATATTAAATATATAAATTGTAATATATTTAATATGAAGGTTACTATAACTGATAGACATAAAAAAGACATATTTGTTGCTTTATTTCAAACCTTAAAAAATTGTTCAGCTTTGCTTAGTGTTAATTTTGAAGTAAATAAGTTACATATTCAAGGATTAGATAAATCACATGTTTGCCTATTCGATGTAAGTATTCAAAAAAATTGGTTTTGTCATTATGAAGTTAGCGGGGAGACACAAGTGTGTTTTGATTCATCTATTTTTCATTCTGTTATAAGCACAAAACAAGAGTCACATGATATAATTATACATTCTGACGGTGAAGATAGTTTAAGTATATCGCTTGTGGCAAAAGAACATCTTAAAGGTGAATTTGATAAATATTTTAAAATTCCTTTAGCTGAATATGATTATCAAGAAATGAATATTCCCGTTGTTGATTATGATGCTGAATTTTCTATATCTTCTAAAAAAATATGCGAAATTGTTTCACAAATGATGACATTTGGTAATGATGTTAATGTAAAATGTAGTGAAGATAAAATCGATTTAATTACAAACGGTGTTACTGGAGAAATGTTGGTTAATATACCTATTGAAGATTTGACAGAATACTCTATCGTTGAAGGAGAACAAATAGACATTACATACAGCTTAAGCTATATTAACAAAATGTGTTTAACAAATAAAATATCTAATGAAGTTAAAATATCTATTGTATCTGAATTACCAATGAAAATTTCTTATGATTTAGGAGATGATAGTAATCTTACATTTTATATTGCTCCTAAAATAACCGATTAACCACGTTTCGTTCCAGTTAGCAAAAATTATTATTATTTTTATTTAAGATTACAATGAAAATAATAATTGGGTTTTTCATCTTTTGTTTAGTTTTATTTATATATTTACATATTCAATTCCATCTAAAAACAAGCGCAGACCTTGAAATGTATGAGATTGAAGACCCTTCTAAAGACAAATTAGAAGAAATATGCGACATTAGGCAGCCAGTGCTTTTTGATTTTGACAGTAAAAAAATTATCGACGCTTCTAATAAAGCGAATATTGTAAATAATTATAATGCTTTTGAAATTAAAATACGTAATATAAAAGATACTGATATTAATTCTGAACTATATATTCCTTTGCCATTACATTCTGCTATTAAACTTTTCGAAGAAGATAAATCATCTAGCTATTTTTCTGAAAATAATTCCGACTTTTTAGAAGAAACTGGAATCGTTAAGCATTTTAAATACAACGATGGATTTTTACGACCATATATGGTTTCTAATTGTAACTATGATATTATGATAGGTAGTAACAATGTATGTACACCATTTAGATATGAAATTAATTATAGAAATTACTTTCTTTTAACGCAAGGTAGCGCACAAATTAAAATGGCGCCTCCACATAGCAGTAGATATCTTTATCCTATATACGATTATGAAAACTTTGAATTTAGGTCACCTGTTAATCCTTGGACACCACAGACAAAATATATTGCTGATTTTGATAAAATAAAATGTCTCGAATTTACTTTAACTCCTGGAAAAACATTGTTTATACCTGCTTATTGGTGG
>Ga0114959_10002835_pt1 | contig 13949 bp, 15 predicted proteins | sample C_130625_EF_Meta_FD_87317 | JGI IMG/M metagenome (GOLD analysis project Ga0114959, IMG submission 87317) | Freshwater microbial communities from Lake Croche, Canada to study carbon cycling - C_130625_EF_MetaG | ecosystem: Environmental > Aquatic > Freshwater > Lake | place: Lake Croche, Canada...
TTTACACCAGCAACTGTTTGACCAACTAAGTCTAAAAGACCGTTGTTGTAATCTGTCTCAACTAAATCTGAGTTGAAAGCACAGAATAATCCAGTTTTATCTGTATCTCTATTAATTGTTGTTTCAATAAAAATATTAACACCATTAGAATCTCTAAAATATGGAATCAATGACAATCCTTCGTAATAAGATAATAAAGTAACATTTCTATCATTAGCAAAGTCTCTGATTTTACTCTTAACAAGACCAGAAGAATTAAAGTAACCACTCCATCTAGTATCAATAGACAAGTTTTGGTAGTCAGACCAATCACCACCTACGGCAATAACATCCACTAAGTAGTCAGACGCGTAATCATTAGCGTTTACATATGGTGGAAGTTTTTCTTGAGAACCATACCATTCAATTAAGGTTCTATCAAAACCAGTTCTAGCACTTTTAACAATAAATACAGTTACATATCTGTCAGAAAGGTTAGTAATACTAAAAGCTCTATCATCAAAACCATTATTCGGTTTAGTTAAATTAATGAAAGATTCAGTATCTCTTTTCCAGAAACCTGTTGTATCAAAGAATTTTCTATAAGATCCATTTCTTTCGATATCATTCATATAACCAGCCGATGAAGATAATGATTTAAACTCAATAGTATCTAATGTATCATCTGTACTTAAAAGATTGATAGCATATACTGGTGATGATTCCAACATTTTTTGAATAGTTCTGTGGAAGAATGAACCTTTTCTTTCTAATCCTCTGTCAAGTTGACCAAAGACTGATTCTAAGTCATTAACTGTTGTAAGTCTGATAGGTGTATTTACTGGTCCTTTTTTTGAAACACCAATAATCATATTAGTAATAACTTCTTCAACCACCGGAGGTTGAATGATTGAATTGTCAATTTCTTCTACAAAGATTCCGGGTCTTTTGTATTTTCCAATTTGAATTGCCATGTTTTTTAATATTTTTTTTTATGTTATAGAGTATATATAAAGTATAAAAAGTGATATTTTTCCTATTTTTAATTATTTTTTGATATTTTCTTTATATTATCTATAATATTCTTCTCCACATCGGTCATTTTTTTGTTTAGAACTGATTGTGCATCAGAAATTTCCTTAGTTATTGATGATATTGATGTTGTATTTGTTGATATTCTATTATTTATATCAGTTATTTTAGCAGTAACTGCTTGCTTTGTAGAGTTATCCTTAGATAATTTTAATTCTTCATTAAAATCATCTTTTTTTAATTTATCATTAGTTATATCTTTTTGAATATTATCAACTTTTCTTGTTAGTTTAGCAATATGTAAATATTCAACTAAAAAGGGATTTCTATCTTGACCTGGCAAAGCATCTATTTTACCAACAATTGACTCTATTTTCTTTTGTAAGTCAGAATCTATTTTGATTGTTAGGTAAGCCGTGTCTATAAGAGGCTTCTTTATTTTATATTCAGCAAGTTGATTTTTAAGTGTTGTCAACTTTTCTTTAGCCATTTTAACATCTGGTTCATCTGTTATATTTACATCAAATTCAGATTCTTCTAAAAAGATTTTATATGATTTTAAGTTTCTCATTATTTATCAGTCACTGATGTGTTTTTAATGTCATTAGCACCAACAATATTTATAAATCCACCATTGGTTCTAATTGAGTTAGATGGATTTTTTAATCTAAATCTTGAGAATGTTTCTTGACCTTTCTCATCTTTTATTTTTTCTTGTAAAGTAAAGAACGATTGAAAGTTTATAACATCTTCCTTTTCAACTAATATTGATTTTGTAGATGAATTATTTTTAGTCCCATCAAATGATTGTATAAACTTAATAGATTTACTACCAATTAAATTGAATTTACCATCTTTACTAATAAGAGAGCTCAATTTTATTCTAAATCCTTTTATTATGTATTGTTTGTTATCACCTTCTACTAGATCAGTTTTTATAGCATAGTCTAGTTTATTCTTTTCCATTTTAATTGTATTTCCTGACTCTGTAATATATTTTTTAAAAAATCCCATAGTTCCACAATAACTAACATAAGCATATTCTCCTTCTATTGATTGAATATAGAAATATATTTGTCTAGACTTACCATCCAACATAGTTTTAGCAGCAAAGAAAGATCCAACTAAGCTATCACTATTTTCAAATTTTAAAAGTTTATCAGTAAAGTCAAGATTTTTTTGTTTTGGCATATTTTCTGCAACCTCACTTATATCATCTGCTTCTTTTTTACCATCAAATGTAAGTCCATCCTTTTCAATTTTCTTTTTATCAGCGTCTGTAGGACTAAAATATTTTTCAATAAATTCGGCTTGTTTTCCTTGACCACTAGTACCTCTAGTATCTCCTTTATAAAGAGTATCACCATCAAGCATATCATTCATAAACTTCAAAAGATTTTTACCAGCATCTTTAATTATTTTACCATCTGATGTTTTAATAACTGTTTCTTCTCTAAATATTTTTTGATATTTAGTTTCTTTTTTTATATTCTGAACAGCATTTTCCCACTGATTGAAAATTGCGTTATTTCTATATGGTCCACCCGAAGAACCAGCACTTTCTGGAGAACCACCACCAAATGATGTATATTCCATAAATGTTTTGTTAGAAACTTTACCACCAGCTCTTCCAGTTGAAATAACTTGAGTTGTGTGTAGTTTATAAGCTCTATTGAATACTTTCACTATTTCGATAATTGGATCAAGTCCAGATATTGTAACAGCATCCACTTTTCCCGCTTTTTCAATAGCAATTCTAATTTTTTCAGATTGTGATCTAGTTAGCACAAACTCTTTAATATCAACTTTTTTATCCCACCAATCTTTAATCTTTTGAGATGTTGTCATATTAACTGGATCTGAAACTTCACCAGTCTCTTCTGTTTCTTCTGTTTCTTCAGCCTCTTTTATATAAGATAAAAATTTGTTATATTTAATAATAATAGACTCTTTTGTTAATTCAGATTCTTTTTTAGAATATTCTTTACCATCGCTAGTAGTGAAGAAGTAAGATCCATCTTTAACTTTTTCAATCTTTTTGGAAATCTCTTTGCCTTCTTTATTTTTCCATTTTACAACATCACCAACTTTGAATTTAGAAACGGTTGTTGGTGATTCTAACTTTTGATCCGATGTTTTTAAATTCATTATTGACTTGATACCCTCTACAAATGATTGCAAACCTTTACCTGTTTCACCTAAACCACCATATAGTCCTTCTTTATCAAATTTTAAAGCAGTCTTAGCAAATCTTGCTATTTTCTCAGCAACAACAATTTTTTTGTTTTTATCAGAGATTATTTCCATACTTTCTTTGTATAAAGGAACAGTAGGTGCATTTAATGTTTCTTTTTTATCACCTACTAAATATCTATTAACCTCCGTAAAAAGAGATTTTATAACTTCTTTGTTTTTAGAATCTAATGATTTTGATGTTATATCATTTAAGAATTTAACATCCACGCCAATACCTTTATCTTTTGGAGATTCTAATACTTCAATAGCTTTCTTTAATTTAGTAAAAGCTTGAGTTAAATGATCTTCTCCGTCTTTTACATTTGCTCTATCTGGACTTCCACCACCAAGAGCCTCTATTAAACTATAGCTTTCCATTACAAGAACTAAACCAGCAGGCATTGTTTGATTATCCTTTGTGTATTTTGCTAAAACTTGTGTATTTTTAGTTCTAATATCAGTTGATGCTAATTTTTTTGGATTAGCTTTAGGATTCTTTTGAATCTTTTCAACGGTATCTCCGGCCAATGTTGTGTATGTTACTTCAGCTTCTTTAGTTGTACTTTTTTCTTTACTAGTAACATTTAAAATTTTAACTGATTTATAATTAGATAATATAGAAGCTAAAGATTTTAAAGTCTTAACCATAGTGGGGTAAATAGATGATGATTTAGAACCTTCATTATCTTTACCTTCTCCATCAATTTCTTTATCACCTTCTTTACCTTCTCCATCACCTTCTTTACCTTCTCCTTCTTCTTTATCAGCATCTGCTTCAGATTTTCCACCTTCATCATCTTTAAATTGTTCTAAGAATTTTAAAAATTCTTCCAATTGGCTTATTAGAATATCTTTATTTTCAAAGTCTTCAAAGCCTTTAATATCTGAAATTGCTGATTTTGTTAGGTTTTTAATATCACCTACGCTAGCTTCTTCCTCTACAGCTTTTTGTAAACTATCAAGAAAAGAAAAAACTTTAAGTCTTTTAAATTCTTTTTTATCTTCATCTGATAACTCAGCTTCTGCTGAACCTCCTAAAAGATCATCAAACGCATATCTTAGTCTTTTAGCTACGCCTTTTATTCTAACAATATTAGCACCAATCTTTGCTTTTCTAATAGTAGAGTTTATTAATCTACCTAATAAAGAGTCACCCCAAGGTATATCATTGGCAAATGGACCACTATTGTCGCTCTCTTCATTTATTTTAACTAAACCTTCGTAAGATTTGTATTCATCTATTTTGTTTATGCTTCTTTTAAGGAACTCATCTCTATTACTAAGATACTTCATAAATTAATGTAATTTTTTCAGCATATATATTAAAAAACTTTTACTGAAAATTAGTTAAAATAGATAATTATTATTATATTTGTATAAGATAAGAGATGAGGAAGACAAAAAAATAATAAATAAAATTTATAAAATCAGAAATTATCTTTATATTTGTATAACAAAAATAACCACTAAAAGAAAAAAATATGAAATTTGACATCAACAAAGTAATCTGTATCAGCTTAAAATCTCACAACGACAAACAATTGAAAGCTATCTCTGAAGTTTACAAATTAAATTTCAATGCTTTGATTACTATCAAAGATTGTTCATCTAAAATCTGGGTTGAGGCAGGTGGTGATTATGTTATAGCATTTTGTGTTAAATCTGGTGATGGTACTCCAGAAATTAGTGACAAATTTTGTCCAATAACAAAAAGAGAAAGAGACGCTTTGTTAAAAATTACTCCTATAAAAACTCCAAAGATGCCAAAAACAACTAAAGTTGTTGATACTAAAGCTGACAAAAATGTTGAGGTTTCTAATGTTACTATAGACGATTTAATTCCTGATTTAGATGTAGTATTAGATTTAGACATTATTCTAGAAAAAATAAGTGCTACTGGTATGAAGTCTTTGACTAAATCAGAATTAGACTTTTTGAACAACCTTAGCAAATAAAAAAAATCATTTTTTTACATATTCTTAAAAAACCAGTCATATGACTGGTTTTTTTATTTTAAAATATATTTTTTTTACACACCTTTTAAATTTTAGCAAAATACAAGATTGCCGATTTGATAATAAAAAATTAGAATATATAAGACATACAAATTCATATTTTATTATGAGATATTCAGAACTAAATTATCGTGGTAAGACTTACACAAGTTCTAGTGAAATCAACGATATTCTTATTAAAGAGAAATTCTACTGGCTTATTGACTCAGAAATTGAAAACGCTCAGTTAGAAATAAAAAACAACACACTTATATGGAAAAACGGCAGTTTCTACACAGGAGATTGGTACTATGGTATTTTTAAAGATGGTAACTTCTATGGAAACTGGGAAAATGGTATATGGGAAAACGGCAATTTCAGTGGCAAATGGAACAGTGGTATTAATCTTACACAGATATAAAAATTAACATGATTACTATGAAGAGAAAAAGAATTACTCTTGAAAAACAACAAGAGAAGGAAATTTTGAATCAAAGAGAGTTAAAGATGACTAAAGAAGGAAATGAATACTTCTTTGAAATCGGACAAGAAATGACATCAGACGTAGCTGAAGCAGTTTCAATTCTAATGAGAAAAGTTGACTGGAATGATCCTATTTGGAACACAGCAATTGATAAAAAAGTGATATATGAAAATATAACTCCAGAAAAGTCACTATACTGGTTATCGGGTGGATATAAAGAATGGAACACACTAGATCACTATAATAGACCTTGGTGTGATTGTTACTTAGAATTTCAAGAAGAATTTGGATTTCTTATAGTAAATTTAGTTAAAAAATCAAAAACATTATTAGACCTAAGAAACGCATTTATGAAATACCTAAATTTACCAACATTATATAATTTCGCAATAAGTAAAAATATGGTAAGAATATAAAAATAAAAATACATTTAATAAAATCCTGTCAAAAATGATGGGATTTTTTATTTAATATATACTCTATGGAAAAAATGAAAACGATTTGCAAAAATCCTTGGTGTAAAGGACATTTCTATTATACAGAAACAGATATGGTTGAAGTAAAAAGCGATATTAAAATATCTAAAATAGAAAACTTATTAAATGAAGTTCAAAAAGTCCCACCAAGTCAATGCCCTAAATGTATAAGTTTTAATAGTGAACTAAGCGCCGGTGTTGAATGGAAAGATAAAGAATATGAAGGTAGTAGATTTGATGGTATACCTCATCAAATTAAATATAAAGTAACAAATTATAAATTATAATGAAAGCACATTTTTTTGATCTAGACGCAATATTAACAACTAATAGCAAAGTTTGGATAGTTGATAAAACTATTCCAAATATACCTATTATGAAAATATCAAAAAGTGATTTTAATTTAATTAAAAAAGGTATTTATAAAAGTCAAAGAAATTCTATAGATTTTAACGGATATACATATTGGTTACCAACAGATTTATTTGAAAGGTTAAAAATTAAAGCCAAAAATAACAGAACCGATGTTTCCAATTTAGCTTTTTCTCTACAAGAATTTATGAATAAAGAACTAATTGAAAATCTAGATTATGATATTAATTTAGAAAATATTTTACATTTGAAAAATACAGATGATGATATTTATGTAATATGCTCAAAGAATACTAAAAGAAACTATGAGCTAATGATATCTAAAATAGAAGATAAATTAAAAGAAAATGGATTATTTATTAAAAAGTTTTATTTCATATCTGAAACATTTTATAATAGAGTATCCGATGAAATCGCTCATAAGAAAGTTAGATTATTATTACAACATATAGTTGGTCTTAAAACAGAAGGTGATAAATTTACTGAAGAAAAGTTAGACCAATATGATGAGTTATTCTTTTATGATGATGAGGAAAATGCTGTTAAATTATCAAAAGAATCTAATAGACTTCTAACAGTTTTGCTATCAAACACTGATACTAAATTAAAAGAAATTATTAAAGAAGATTTAAAGTCTAAAAATCACACATTATATGTTAATCTAATAACTGGTAACAAAGTAAATAGATTTGTAACAACTAAAGTAGATATACAATTTAGTAATTTAATAACAGTATTTGAAAGTTTTAAATGGAGATAACTATTTATCCTTCTCTTTATTAATCATAGCATTCTTAATTAAATCATTAAGCTTTCTATTATCCATTATCTCACCTCCACCTATTGATTCACTTGCTGACTCTTCAGCCGCTATATTTTGAGCTTTAATAACTTCTGGATTCTCAATTTCATTAAGACCTAAATCTTTTCTTAATCCTTTATAGAATTTCTCAAGTTCAGTTCTTTGTGTAGATGAAAATTTAGAATTTTCTCTAATTTGACCAATTGTCTGATTAACAACTTCATGCATTCTAGCAGAATTATCACCATTATCAACTTGTCTTAACTGTGATAAGAAGTTCTTTCTAGTCATTTTTGATAAGAAGATTGTTTCAGCATATACTTTAGCATCTTCTTTCATTTTATTCCTTATATAAGGATGTTCTTTTAATTGAGGTACATCACTCAAATATAAATCAATAAGAGATTCTAATACTTCCATAGACTGTTGGCTAGCAACTGTCATATCCGAGTCATAATCATATATTTCTATTTCACCTAAATCTGGTAGATCTTCAGGTCTGGCAAGATGTTTACTTATATCAAATTCGCCACTTTCCGATTGGATTTCATCGAATTCATCTTTGATTCTATTTCTTTCGTTCTCTGTTTTTGACATAGAAGGCGGTTTTTTACAATATATATTAAAAAATATCCTTTCCTAAAATATGGCATTCACGCAACAAAAAGAAAGACAAATGGTTTTTACAACCAAACTAGTAGAAGAGGCAACCGATAAGATAAATGATGGAATAGTCCTTAAACGATATCAGAACCCTTGGTTAAAAAGTGAAATAGGCTTGAGAAGATCAGGTGTTTCATTTAGAATGACCGACGATGAACAACAAGAATATGTTAGATGTGCATTAGATGTTCACTACTTTGTAGAAAAATATTGTAAAGTAAAAAGAGAAGACGGTTCTATTGGTTCTATTAAATTAAGAGATTACCAAAAAGAAATGCTTGATAGTTTTGTTAATAATAGATTTAGTATTCTAATGGCAAGTAGGCAGATAGGAAAATGTTTTTCATTCAATACTTTATGTAGTGTTGAAAAGGATGGTATTCAGATTGACTTCCGTATTGGAAAGCTATATTATTATTTACTATCAAAGGAAAGAACTTTGACTTTTTTTGAAAAAGTCAAAGTAAAGTTATACGACTGGTTATACTTTTTAGAAACATATAACCAACTTGAAAGGAAGCCATAAATTTTTAATATATAATAAAAAAAAATAAATTTATATATGGAAATTAATGATAATAGAGAAACGGTAACTTGTAGAATATGTGGCGAACAATGTAAAAGAATATATGGTAAACATCTAAAATTTAAACATGAGAATATGTCAACTGATAAATATAAAGAGTTATATCCTGGTGCGCCAATAATGGCTTTATCTGATAAAGAGAAAACAACTACAAATAGCGGCAAACACATGAAAGATGAAAAATATAAAAAGATGTTTTCTGATATGTTTAAAGGTGATAATAATCCTAATCATAAAAGTAAAACTACCGAGATAGAAAGGAAGAGTAGAAGTCCATTTTCAAAGAATTTCACAAAATATAATGGTATAGAAAATGTTGAAGAACATATAAGTTTTTTTGCAAAAAATGCAATTAAGGATAGAGTTTCAGATACTACATTACAATATTATTTAAATAAAGGCTATTCAATTGAAGATTCTGAGAAACTTCTCAAAGAAAGACAAACCACATTCTCACTTGAAAAGTGTATTGAAAAATATGGATATGATGCTGGTCATAAAAAATGGGTAGATAGACAGGAAAAATGGTTAAAAAATTATCAGAGAGTTAATTATAGTAAAATAAGTCAAGAAATGTTTATATCTGTATATAAAGAACTACTAAATGTTGGTTTTTTTGATAAAGTTTATTTTGCAAGACTTGATAAAAATAATAATATACACGAAAGTAAGAATAACTATGAATATAGATTGGAATTAAACAAATCATATATACTGCCGGACTTTTTTATACCTAGTCTAAATTTAATTTTAGAGTTTGATGGAACTTATTATCATAGGAACACAACCGAAAATAAGAAAAGAGAAATGATAAGAGATGAAAATATTATAAATTCGGGATATAAGCTATTACACATAAGTGAAAAAGAATATAATGAAAATAAAGAATTAACTATTTTAAAAGTGGTTAATTTTATACTAAAAACAAAACAATTGAAAAATGTTTAATTTTTTTAAAAAATTCCTAATATTTATTATTGAGAATTTAATAGAGTTAATAGAAAAATATGAATATAGAAAATTATTACTTGATGATGATGATATATCAAAAAAGATATTAAATTCAATATCACTATTTGATTTAAAAGTTAAAACTGACACCGGTTATCAATTAGTGACTGATATACATATTACACAACCATATAAATATTATATTGTTAAGACTAAAGATTTTGAATTACTATGTGCTGATAATCACATACTATTTGATAAAAACTTCAAAGAGGTATTTACAAAAGATTTGAAAATTGGTGACCTAATACAAACAGAAAATGGAAAACAAGAGGTTACTTTTTTAAGTTCCAAAAATTTTAAGACATCTATGTTTGACGTGACCGTTGACCATCCAAATCATAGGCTCTACACAAATGGTATATTATCACATAATACAATATCATCTTCTATTTTCATGTTACATAAAATATTATTTGATAATGATAAGAACATAATGATTGTAGCCAACAAAGGAGATACTGCCGTTGAGATTGTTGATAAGATTAAATCTATCTACTCGTTACTGCCTTTATTCTTAAAGCCGGGTATTAAAACTTGGAACCAAAAGTCATTAACATTTGAAAATGGGTGTAGAATTAAAACATCAGCTAGAACAAAGACTCCGGCAATAGGTTTTACTATTGACGTACTTTATTTAGATGAGTTTGCTCATATTCCTTCAAATATTATTGAACCATACTATACCGCTGCTTTTCCAACAACAGCCGCCGTTCAAAACTCAAAAATTATTATAACTTCTACTCCAAATGGTATGAACTTATTTCATAGGTTACTAACAGATGCTGAGAGACCTGAGGGGGATCCAATGAGAAATAACTATAAGCCGATGAGAGTTTACTGGTATCAAGTACCTGGTCGTTTTGTTACTTATATTAGGTTAAATCCACATAAAATGTATGAATATGGTGTGACTAAAGAAGAGATATTTGATTTGGTTAATCAAAAATGGGGTAGTCAAACAAAAGTTTTTATGGAATATAACATGGACTTATTAAAAGATGTTATTAATATATTTAATGATGATAAATGTACAGATGATGATGTTAAAAAATTAACTTTTACAGATAAGAAAGGATTTGAAGTTCCTATTATGGCTATTGCTGAGGTTACAACTTGGAAAGAAGAAGCTATAAAAGATATTGGTGGGGAAGATGCTTTTAATCAAGAGTATGGTTTAAGATTTATTAATGCGTCTAAATCACTATTGAATGAGGTGATTATCGATGAGTTATTGAAAAATAAAAAACATTATGTACATGAGCCTATATTTGAGTTTGATAAAAAATTAAAATTTAGTTATACTGATTTAAAATGGATTGAGGATGATAATGCTTTTATCCCATTAATGAGAAAAGATTATAAAATTGTAATATCTGTCGATATATCAGAAGGTCTTGGACAAGACTACTCTATTATAAATATATTTAGGGTTTCTGAGAAACCAAAAGATTTAATAGAATTACAGAAACCATCATATAAATCAATAGTTGATTTCTTTAGGTTAGAACAAATAGGTATTTATAGAAACAACTATATTTCTGTTAAGCAGTTAGCCGAGTTACTTTATATGATAGTATTTGAATACTTAAATCCGGATAATTGTAAAGTAGTTGTTGAGTTGAATAACTATGGTAATACTCTTTTTGCTGAATTACCTCACGTTTTTGAAGGTAATAATAATTATGGCTCTTCTGTATTTGTTAGATATAAACATAGAGCTGATGCTAATGAAGAAAAAGTAGGATTAAAAGTAGGAGAAAATAAAAATCTAATGGTTAAGGATTATCAAGATCTAATGCAAACTAAAGCATTTGTCATTACCAATGAGGATAATATTAGAGAGATCACAACATTTGTTAAACACACTACCTCTGCCGGTAATACAAGATATGCGGCTGATGTTGGACATGATGATACTGTAATGAGTATTGTTAATGCTACAACTGTTTTTAGTAAACATGAATTTTCTGAAATGATTGAAGACTGGTCTGTTAAGTTTGTTGATAAGGAGTATATGAACTATGTCAGAGAAACATTAAAAGGTGTTGATTATGTTGAGGGTATTGATTATGGTCAAGTTCTAAAAATAAGAAGACAACAAATGAATAGATTCAAAGCAAATAATAATGGATTTGGTGGAAATGGCACTAACTGGTTTGGTAAATAAAAAAAGACACATTTCTGTGTCTTTATATTAGTTGTTTGCCTCCATCGTGGCACTTAATCCAGCACTTCTGAGTTTATCCTTCATAGTTGTTATTGTTTCAATATCTCCGTATTTAACATCACACTTTCCGTTGTAGTGAACAATATGAGCACACTGTGTGGCTTGGTCTTGTTCATGTTTACATATCTTCACAAGACAAGTAATAACCCAATCAAATGTATTGTGATCATCGTTATGTAAAACCAGTTTGTATGGTTTAGATAAAATTTCTTCTACTTTTGATGATGTCTTCTTTTTTGTAATTGTTTCCATCTTTTTATTTTTTATTTATTTTTTTAATAAATCTTTTATAGTAATATCTAATAATTTTTTTTAATTTCTCTATTAACAACATCGACCATTGTTATTTCACAATCAATTGTTTTTGACCATTCTTCAAATTTAACTAAGTGTTCCTGTCTGTCGTCATATAAAATAAATTCTTTTACACCAAGTTCTTCAATTTTTTCTTCAAATAGTTTAGTTTTAAAGTTGTAAGTATCACCACCCCAGTTAAGGTGAATTTCATCAAATGATAAGTTGTGATTATTTAATATAGTCTCGACATGTTTCAACATATTAGGTACTTTTTTAAGTCGACCTGTTGCTAGTATAACATAGTTATCTTGATCTGAAACAGCTTCTAAGTATTTTTTATAGACCCAAGGATTTAATTGAACATCAAAAACCTCGGGGTTAATACTCTCAGCTCTTCCCCACCAACCACCATAGGGCCAATCAGTTCCTGTTTTTTCTTTCCAAATTATCTTACCTTCTTCAGGCTTTGGGGTGTGACACAATGTGTCATCAAAGTCAAATGCTATTAGTCTTTTATAAGTCATGAATTAAGTTATTATTTTAAATATTTACAAATATATATAAAATTTATCAAATTGAAAGGTCGGTTTGTTAAAATAATATATAATTCCAAAAATAATAAGTTTTTATGAAATTAGATATTAAATCAATTTTGATATTAATCTTACTTGGATTGACACTTTTATTTGGTTTCAAATGGTTTTTTTCAGGTGATAAAGAATCAAAAGAAAGAGTCAAACAATTGGAGCAACAATTCAAAGATTTAGAGTCTCAAAAGAAAGCAGTTGATTTGGAAATAATAGCTTGGAGACAAAAATCTGATAGTCTTAAACAGTTAGGTATTAGATTACAATCTGAAGTAATTAAACAAGAATCTTTAACTAAAAGGGCTGAAGCTGAGGCTATAAAGTCTAAAGCTATCTTAGATAAATTGAGAGGGGATTTAGCAGAAACTCAAAATAAAATTAAACAAATTAAGAATAATCCGCCTAATAGAACAGGAAATGACCTTTTAGAATCATTAAAAAATAAAACAATACATTAATATGAAAAAGTTTTTATCACTTATAGCTTGTTTTTTGTTGAGTTTAAGTACTTATTCACAATACTCAAAAGCTAAAATAGATTATCCAAAATTTGAAACAGACTCAAATGGTCAAAAGGTTATTGTAATGACCATTGAACAAGCTCAGTCACTTGATAACGCTACTGATCTATTGGTACTTTTAGAAAAACAAAGTACTCAAATTGGTAAATATGATTCAGTCTGTATTAAAGTTATCAATGATAAAGAACAAGTAATTGCTTCTCATAAATTAGAAATTGATAAATTAAAAGAGATTTTGAATAATAAAGACCAACAAATTAAATCATTACAAGATGAGTTTGAATCACAGCTTAAAAAATTTATACTTTTAGAAGAACAAGTTGATAATAGACAAAAGGTTATTGATGAAAAGAATTTACAAATAAGAAAAATTAAAACTAAAATGGTATTTGGCGGTCTAGGTGGAGGCGTTGCAATAATAGGGTTGTTGATAGTATTATTAATGACTCATTAAATGATAAAAAATGAGTTTTAATACTTAATATATAATCTATGGTTTGTAAAAGATGCGACAGACAGGAAAGTAGAACTCCTAAATCACATTATTGTGAAGTTTGTTTTAAATTAGTTAGATTAGATACCTACACAAGATCACATAGAAATAATAAAGATAAGAGAAATAAAGTAAGCTCTGATTATAAATGTAAAAATAGATCTAAAATATCAGAATATAACAAAAA
>Ga0114959_10002836_pt1 | contig 13948 bp, 14 predicted proteins | sample C_130625_EF_Meta_FD_87317 | JGI IMG/M metagenome (GOLD analysis project Ga0114959, IMG submission 87317) | Freshwater microbial communities from Lake Croche, Canada to study carbon cycling - C_130625_EF_MetaG | ecosystem: Environmental > Aquatic > Freshwater > Lake | place: Lake Croche, Canada...
AAACACCGACAACTACGACATGATGGTGATTACAGGTCAAGTTGTGGCAATTACATCGTTTACTACCAATTTAACTGGAACTCCTGTTAACGGTCAAAAATTGATAATTTCAATTACAGGAACAGTCGCAATTGGAATTACTTGGGGCGCAAAGTTTGAACCATCAACAGTACCATTACCAACAACCACGTTTTCTACAAATCGTTTGGATGTTGGTTTTATTTGGAACGTAGCCACAAGTGCGTGGCGTTGCGTGGCGGTGGCTTAATCATGACAACGATTGTTCTTACTGGCTCTGGAACGTGGAACTTACCTGACGATTGGAATGATGCAGACAACAAAATTGAAGTGTATGGGCCGGGGGGTAATGGTGCTACATCGGGTTCTGCATCGTTTTCTGGTGGTGGTGGCGGCGGTGGTGGCTATACAAAAGGAACTAATATACCTTTAAGGGCGGCAAACCTTGCTGGTCTTATAACAAGTAAATCGTATAGTACAGTTCTTGGAAACCCTGCATGGTTATGGGAAACACCCGGCACATCTGGTTTATTAATTTTTGCTAACTATGGGCGTAACGGTTCTGGTATTTCAGGCGGTGTTGCGGGCGATGGGGGGACAGCAATAATAAACGGTGTAAGCTACACATCAATTTACAGAAACGGCGGTATCGGTGGTGCTGGTCGTACATCTACAACAGCGGCGGGTGGTGGCGGTGGTGGAGCAGCAGGGCCTAACGGTGATGGGGGTGCTGGTGGTACTAATACGGCTACTTTAGGAACAACAGGCCGTGGCGGTGGTGGTGGTAACGGCGGTGGCGCTGGTTCAAGTGTTTCTGCATTAGGTGGAACGGCTGGAATGTTTGCTGGTGCTGGTGGTGATGGTGGCGCTAACACTGTTAGTGGTTCTACTGGTGGAGCAGGTATTACAGCTTATTCAGTTTATTCTGGTGGCGGCGGCGGTGGTGCTGGTGACGGAACAGGCGGTACTGCAGGTGGTACGGGCGGTTCTTACGGCGGCGGTGGTGGTGGAAGCGGTTCTGCAACAAACTCAACAGGCGGCAGTGGTCGTTCTGGCATCATTATTATTAACTACACGCCAATAGCAAACGGCAATTTCCTTGCATTTTTCTAAGGTTAATCATGGTAGTAACTTGGACAATTACACAACTTGAACACAAAATAACAAATAAATTTGTGACTGTTGCATATTGGACTGCAACGGCGACAGATGAAAATTATTCATTGTCTACATCCGATGTTTGCGGCTGGCCTGAAAGCGAGCCTACCATTCCATACGATGAGCTTACACAAGACATAGTGTTAGCTTGGATTTGGGCAAATGGAGTAGACAAAGATGCAGTAGAAGCACGCCTAGCCAATCAAATTGAAATGCAAAAAAATCCCGTCAGTGCAACTGGCTTACCTTGGTAAAAAATATGAAATTACCTCAATTACCCCAAGACAAAGCCAATCATCTGGCTTACGGCGCTTTGACATTTTGCCTCGTGTTGCTGATAGCGCACTTTCTGTTTCCAAATAATCAAATTGGATTTGCTTGTTTGATTACGATTCTTTCAGCCATTGGCAAAGAAGCTAGTGATGCTTGGATCAATTGGAAAGCCACTGGCAATCCAATGAAAGGCCCACATGGCGTTGAGCTGCTGGATGCAGTAGCTACAATTTCTGGCGGCGCTTTAGCTGGGTTGCCTTTACTTATATTGCAAATCCCAAGAATTTAAGGATAAAAAATGACTCAGCCAATTGACATCATTACCAGAGCCATGAAAGACATTGGCGCTATTGCTGCTGGTGAAAATCCAACGGCTGATGAAGCGCAAGACGGTTTGGATATGCTCAACGATATGTGCGCCCAGTGGTCAAATGAAAACATGATGGTTTTCTATCGCACAGAATTGATTTTTCCAACCGTGCAAAATACTGTGCAATACACGTTAGGGCCAGGCGGTTCTGTTGGTTCTACCTTTACAGGATCAATCTCTGGCAACGTCCTGACCGTTACAGCCATTACTAGTGGTGGCATAACGATGGGCATGACCTTATCTGGATCAGGCATTACCGCTGGAACAACTATTGTGGGCTTTGGAACAGGTGCAGGCGGCAACGTTAAAGAAGCTGGTACTTACACGGTCAGTATTCCGCAAACGGTCTCTAGCACTACAATTAGTGCCTATTACGAACGACCATTGACCATTGAATCAGCCTTTGTGCGGGTTGCTACAACACAAGGTGGGTCGAGTGTTGCTGGCGGTTATTTGGACTATCCTGTGGCTATTCTGAGCCTTGAAGAATACGAATCTCTTGGCATCAAACAGCTAAATGGCCCTTGGGCAAAGATGATCTACTATATGCCTGCCGAAACCCTTGGCACGGTGTATGTGTTTCCCAACCCGTCACAGGGTGAACTGCACTTGTTCACGCAAACTATTTTTAGGCAATATCAAACCATCAACGACACAATTACTTTGCCACAAGGCTATAACATGGCTTTGCGCTGGTGTCTTGCTGAACGTCTGATGCCGATGTATGGTAAATCAAGCCAGACGCAAATTGCATTGATTACCAGTTATGCAGCACAAGCAAAGGCTACGATCAAGCGCACCAATATGAGACCACCGCAAGTTTCTCGCTACCCAGATGCGTTAATGATGGGTAAGGCTAAAGATGCTGGTTTCATCATGGACGGAGGGTTTAGATAATGCCAGACTTTGGTTTTGTCGGGGCTTCTTATGAAGCACCATCCATCTATCAAGATGCACAAGAGTGCATTAACTTCTTTTGCGAGATTGACCCTACTAAACAACAGGGCGCAAGAGGGGTGGTGGCAATGTACCCAACGCCTGGCCTTGTAAAAATTGCTCAATTAGTAAATGCAGAAGTGCGGGGCTTGCATACTCTTTCAAATGAAAATTATTTAATTGCTGTTGCTAGCAATATTGTGTACAAGGTTGATACTAGTTATACAGCTACACAAATTGGAATTTTGACTACTACTACAGGGCCAGTTTCCATATCCGATAACGTTACCAATAACGGCATGACTGCTTACATTGTGGACGGGGTGAATCGGTACACATGGATTGAATCAACCAATACGTTTGCAACACTAGCAAGCACAGATGGCCCATGGCAAGGCGCTACAGTTGTGGATTCCATTGATGGATACAACATTTATAACCAGCCAAATACGTTTAATTGGGCTTGTACTGACTTGAATTCAAGTTCATCTAGCCTAGCCTTGTACGGGTCAGCTAACGGTTTTCCTGACAACATTGTGAGCCTTATTGTAGACCGCAGGCAAGTTTATTTGCTAAAAGATGTAACTACCGAAGTTTGGACAGATGTAGGCAATACGATCACAGGGATCACAACTTTTCCATTTGCTAGAGTGCCTGGCACAACCGTGCAATCTGGTGTTGGTGCGGCATTTTCTGTGGCACGTTTTGGGACTTCTTTTGCCGCTGTTTGCAAGGATACCCGAGGCGACTCAACCATTGAAGCAATGGTTAATTATGAATATAAAAAGTTTTCTACCCATGCTGTTGAACAGTCATTAACTAACGAAATAACCCATGATGCGGTGGCTTATACCTACCAAATTGAGGGTCATGAAATGTATGTGGTGACTTTTCCGTCAGTTGGGGAATACGGTCTGACTTGGGTTTACGATGGATCAACTCAGCAATGGCACAAATGGTTGTCTTGGGATTCTACACTTGGAGTGTACAAACGCCATCGTTCAAATTGTGGGTGTTACTTTAACAATCAATATATTGTTGGAGATTATGAAAATGGCAAGTTGTATAGCATTGAAAATGCGGTTTATACAGAAGATGGCGCAACAATTCGCCGTATGCGCCGTGCGCCTCATATAACTACTGATTTGCAAAGACAATATTTTGAATCGTTCCAAATTCAGTTTCAGCCAGGCGTTGGCTTAAATACAGGTCAGGGCAATGATCCACAAGCCATGTTGCGCTGGTCAAATGACGGCGGTTCTACTTGGTCAAATGAGCATTGGGTAACCATTGGCAAGATCGGACAATATGCCAACCGTGCGCTTTGGAGGCGTTTGGGCTATGCAAGGGATAGAATTTTTGAAGTAGTGATCAGTGATCCTGTAAAGGCTGTCATAGTTTCCGCTGAGTTGAAAGCAAGCGCAGGTGAAAATTAATGGCAACAATGCCAAACACCAATATCAACATACCGTATTCGGCATTTATTGACGAATCCACGGGCAGGCCGACTCAGGCTTGGCTGTTGTGGTTGATGAGTCCAAATTTCATTACGGTAAATCTTAGTTCGGCATTGGCTGTTAGTTCTGGTGGTACAGGGTTAACCACTATTCCCACCAATGGGCAGCTTTTAATTGGTAATGGGTCAGGCTATACCTTAAACACACTTGGCACTGGCGTTGGCATTTCAGTTGTCAATGCGGCAGGAACAATCACAATTGCAAATACTGGTGTTCTGTCAAACATTGCAGGTAGCGGAATATCAGTAACTAGCGCCACAGGAAATGTGACCATTGCCAATACTGGCGTTTTGTCATTCAGTGGCGGTACAACTGGATTAACTCCAGCAACGGCTACAACAGGCAATGTTACTTTGGCTGGCACATTAATTGCTGTAAATGGCGGCACGGGTCAATCCTTGTATGCAGTCGGTGATTTGTTATATGCCGATACAACAACAACATTGGCTAAGTTGCCTGATGTAGCAACTGGTAACGCATTAATTTCTGGGGGTGTAAGCACAGCGCCAGCATGGGGAAAAATTGGTCTTACAACCCATGTCAGTGGCGTTTTACCTATTGCCAACGGCGGCACAAACGGTTCTGCAACCCCTACAACCAACGGCATTGCCTACGGAACAGGTACAGCGTATGCCTTTACCGCTGCGGGAACTACGGGACAAGTACTAACCGCAACTACGGGCAGCGCACCGACATGGGCAAGTCCTGCGTATTCAGGAACAGTTACTAGCGTTAGTTTTACTGGCGGCATCATCACAGTTGCTACGCCAACCACCACGCCAGCTTTCACGGTGGCGGGTACAAGCGGCGGCATAGTTTATTTTTCAAGCAATACAACTTGGGCATCCTCTGCTGCGCTGACTCAGTACGGCGTGGTTTATGGTGGTGGTGCTGGCGCTGCGCCTGTTTCTACGGCGGCTGGCACTACAGGTCAAGTGCTAACAGCCACAACAGGCGGCGCACCTACTTGGGTAACCCCAACATCCGGTGGCACGGGTACAGTTACTTCTGTGTCAGTGGTATCAGCCAACGGTTTTGCTGGTACGGTGGCAACCGCTACAACAACTCCAGCCATTACCCTAACTACCAGCGTCACAGGGCTTTTAAAAGGCAATGGCACGGCAATATCTGCTGCTACTGCCAATACAGATTACCAAGGTGTTGCAGCGCCCGTCACCAATACTGCTGATTTCACCGTTGCGGCTACTGACATTTGGTTAATTAACAACAAATCTGGCTCAACCTGCACGGTGACCTTGCCAACAGCTTCAAGCTGGTCAGGTAGGGTTTTGCGGTTTTTAAATTATCAAGCTCAGTCGGTTGTTTCAGCGTCTTCCAATGTTGTGCCTCTGACGGGCGGTGCTGCGGCTACTTCCATTTTGTTGGCAAGCACAGGCGATTCTGCTACGCTGGTATCGGACGGCACAAACTGGTTGATAACTCAGTACATACCGAATAACATCTTGTTGTTGGAATAATGATGACTTACAATCGTATTAGTCCATTTGTTTTCATAAAGGAAATATTGTGAACGATCTGGAATTGCCAAGCTATGTAAGCCGAGAGCAAATAGACCGTTTGCAATCGGAAATGGTCAAAATGCCGCAAGCTGAATTGTTGACTGAGCATTTTTTCAGCCCTGGTATGTATTGCCGCCGAGTTTACCGATCAGCAGGAACATTGATTGTGGGCAAAGTTCATAAAGAACCCCACTTTTTTTTATGCGCTAAAGGTGAAATAATCGCATGGACAGAAAACGGCATGAAGAAGTTGCAAGCTGGCGATTTGATTGAATCCAAAGAGGGTACAAAGCGGGTTACTCTGGCTGTGACTGATGCTATTGGCATTACGATTCACAGAACTGATAAAACTGATCTTGATGAGATTGAAGCTGAATTAATTGAACCTGATGATTTAGCATTGTTTGATTCTTCAAATCAAATTAAAGAGATTGTCAGTCAAATGAAAAAATTGGAAGGGGATTAATATGACTTGGGTAGCAGTAGCAGTCGGCGGTGGCGCAGTATTGAGCTACGCGGGGTCTCAAAACCAAGCGGACGCTGCAAGAGATGCCGCTAATACACAGCTTCAAGGCACGTTAGAAGCATCTCGTCAACAGCGGGAAATGTTTGACATCCTAAACAAACAGCAAGAACCGTATAGAGAAGCTGGCTATGGTGCGTTGAGCAAAATCAACACAATGCTTCCGCAGTTCACTAGGACATTTACACCTGCTGACTTAACTGCCAACCTTGCGCCAAACTATGAATTCATGAAACAGCAAGGATTAGGTGCAACTGCTCAAAACGCAAACGTGGCAAGCCCAGGCTCAAACGTTGATCTTGCCAAAACCATGTTTGCTGAAAATTATGCAAAAAGCGGCTATCAGGATGCGCTTACAAATTTTCGTAATCAGCAGACTGACATTTTCAATCGGTTATCTGGTATTGCTGGCATTGGTCAAACAGCCCAAGGACAAGCCCAAGCACTTGGTTCGTCAACAGGTACAAACTTAGCCAACCTTGCTACTGGCGGGGCAAATGCCATTGCTGGCGGTCAAATTGGCGCAGCTAATGCACAAGCAGGGGGATTGCAAAACCTTGGCAATTCCGCAATGATGTATGGACTTTTAAATAAAAATAATAGTGGCATTAATTTAGGGGCATCACAAAATCCCACAAGTTCATATCCAACTGATGCCTATGGTAATGTTTTGCTTGGTAAATAAGGATAAAAAATGGCCGACATTAACCCAATTACACCAGTAGCTGCTGGAATCCAGCCGCCGCAACAAATGTCACTTGGTGACATGATGAATATGGCTCGAGGTGCTCAGGCGTATCAGCAAGCAGGACAAGTAAATCCTTTGTTGTTGCAACAACAACAGCAATCTACACGCATAGGAGAAATTGGATTAAGCGTAGAAGAACAAAAAAATATTGAACGCAAAAATATGCAAACCTTTTTTGCTGACCCTGCTAATTTTCAAACTAACGGAAGAATTGATATAGATAAAATTAATGCTGTTGTGCCAACACTTGCGCCATTGACTGGCCCTGATTACATCAGCAAGATGAGCACATTAAGCACCGCACAAACTTCTGCAATTGAAGCCAAACAAAAACTGACTCAAGATCAACGTAGCATGATCGCTCAAAGATTTTCTATCTTAGGTCGTATGGGCGTACAAGATAAAAATGCTTACATAAAAGAAATGGATTTATTAAAACAAGAAAATCCAGACAATTCTGATTTGCATAAATTAATTGACGCATATAAAGTAACTTGGAATGAAATGCCATCTGGCCCTGATTTGCCTGGCAAAGCAATAGCTGGCGCACAAACTTTATTGACTCCTGCTCAACAACAAACAACATTTGCACCGCAAGCAGGCACACTTGCTACTGGTGCTGAGATTAAGCAAACAACAACAACTCCAAGCGTTGGCGGTCAAGCGCCAAATATTAAAGTTGGTGGAACACTGGCATATTCTCAATTGCCGCCTGGCAGCCGCATGACTGATACAGGCACAAAAGATTTGAACAACAATTCAATCTTCAATGTTTTTGATGCAAATGGCAGGGCAATAGGTCAAACAACTGTGCCTGCTGGAGTTGATGCTAGTCAATTGCCTGGCGCTGCCCCTGCGACTACTCCACCCGTTGGCGCTGCAACAACTGCGCCCGTGACACAACAACAAACTACTGGTACACCAATAGCTGCCGCTGCACCTGTGCTTCAAAATGCACCTGTAAGGCTTCCAGAAGGCTTAACAGCCGCACAACAAATCAAAGCGGGTACTGAGGTAGCGCCAGGCATGAGATTGCCTTATACCGTCAGATCAGCAAGCCAGCCCTACATCAAAGAACCAACAGAAGAAAGAGACCAAACTGCTGGTGCTGACTACCGCAATAGATTAATTGACGCGCAAGGCAAATTAACACAAGGTCGCAGAAACGTGGAAGAAGTTATCCAAACAGCTTCTGGAGTTGGTGAAAAATTAATGTTTCCAGGCGGCGGCATTATGGGTCGATTAGAACAAAAAGCATTGTCTGCATTAAGAAGCAGTGAATACGATATGCTTGCCAAAGATTTAGCACAAATGGCTTTATCTAATGCCACAGCAATGGGTGGTGCAGGCGGGACTGTTGCTGGCTTGGATATGAATGCCGTAGCTAATGGAACAATTAAAGTACCGCCCGAAGTGTTGATAAAAATTGCCCGTAGAGGGCAAGCCGATCAAACAAATATTGATATGCAAGCCACTGGCGCACAAAAGTTTTCAGAGAAGTATGGCGACAACAACATGAAAGCATATCAGCAAGCATGGAATGCAAATGCTGACAGTAAGATATTTGAAGCCATGAACATCACACGGGACATAGATGATCCTGCAAAACAAAAAGTTGAATTAAATCGACTATTTCCAAATCCAAATCAATACAAGGATTTTCTGAAGAAATATCAGAACATTAAAAAGCTGTCTGAAACTGGGAGTTTGTAAATGGCTGATGTTTTAGAACAATTTCTTGGCGGTTCTGTTTCCGCACCACCTAAGCCAACTGGCGGTTCATCAGTTGTTACTGATCAACTGTTGGACAGTTTGCGCCGTGTTGAAAGCGGCAAAGATAAATTTGCTTTGAACAAAGATACTAAGGCAATGGGGCCGTATCAATTTATGCCTGAAACTGTGCAAATGTTGCACAAACAAGGTATTGAGTTCAATCCATTTAATGAACAACAAGCCCGTGAAGCGGCAAAAACATATCTTGGTCAATTGGTTGAACGCAACAAAGGCGATGTAGATAAAGCCTTGGCGCAGTATGGTGGCTTTGTCACCAAAGACGCATCAGGCTATGTCAATAAAGTCAAGCAAGGTGCAACACAACCAGCCGCACAAATTCAAACGACACAAGCTACGCCAGCCGCACCTAGTGATGCACTAGAAGCATTTTTTACGGGTAAGCCTATTGCTGCACAACCCCCCGCTATTGTTGCCCCAACAAGTATTGCTGGCGCTGGTCGTGGTTCTTATGAGGGATATAGTCAAGCTGGTGAAGCTGGAGGTAAAGTCAAGGCTGCACCTATTACTGTACAAGGTGCAATTGACCAGCCAAGCACAGCAGTGAGACAAATCTTTGGCAATGTGCTGAAAAAAGGCTTTGAAGCCCGTCAACAATTGGGTGAAAGAACTGCTGGCGCAATTGATACTCTTTATGGTGCTGTGCCTGCTTTATATGGTGCTGGTGTACAAGCATTAGCAAGAACAACCCAAACGCCTACACAAGCAGAACAAACAGGCCAAGCCGCCGCTGCCACAATCAATCAACCAATTGGTAAAGCTGCTGGCATTACTGGCAAGGAAACATATCAGCAACCTTTAGGTGGTATTACCCAACCTATTGCCGAACAAATTAATAAGATGTTTAATGTGTTGGGCATGACCCCAGAACAGATTTCAGAAAAAACTGGAATTTCTGCGCCTGACATTAGAAACATGGTAATTATTGGTTCTGCTGCATTGCCGCAAGTTGCAAAAGAAGTTGCACCTGTGGTTGGTAAAGCAGTGCAACCCTTGCGACAAATGGCGGGTGAGTTGGAGATTGTCAAGCCTGGTGAATTAAGCAAAGCACAAGCACAAGCACAATTTGAAGCCCGTCAAGCACCAGCGGGTAGTGCTGGCGCAGCCGCAGCAACAAGCAATCCTTTTGCTGGCAAGATTACAGGTGAAGAAACTGTGCGTGGACAATTTCCACAAATCAAACTTTCCAAGACCCCAACAGATGTTCCTGTCAATGAGCAGATATTGCGGTCACAAGCAATTCAAGAAGTCATGCCAGGCGTTGGCGTAAGGCCAGGCGTTGTTACAGGCAATGAGAATTTATTGCGTAATGAACACACAAAAGCCAAGTTGGATACGCCCGAGGGACAATTATTTAAACAGCAAATTGCCAATGAGCAAATTGCATTGTCTAAATATGCTGAAGATCGAGTTAACGCTACTGGTGCATCACCTACGTTAATCAATGACGAGCAACGTGGGGGACGCATCAACGATGTGATGTATGGAACATCACAAGACGATATGGCATCGTCAAGCCTTACAGGGTATTTGAATCAAGCAAAAAAACAAATTTATGACTCAGCTTATGAAAAGGTTGGCAACAACAAAATTAATAGTTCACACGCTGATTCTTTGTTTGTTGATCCTCAAACAAGAGCAACTTTTAGAGCAGATGGCACATTAGATGTTTTAAAAGGCGCAAAAGATTTAATTGAATTAGCTAAAACAACTGGTTTTAAATTGCCTGATGGAACGATAGCGCCGCCTGGCTCTGTGGCTGCATTTGATGCTGTGCGTAAAAGCATGAACAAGCTGTGGAAGCCAGAAAAAGCCAATGCTATTCGTGAAATTAATCAAGCCATTGACAAAGACATTGCAGCGGTTGCTGATCCTGCGCTTTATAAACTTGGCGACAAAGTGCATCAAGTTGAAAAAACTATATTTGGATCAAAAGGCATCAAGAATTTGTTTGGTGAAGTTGACGCAAATGGCGTTATTACATCGTCCACCCCGTTGGAAAAAATACCAACCAAGTTAAACAATTTGCCTAAAGATCAATGGCGGCACATACGGGACACTTTGGATGAATTGGCAAATGGTAGGGTTAGAGGTGCGCCAGAGGGCTTGCCACCAGTACCGCCTGAATTGCAACAATCTGCCGCTGCCGCTAGAGCAGAAATTGATGGCGCATTAGCCCGTGAAGTGCAAAAAGCGGGTTCTGACAAGATGGGTGTTTGGAATCAAAACTCAGCCAACAAAACCATGAATTCATTGGTTGGACAAAAGATTTTGGAAACATTCCCGCCAGATGAAGTACGCAAATTTCATTTGTTAAACACGGTTGGTCAAATAGTGCCAGGCATCCATAGTTATGAGGGTGCGGCATTGCAAGCCAGACGAGTTGGTTTGATTGAGGGTAATTTAGGCAAACTTGGCACGGGTGCAGGGGCGGCTATTGGCGGGGCTATTGGTGAAGCGCCTGGCGCTGCTGCTGGCGCTTATGTTGGCGGTCAAGCTGGCGTAAGGTTGTCAGAAAAGATGGCGGCAAAAGCATTGACTAATCAAGCCATAAAAGCCCAGAAAGAAATGGAAAAGGCCAAGGCACTTGGTCAGCAAACAGGCAAAAACAAAATACAAGATTTGGGGAAATGATGGCAACACCTGAAATTGACTTGGTTAAGTACGGCGTTCTTTGGCAAAAGGTTGAAGACTACGAGCGCCGATTTGACCAAATGGAAACCAAGATTGACAAACTTGAATCGTCAATTGAAAAGCTGGTAGCACTAGCAAATCAAGGCCGTGGCGGGTTTTGGATGGGTATGGCACTGGTGTCTGCTTTTTCGTCTGCTGTGGGCTATTTAAGCCATTGGGTAGGCAAGAATTGATCCGATCAGTTTGCTCATTGCTGCTAACTCCTGTGTCCAAGGAATTACCAAGCTATGCGACCTGTATAAGCAAAGCAAAGCCAACTTCATCAAAATCAAGTCCACTGCTGAAGAAATTGCCACAGATGCCAAGGCAGTCAGATCATGGTGGCAACGATTGTTTGGATCAGCGCCAGCCGCCGCCAAGCCTGTGGCGAAAAAGGAAAAGTTTGTTAACTACAACGAAAGCCAAGCAATGGCAGACATTGTCGCCGAACTGACAAAATTCTGGACGTTGCAAGATCAGTTAGCGGAATACTTGAGGGCAGAGGAAGCAAAAGCGAAAGTTTATGACCCAAATGTCACCAATGCCCAGCAAATGCAAACCGCAATGAACCGAATCATGTGCCAGCAGGAAGCTGCAAAGCTGGAAGTGACAATTCGTGAATTGATGGTGTACCAGACCCCTGGCCTTGCTGACCTGTACACCCAGACGTATGAAATGCGTGGCGTGATTCGTGAGCAACAGGAAAAAGCTAGACTTGCAAACGTTTCACAGGAAAGGCAGGCACAATGGCAACGGCGGGAGGAAGAAAGAAACCTACGACTAAAACTGGCGGCAGTAGTAGTGACTTCTATATTCCTCCTGTACCTGTGGCTATGGTTACTGCTCGTCAGTCGCTGGGGGAAGACATGATGGGCTGGGTGGCGGCTGTATTGCTCGTAGGGTTGCTGTTGCCGCTGCTTGGAATGGTGTATGTGGACATTCTGGAAACCAAGCACGAAGTCAAAGCGCAAGTGGAAAAAGTGGAAAAACTCAGACTACAAATTGAACAGAAAGAACGGGAGAAATAATGGATTGGCTTAAACAAATCGCACCGACAATTGCAACTGCCCTTGGTGGGCCATTGGCAGGGCTTGCCGTGGACGCAATCAGCAAGGCTGTGGGCATAGACCCTAAAGACGTAAACAAAACCATTGCTGATGGCAAATTGACTGCTGATCAGATAGCACAGATCAAGACTGCCGAATTAGCTATGGCGGCACGAGCGCAAGAACTTGGTTTGGACTTTGAAAAGATTGCTGTAGATGATCGCAAATCAGCCCGTGAGATGCAAGCTACCACTCAATCTTATATACCAGGCTTGATGGCTATTGCTGTAACGGTTGGATTCTTTGGCATCCTTGTTGGCTTGATGACTGAACATTTCAAAACCAGTGATGCTTTGATGTTGATGTTAGGTAGTTTAGGAACGGCTTGGACGGGCATCATTGCGTTTTACTTTGGTTCATCTGCCGGAAGCCAGCGTAAAGATGATCTTTTGCACAAATCTACACCCATATCATGAATCTGACATTGCACTTTACCCTTGAGGAATTGACATTTACAGATCACCGTGAATTCGACAATACGCCCAATGAACAAGAATTAGCAAATTTGCAACGTCTAGCTTTATTTTTGGAAGAAGTAAGAAAACTTTTAGGTGGTAAAGCAATTATTGTAAATTCAGCTTATCGGTCGGAAGAAGTCAATCGAGCCGTAGGATCAAAAGATGCCAGCCAACACCGTCACGGTTGCGCCGCTGATATACGAGTACTAGGCATGACACCAGACGAAGTTGTGCAAGCAATCAAAAAATCTGATTTGGAATATGACCAACTCATTAGAGAATTTGATATGTGGACACATTTGTCTATTCCAAACATTGTGGATGAAAAACCACGCAAAATGGCATTAATCATTGATAAACAAGGCACTAGAACGTATTCTTAAATTGATTTGTCATATATATGTGTGTTAATACCTTAAATTTAACAAGGCGCATATATGAAATTGACTGACCAAGAATTCATTGAGCTTTGGAAGCAATATCAGTCATCAGCCGACATGGCAAAAGCCACAGAAATGAACGTAAGAAATATTTTACGCAGACGCAGGGCGCTTGAAGTAAAGTACGGCGAATCTTTAATTACAAAAAAACCTCATTTAAGAGTATCAACAAAACCCAGCACGGCTCGTAAAGATTTGGGGATTCTAAATGGCACTGTCATTGTTTTTAGCGATGCTCATTTTTGGCCTGGTATACATACTACGGCATTTAAAGGACTTTTATGGGCTATTAAAGAGTTTAAGCCCACAGCAGTTATTGCCAATGGGGATATTTTTGATGGCGCTAGTATTTCTCGCTATCCAAGAATTGGCTGGGATTCCACACCATCCGTAATACAGGAACTTAAAGCCTGTGAA
>Ga0114959_10002838_pt1 | contig 13936 bp, 10 predicted proteins | sample C_130625_EF_Meta_FD_87317 | JGI IMG/M metagenome (GOLD analysis project Ga0114959, IMG submission 87317) | Freshwater microbial communities from Lake Croche, Canada to study carbon cycling - C_130625_EF_MetaG | ecosystem: Environmental > Aquatic > Freshwater > Lake | place: Lake Croche, Canada...
ATCACCGCCACTTCGGCTTCAAAGTCAATGCCATGAGATTCGTCCCTGCACACCACGGGGTCGCAAGGGCCCAAAAAGTCGTCACTGCCGCCTTGGTACATGAGCGGGTCAGTGCCAAAACTTTCGGGCACAGAGGCGCCGCGCGATTGCCGCACCAGCTCCACATGGTTCAAAAAAGCCGAGCCGTCAGCCCACTGGTAGGCGCGGGGTAGGGGTGCCATGCAGCGCTGCGGCTCAAACGGAAACGCATGACGCGCGCGGCCTTGGTTGAGGGCAGTGCAGAGGTCTTGCAGCTGGGGGGAGAGAAAGTTCCAATCGTCCAGCACGCGTTGCAGGGTGGGGGCAATGCCGGTCGCATAATGGGCCAGGCTCAGGTCTTGCGAGACCACCACGAGTTGTCCATCTCGGGAGCCGTCTTTGTAAGTGGCAAGTTTCATTTGAACCAGATTATGGCCCGTATCCACCTTGCCATTGCCAACCCTGTAGAGGCGTTTCACGAGTTGTCTTGGCGCAGGTCGTGGCAGCGTTTTGGACTGTTGACGCTGTGTGTCTTGGCCGGGCATGTGCTGGTGTTGGGCATGCTGCTGCAGGATGAAGAGTTTTGGCGCCGAGGCTGGGCGCAGGTGCAGGCTTGGGTAGGCGCCAACGCAGATCCGGCCATGGACAGAACTTCGCCCCAAGGCTCAGCGCGCAGCACTTCATCTCAATCTAAAGCACAGGACGCTTTGCAGCGTCCAGCGTCGCCAATGGCACATCAGGCCTTGGTGTGGAAAGCCCGGCTTGCTGCTCAGGCTGAGGTGGTGAAGCCCAAAGCCCCTGAACGTAAAACTGCAGCATCCAAGACTGCAGAGCGTAAGACCGAAAAACCTAAAGTCGAAGAGCCCAAAACCGAAGAAACTCAAATCGGTGTGGCCAAGACCCGGGTTCAGCAGCAGGCTGAAGTGGCCTCTAGCCAAGGGCAGGCTAGCCCGCCGCCCGCGCCTGCTGCTGAAGCCTTGGCCGCGGCTGAGCCCATGGTTGAGCGTGCATCAGAGCGTGTATCTGAGTCTGTTGTAGCCCAGCCGACATCCGCTGCTTTGCAGTCAAGCGCCTCATCCTCGCCTCCAAGTTCTTCACCAAGTTCTCAGCTAACCGCGCAACTTGTCACCGACACAAGTGGCTGGCCGGTGCAGGTACCCGCCCCGGTGCGCCTGAAGTACGACGTGTTGGGCGAGGTGAAGGGTTTTAACTACAACGTCAGCGGTGAATTGCTTTGGACGGTGAGCGGCGACCAGTACGACGCCAAGTTGGAAATTCGGGCTTTTTTATTGGGCTCGCGCACCCAAACCAGCCGGGGACGCCTGACCGCCCAGGGCCTTGAGCCCAAGCGTTTTGGCGACAAGGTGCGCAGCGAGGTGGCCGCCCATTTTGAATACGACCAGCGGCAGGTGATTTTTAGTGCCAATACTCCGCGTGCCGAGCTGTTGCCTGGTGCGCAAGACCATTTAAGTGTGTTTGTGCAGTTGGCCAGCTGGGTGCAGGCCAACCCCAAGGGGTTTGCTGAGGGACGTGTCATCGAGTTACAGGCGGTGGGCCCGCGCGATGCGCTGCTGTGGCGTTTTACTGTGCAGGGCATGGAGCGCTTGAAGTTGCCGAGCGGTGAAATAGATGCCCTCAAACTCACCCGCCCGCCAGCCCGACCCTTTGACCTGAGTGCCAAGGTGTGGCTGGCGCCCAGTTTGGGCTATTTGCCAGCGCGCATCAAGCTGATCCAAGATAACGGCGACTTTGTGGACCAGCAGTGGGTGTCAAGCTCAGCGCCCTGATGAACATAGACGGAACGGTGAAAGATGAGATCCGACTGCTGCCTGACATGACTAAGGGCAGACACGCTCGTACAGTTTTCGTCAACATAAAACTGCGCGAGGAATTGCAAGCCTACGCAGCGCATGCCAAGTGCGTGAATCGCAGCTACCCATTCTTTGCAAGCCAAAAGAGTGTCAAGGCGGGGTTTGGTGCAAACAGCTTGGCGCAAACGTTCTCCTTGCTGTACGAAGGAGCTGGAATTGAGGGCGCTAGCAGTCACAGCGGACGCAGAACGTTCCTAACAAACTTGGCAAACAAAGGCACAGCGATACACATTCTGAAAACGCTTGCTGGCCATCGCAGCATTAGCACTACAGCTGCATATTTGTATAGCAGCCCAAGTCAGTTAAAGGCGGCTGTAGAGTTGGTTTGATTCGTGGCTTGGATCCCAGTTGCCCCGCCAAGACTATTTCGAACTGATTACAAGTAGTTCGAACAATTTACAACACGTTCGTGGCCTCCTTGGGTGCGCTCCTAGAACACTTTCCGGATCAGAATGGCTTCTTCATAGGCCTCAATGTCTTTGAGACGGTACAAGACCTTCCCCACGATCTTTAAGTATTGCGGCCCCACGCCAACGGAGCGCCAGCGCTGAAAGCGTGCGATTGAACACACCCAACGATCGGCAAGCATTTTTTCGTTTAGAAGATGGCGAGCAGGTTCGGCCACTCAGGGTTAATCCCGCCTTGCAGGGCCCCGATCGCCACATCATCATCGCATCATGCCGCGTACAGCCACCACTGTCACTGACACACTGAGCAGCCACCTGGTGCCTGTGCAGTCATTTGCCGATGGCTTGTCAGGGCCGCGCTTTGGCATCCGTTCGCAAAAAATGGCCGCTGGCGACAGGCGACTGCACCGGCACGATTACTTCGAAATCCTTTTCTTCGTAGCCAGTGGCGCACCGCAGCGCATCTACTTGCGCGACTACCTGGGCCGGCGCGGCAGCATCTTTTTTGTCTCGCCCATGACGCCGCATCAGCCGCGCTTTGGCCCAGACGATGTTTGCTACGTTATCTACTTTGACTTGGCCTTCCTGCACCTCGAGCTGGCTGGCCTGAACGACTCTGCGCCTAAAACTCTGGCGCGGCTGCCCGAGCTGGCACCTTTTTTTTTCCAACAAGACATTGACTACGCGCTAACCGAGGCCCAGGTGGAGCTGCTGCAGAGCCTTTGCGAGCGCATGCTGCAGGAGCAGCACGAGCCACGCTTTTGCTCGCAGGAGGTCATTAGGGCCAGCTTGACGCTCTTGTTGTCTGAGATCAGTCAAAGTTACGAGGCCGACATACGCGCGCTGATGCGCAAGAGCCCACCCCTTGACGGTGGTGGCGAGCGCCATGTCCAGCGGGCGCTGGAGTTCATAGAGCGCCACCTGGCCGAAAAACTCACCCTGTCGCAGGCAGCCGAGGCCGCTGCCGTCTCGCCCAACTACCTAGCAACCTTGCTGCGGCGCGAGACTGGGCAGACCTTTGTTGAATTGTTGACGGCACGTCGCATGGACAAGGCCTGCGAACTGCTGTCTTACACCCGGTTGCGGGTTTCCCAGATCGGCGATGCGGTGGGTTTCTTCGACGTCGACTACTTTTGCCGCCGCTTTAAAAAGGTAATGGGCTGCACGCCTATGGAATACCGCGCGACTCACCGCCTGTTGCAGGTCGGGGATTAGGTCGCGGAAAGTTTCAGGAAGCAGGTCAATATGTCGGTCGGTGAATTGTCCAGCAGGCGGGTAAACAGTTCCTGTTTGGCTCTTGTAACTGCGGGCTTAATGTGATTTTGGCTAGGCTTTCACCGGTCCGGCCTTGGCGAACCCACCAGAAAGGACTCCCGTTTGCAAGCCGCTCCACCGCCCGACTGGCGCCACCTTAGCAATCTTTCCATCCGCATCAAGCTCAACGCGGTGCGCATGGTCGCCATTCAGGGTTTTGGCTACTTTGGTCAGGCCCTGTCCGCCGCTGAAATGTTTGCCGTGCTTTATGGCGGTAGCTTTCTGCGGCCTGGGCACGACCGCTTCGTGCTCTCGCCCGGCCACTACGTGGTGGTGCTGTTCGCAGTGGCCGCCGAGCTCGGCCTGATCGATCGCAAGCACCTGGCCTCCTACGGACTGGACGGCGCACTGCTCGAAGCGATCAGCACCGAGCGTTCGCCCATGGTCGATCTAACCTGCGGCTCCCTGGGCCAGGGCCTGTCGGGCGCCATCGGTCTGGCTTTGGCAGCGCGCCTGGCCGGCGACGGACGTCACACTTATGCCTTCCTGAGCGACGGCGAGATGGAAGAAGGCCAGGTCTGGGAAGCGGCCATGTTTGCCGCACACCATGGCATGGACAACCTGAGTGTACTGATCGACGCCAACAACTCGCAGGTCGATGGCGCTGTGACCGACGTGACCACCATCGAGCCGCTGGCTGACAAGTGGCGCGCCTTTGGCTGGGAGGTGTTCGACATCGACGGCCATGACCTGCAGGCACTGCACGCCGCCCTAGCCGCGCCCCGCCAGGGCCGCCCGCGCGTGGTAGTCGGGCGCACCCAAATCCTGGCACGCATCCAGGCCTTGCCCACCAGCACCGACGCGCACTTCGTCAAGCTCGACCCCGCCTTGACGGCCGCCATCGAAACTGAATTGGAGGCACAGCTTGCGTAAGCCTCCCTACGACATCGCGCTCAAGCCCTATGGAAAGGCGCTGCTCGAGCTGGCCCAACGCCGGCCTGAACTGCTGTGCCTGGGCGCCGACCTGACTCGGCAGACCGAGACAGACCTAATCCGCGACCAGATGCCCGAGCGCTTCATCAACGTGGGCATGGCCGAGGCCAACATGATAGGTATCGCCGGCGGCCTGGCTCGCGCGGGGCACACGGTCTTCGTTAACAGCTTTGGAGTGTTCTGCACCCGGCGCTGCTACGACCAGATCGCTATGGCCCTGGCCTACCCCAAGCTGAACGTCAAGATCGCCGGCTTCATGCCCGGCGTCTCCAGCCCGGGCGGCCCCAGCCACCAGGCCATCGACGACCTGGCCCTGATGCGTGCGCTGCCAAACATGACCGTGTTTGACTTGTCCGATGCCAGCGAAATCTCACAGGCCGTGTCTGTAGCCGCCGACATCCATGGACCGGTCTACCTGCGGCTCAAGCGCGGCGAGATCCCAGTGATCTTCGGCGAGGGCCATGTTTTTGACGGCCGGCGCGCGCATTTGCTTTCGCGCGGCACCGATGTCTGCCTGGTGGCCTCAGGCATGATGGTGCCGGCCACGCTGGCCGCCGCCGAGGTTCTCGAACGCTCGGGTCTGAGCGTGGCCGTGGTCAATTCGCCGGTGGTCAAGCCGCTGGATGCGGCCACCATCCTAGAGGCCGCGCGGCCAACCCGGCTTGTGATCACAGCCGAAAACCATTCGGTAATTGGCGGCCTAGGCAGCGCAGTGGCCGAGGCCATGGCCGAAGCCGGCCTGGGCCTACGATTGGTGCGCATCGGGCTGCAGGACACCTTTGCCGAATCGGGCAGCCGCGAATTTCTCTTCGACAAATACGGCCTGAGCGTACAGGCCATCGTGAACGGAGCTTGGCAGACGCTGCGGCCCGGCACCGAGGTGCCGCAGGCGCCGCAGCAGCTGGCAGAGCCCGGCACTTACGCACCCGTCTGACTTACATTAAAAGGAGCGAGCCCCCATGTCTCTGCAGAAGTTCCCGTCAATGCCCACCTTCGAAGAAACGAAGGAGCGCTTCAAGGATTTTTTCAAGTTGAGTCGCCGCCCTGATGGCGTGGTGCTAGCCGAGGCCCACACCCTTGGCGGACCCATCCAGCTGAGCGTGGAAAACCATCGCGCCCTGGGCCTGATGCTCAAGGCCATTGGCGGGGATCCTGACAACGAGATCTTGATTCTGACCGGCTCGGGTCAGGAGTTCATGATGGACGCTGACCCCGACGGCTTCAAGCTCGAGGAAGAGGACATGCCCTACTGGGCCTACGAGTACGCCTATAAGGACGGACGCATCAACGTCAGCGCGTTGGTCAACGACCTGGAAATCCCCACTATCGGCGTGCTCAACGGCCCGGGCTTTCACACCGAGATATGCCTGATGTGCGACATCAGCATCTGTGCCGACGATGCCACCATTTACGACCTGCACTACGACATCGGCTCGGTGCCAGGCGACGGCATCCACACCTGCTTTCAGACCTTGCTTGGCGTCAAGCGGGCAGCCTATGCGTTGCTCTCGGGAGAGGCCATCACGGCGCAAAAAGCGCTGGAGTGGGGCATGGTCAACGAGGTGCTGCCCCGCGATCAGCTGATCGCACGGGCTTACAAGATTGCTGATCACATAATGACGCAGCCGCGCACCACGCGCCGACTGACCACGCAGATCGTGCGCCGGCCCTGGCGCCAGGCTGTCACCGACAGCCTGGACGGCGGCTTTGGCATTCAGATGTTCGGCCACCTGGCCAAGCTCAGGGGCGTGCACGGCAAGCAGCACATAGCCGACGTGGTTGAGTACGTCCGCCAGGGCAAGAAAAACAACTTCGACAAGTGAGCGCAGACATGGGCCACGCCATGACGGTCAAGGAGCTTGGCCACATCGGCTGGCTGGGCATAGGCAACATGGGCTTGGCCATGGCACGCCTCCTAGCCGATGCCGGTGCGCAGCTCAGTGTTTACAACCGCACGCCCGAAAAAGCCGAGCCACTGCGTGCCCACGGCGCGCAGGTGGCGCGCACACTGCAGGACCTGGCAGGCTGCAACATCGTTGTGACCATGCTGGCCACCGGCGATGTGGTCGAGGAACTCCTGCTGGGGAACACTGGCCTGCTGAGCCAGCCCAGCGCGAAAAAGCCGCAGGTAGTGATCGACTGCTCGAGCATCTCTGTGGAGACCTCGTCTTCCATCCGCGAGCGCCTGGAGTCCATGGGTGTGGCCTTCATTGCCGCACCGGTGAGTGGCAACCCCGAGGTGGTGGCGTCAGGCAACTCCACCTTTGTCTGCTCTGGACCCGCACCGGCGGTGGAACACGTAAGGCCGCTTTTCCTGAGCATGGGCAAGGCAGCCAGCTATGTGGGTGAAGGCGAGCTGGCGCGAGTGGCCAAGATCTGCCACAACGTTTGGCTTGGCGGCGTTAGCCAAGCGCTGGCCGAGGTACTGGTTCTGGGGCAAAAAGCCGGCCTCACGCGCGAGGCTTTTCTCAATTTTCTGAACCAAAGTGCCATGGGTTCGGCCTTCACCAAGGGCCGCACTCCATCCTGGGTGGCGATGGACGGCGCGCCGGGCTTTTCGCCTTGGCTAATGCGCAAGGACATGGATCTGGGCCTGGACCTTGCCAAGTCGCTGGAAATGCCCATGCCGCTGTCGAATGCCGCCAGGGATTTTTTGCAGGCGCTGATTAATTCCGCAGACGCCGAGGCGGACTTCACACAAGGGCTGATGCAGCAGCAGGCGCGCGCATCCGGTTTGGAGATGAAGCCGGAAAAGAGTGCAGGTCACTGACGCTGCTATGGAGATGGTCTTGGGTTGCCGATTTTTATAACTGGCTTTCAAGCCTCACGCTGAGGCGCCAAGGCCTCAATCCTGCGGCTTGATCCCCGCCGCCTTGACGATCTGCTCGGAGACCTTGAACTCCTGCGCCAGGAAGTTCCTGAAGCCCTCCACAGTCATGGGCAGGGGGTCGGCGCCGAGCTTGGCAAAACGTTCCTTGACCTCAGGCGATCCGAGCGCGGCCTGCACTTCCTGGTTCAGGCGCGCCAAGATGGCCGGCGGTGTGCGCGCAGGCGCGAACAGGCCTATCCATAGGGTGTAGGCCGAGTTGGGCGCACCCGCCTCTTCTGTGGTGGGCAAATCTGCCAGTTGCGATAAGCGCTCTTTGGAGCCCACCGCCAGGGCCTTGAGCTTGCGCTCCTTGACCGCACCCATGACCGAGACACCAGGCGCAAAAAACCAGTCCACCCTTCCGGCCATGACTTCGGTCACCGCCTCAGGCGTGCCTTTGTAGGCGATGTGCTCGGCGCTCAGGCCCGAGGCAATGCGAAATTTCTCGGCGTTCATGTGCGTGCCGCTGCCCACCCCGGCCGAGGCGTAGTTGAGCTTGCCCGGCTGCGAGCGGGCTGCGGCCACGAGCTCCTGCACGGAGTTGAACGGAGACTGGGGGCTGACCACCAGGATGTTGGGCAAGCTGCCCAGGGTGGCGATGCCCACAAAGTCGGTGGCGCTGTCATAGGGCAGGCTGCGGTAGAGCTGCGGGTTGACGGTGTGCGCGTTGGAGTTGGCCAGGATGGTGTAGCCGTCGGGCTCGGCCTTGGCTACCATGGCCGCGCCTATGGTGGTGCCGGCGCCCGCGCGGTTTTCAATCACCACCGTCTGGCCCATCCGGACCTGCATGCGCTCGGCCACGGCGCGCACCAGCAAATCGGTGGCGCTGCCCGGGCTGATGGGCACGATGATCTTGATCGGGCGGTTCGGATACGCGCCCTGGGCGAGGACGCCCGCGGCACTCAAGGCCAGCGCAAGGCCAACCAGCATTCGTCGTGGCAAGGTCATTGCAGTTGCTCCTATCTTTAAGCGGTGCACGGGCAGGCGGTGCGCCAGTTACCTGCATCGGAAATGATCAGGGGATGCGCGTGGCCGGCGAAGGGCGTCTGCGGCGGCAAGCCGGCGCTCTTGGCATAGCGGCCGTACTCCTTGAAGGGCAGCCAGTCCTGGTTGATGAGCGGCGCCGGCAGGGCCATCTTTTCATAGCTGCCCGCGCCGTATGCAACACGGCCACCGACCATGGTCATCACCGATTCGAGGTTACGTATCTCGTCAACCGGCACCGCAAAGTAGTCGTCTGAAAGGAACACCAGGTCAGCCAGCTTGCCCACCTCTAGCGTGCCCTTCAGATGCTCCTCGCGCGACATCCAGGCGCCGCGCTCGCTGTACATGCGCAGAGCGGTGGTGCGGTCCAGCAGGTTGCGGTCCCCTTGCAGCTTGGCGCCGCCCAAGGTCTTACCGGTGATCAACCAGTGCACGCCTACCCAAGGGTTGTAACTGGTGGCGCGGTTGCCATCGGTGCCGGCAGCCAGGGGCAAGCCCATCTCCATCATGCGGCGGATCGGGGGCGCATCGGCCGAGACCTGGGCGCCGTAGCGCTGCAAAAAGGCCTCGCCATCGAGCGACATGCGGTTCTGGATGTTGACGCTGCCACCCAGCTTGGCAATGCGCTCCAGTGTCTGCGGGGAAAGGGTCTCGCAATGGTCAAAGCCCCAGCGCAGCTTGTCGATGGGCACCTCGCGGTGTACCTTCTCCAGCACATCAAGCGCACGTGCAGCGGTGTTGTCAAAGCTGGCGTGCATGCGAAACGGCCAGTTCATGCCGGCCAAGTACTTGCCCACAGCGGTTAACTGAGTCTCCAGCACGGCTGGCACGATGGGCTGCGAGTCCTTGGCAAAGTTGGACACGTCGCCCAGCGCCCAGACGATGTACTCACCCGCACCAATCATTCGGTAGTAGTCGTCACCCTGGCCGATACTGACCATCTTGGACCAGCTCTGGTAGTTCTCCAGTTCCTTGCCGCCGGACTGCGCAAAAAGCTGGTAGCCGATGCGCAGGGTCAACTGCTTATTCTTGGCCAACTCGGCGACGGCTGCGTAGTTCTCGGGGTAGTTTTGGCCGCCGCCGCCAGCGTCGAGCACGCTGGTCAGGCCCAGGCGGTTGTTCTCGCGCATGAAGTGCAGCGTCGACAGCGTTTGGTCCTCGGCCGGCAACCGGGGCACGCGCAGCCAGGTGGCCACTAGGCCGGGCAAGATGCCCGAGAGCAGGCCGGTCGGGTCGCCACGGCCGTCGCGGTCAATCACGCATCCAAACGGATTGGGCGTGGTTCGGTTCCAGTCCAGCACGCGCATGGCCGCTTTGTTCAGCCACAGGCGGTCGTACATGTGCATGATCATGGTCGGCACATCGCCGGTGGCCGCGTTGATCTCGTCGAGCGTGGGAAAACGCCGCTCGGCGAACTGCGCCCAGGTCCAGCCACCTATAACTTGTATCCAGTGCGGCGAAGGCGTGCGAGCGGCCTGGAAGCGCAGCATGCGCAGGCCATCAGCGAGCGAGCCCACGCCGTCCCAGCGCACTTCGTTGGTGTAGGTCAGACCACCGCGGATGAAGTGCGTGTGCGCGTCAATGAGGCCGGGAATCACACGGCGCCGACCGGCATCGATCACCTTCGTGTTGGAGCCGCGGTAGCGCATCACCTCGGCATCGCTGCCCAGGGCGATGATCTTCTCGCCGCGCACGGCTAGGGCGCTGACCTCCGGCTGCTTGGGATTGAGCGTGGTGATGCGCCCGCCGATGATCAGCGTGTCGGCCGGCTCAGGCGCTGGCCCCGGCGCCGCGCAGCCCATCAGCGCAACGCTGGGCGTGCCCACCGCCAGACCGAGGCTGGCCAAGTCCTTGAGGAAACCACGTCGGCCGAAGTAGGCCTGTGCAGATTCGGCCGGGGTCGAGCAGTTGGGATCGATGCAATTGGCAGTGCCGCAGACGTCCAGCATGGGGGCTCCTTAGTGCGATCAAAAGGTGTTGAAATCACAAGGCTAATTAACCCCCTTTGCCCCATCCACCGTCAACGCCTAGCACGGTGCAGCCTTCTCTGAAAACAGCACATTCTTCAGGTCCATGCGCCGTTCAAACCGGCGCGTGGCCACAGGGACACAAGAAGGACTGCAGCACAGTGCAAAATTCATCCGAGTTTTGGCACTGCGCTACACACATATGGCTGCAATGTTGTTTTCGATGATGGCTGATGTCAAGATGATTCATCTACCTGACCGAAAAAGTAATTCCGCTATGTTGGACTTGCTTGCCGAAAGAAGAACCGTGATGTTTTTACCTACATTTAAGGTGATGTAATGTGTGAATAAAGGAAAACAAAAGCTTTAACTTCCACTTGTTAAAGAGAAATTTTTGTTCACCCAGATATTCCAACACTCAATAAGCAAGGTATTGCTGGTTTTGAATCAAATGGTTGGTTTAAAATAATGAGTACTTTTGGAATTACTTAAATCATTGAGAAGTCGTTAAATAATTCTATTGATATTGCAGTTCAATCTGATGAAGTACAGACATTTTTTAAAGCATCAGGAATTGATATTGCCAACTTAAATAATAAAGATTTATACCTGTATTTAAAATGAAAATGATAAGTGGGCTAAAGTGATTAAATATTATAAGTTAGTATACTAAGCTAACATATGATTCTTAATGGGTAAGTCCCTGATAGTTTTACCGGTGGCAGCAGATATAGCATTAACAACGGCAGGGGCTACCACAGCAATCGTAGGCTCTCCAATACCACCCCATATCTTTTCACCTGTTGAGTGGAGATAGGTCTCAACTTTAGGCATTTCCTTTAAACGAAGAACGCGATAATTATCAAAGTTAGTTTGCTTTATTCTGCCACGTTCTACAGTACATTCCCCCCATAGAACAGCACTTAATCCATAAACAATAGAACCCTCAATTTGAGCCTGAACTTGACTTGGATTAACAATATGTCCGCAATCTACAACGGTTACTACACGATGAATTTTTATATTCGATTTATTAACAGATAGTTCTACAACTGCGGCAGTATGTGTGCCATAACTCATAAATTGAGCAATTCCTCTGAATACACCTTTAGGCAACGGCTTACCCCAAGAAGCCTTTTGTGCAACCAAATTGAGAGTGGCCAATTGTTTAGGGTGGTGCGTTAGACTTTTACGAAATTCGTAGGGGTCTTGTTTTGCAGCACGAGCCACTTCGTCAATAAAAGACTCTACATAAAAAGCATTTTGTGGAACATTGACACCTCTCCATGTACCTACTGGAACATGAGTATTCCGCATCGCCCACTCGACAAGAACATCGGAAGGTTTATAGCAAAGTTGTTGATCGCTAGCTGGGTCGCCAAATAATCCTTGAACTTGTAATTCATCTTTAAAACCCTTCATATTTGCACTAGGGTTTCGCCAAGAGTAGATAGACTGACCAGAAATTCGTACTTGTAAGGCTGTCAACTGATTCTTAGAATCTAGTCCTGCACTTAATTTTGCTTGTGTAACAGGTCGATATTGACCATGTGTCATATCTTCTTCACGAGTCCAGATCATCTTGATAGGTATACCAGGAGTTTTTCTGGCGATGTCAACAGCATTTACGACATAGTCAGAAACTCTAGCCCTTCTACCAAAACCTCCACCTGGGTCATAGCGATTCACAAAACATTTTTCGATTGGAAGGCCAAGAGTTTTAGACATTGCTAATTGGGCTCCCTCAGGATCTTGTGTTGGAACCCAAATTTCAGCGCGATCTGCTGTAACTAAGGCAACACAATTCATGGGCTCCATCGTGGCGTGCGCTAAAAAAGGTGCACTATAGGAGGCTTCAATTTTCTTGTCTGATTGATTTATAACTTGTCTGGCATGACCTTCGTTACGAAACACAAAAACATCTTGATCTGAGTCAAGACCTTCTTTTAAAAATGATGCAATGGTGGAACTAGACTTTAATCCTAACTCACCTTCATCCCAAGTTACTTGAACTGTTTCAGCTGCTTTTTTTGCATGCCACCATGTGTCTGCAACTACACTAAAAGCTTCATCATTGATGATAAAAATATCTTTAACCCCAGGCATTTGCTTTGCTTGTGATGCATCAAACTTATTGATTTTTGTACCAAAAACTGGCGCAGAGTTGTATGTTGCATTCAACATACCTGGAAGTTTGACATCAATTGCGTAAGTTTTTGAGCCGTCTAATTTATCCAGGGTATCAAGCCGAGGAAGTGATTTGCCTATAATCTTCCAATCTTTTGGATCTTTTAAAATAATAGTTTTTGGATCAATAGTAGGTAATTTTGCAGCAGCTTCTGCAATTTTGCCGTATGAGATAGATCGTTTAGTTTCAATGTGAGTAATAATACCTTTATTGACGGATAATTCATTCAAAGGTACTTGCCATTGATTTGCTGCTGCTTGCATTAGACAAATTCTTGCTGCAGCACCACCGCGTCTTACATAATCGTGAGAAAAGCGGATGCCGAAGCTGCCGACAGTTAACATCTGCCCCCATGCGTTTTTACGAGCCAAGTTATCTTGCGGAGAAACTCTCTCAGTTTGAACTTTTAACCAATCACATTCCAATTCTTCTGCAACTAATTGCGCTAGTCCTGTAAGAGTTCCTTGTCCCATTTCGGTTCGAGCAATACGGATAACACAGGTGTCATCTGCCTTAACAACCACCCAAGCGTTTAACTCATTTGGAGTATTATCTGTTGCAGTTACTTGAAAAGGAATATGAAAACCAAATATAAAACTACCACCAACAATGGCAGTTGACTTGAGTAGATTTCTTCTTTGAGGCGATTGTAATTCAATATTTTCCATAGTTATATATTTCCTCAAGCTTTACTGATATTTTTTGCAATCTTAACTGCCTCATGAATCGCTTCTCGAATTCGAGGATATGTTCCACAGCGACAAATATTAGTCATCTCGTTATCAATATCGGCATCTGTTGGATTTGGTTTTCTTTTTAATAAAGAAGAAGCAGCCATTATTTGACCGGATTGACAATACCCGCATTGTGGTACGTCAATCTTTGCCCATGCTTGTTGAACAGGATGAGAAGATGTCGGAGAAAGACCCTCTATGGTAGTGATCTTATCTCCATTTTTTAGCATCCCAAAAGTATATACACAAGACCTCATCAAATTACCATTGATGTGAATTGAGCATGCACCGCATTGTGCGACTCCACAACCAAACTTAGTACCTGTTAAACCAATTTGCTCCCTAATAAGCCAAAGAAGAGGGGTATCGGGTTCAGAAGTTATATTAATTTTTTTTTCATTAACTGTTATTTGGGTCATCACTTTCTCCATTGTTTACCTTATATTAAATATTCCTATTTGCAATGAAATAGGTGTTTATCCTAATCATTGAGCTAAGCCTTAACGGATGAGAGATTCAAGGGCATGAGGTCAACTATTCCTCCTTGGAAGAGTCCTCAATCTTTGTAGGAACCCCTTCAGCGCCCTCGGTAAGGCTGAGCCTGATAGCTACATGGTCAAAGAGCGCTGTTCAAAAGAGGTGTTAGCGATG
>Ga0114959_10002842_pt1 | contig 13927 bp, 8 predicted proteins | sample C_130625_EF_Meta_FD_87317 | JGI IMG/M metagenome (GOLD analysis project Ga0114959, IMG submission 87317) | Freshwater microbial communities from Lake Croche, Canada to study carbon cycling - C_130625_EF_MetaG | ecosystem: Environmental > Aquatic > Freshwater > Lake | place: Lake Croche, Canada...
AAGATTTACTAATTGATTATAATAAAAAAGATAGTACTTTACATTACTTGAAATTTGGTAAAAATGAAAATAGAAAGTATAAGATTACATCGGAAGAATTCAATAAAGTAGACTTATTTTATTATGGTTTATTATTAGAAGAAAGTAATAAAATAAACCCTTTCGATTATGTTTCATTGAATGATAACTCAAACAATAAACATGTTATTATAGATAATAATGACTGTTTTGATTATTTGGATTGTAATTTTTTAATTAATACACAAATGTTTAATCAGTTAGCAGATGTTAGATTTTTGCAACATAATTGTGATAATAATATTTTGGATACTTTAAATAATTTTATATTAATTATTGATTTTGAAAATGGTGGAGGTGGTACTACCTTTTTTTTAAATACAATTGTTTCAAAATATAAAAATTATCAAACTTTTGTAATAGCTAGAAATTATAAAGGATTATTACACTTAAATATTAATGAAGAATATGAACTATTAAATAAATATAACTGTAATGAAAGTTTAGAATTTTTAAATTTATATCGAAATAAAATTAATAAAATTTTCATAAATCATATAAGTGGTCATAATGTGCAATTTTTGAATAAACTATTTACACTTAATAAAGAAACAATAACAATAACACATGATTATTCTTTAATAACTAATATAAACCAACCTTATTATCACAAAATAAAAAATTGCATTATAACTAAACCTCCTTTAGTTAACTATAATAAATATGATATAATAATTAGTCAAAATGAAACAAACTTAAATATTTTCAGGAATGTGAATTATATTGTTGAACTACCAGATTTTAAATACTCTGATAAAATTGTAGATAATAATAACTCTAAAATTGTTGTAGGAATTATTGGAAATATAATTAACTTAAAAGGAAGAAAAATTTTAAAAAAAATATTAAATTTTTTCAAAGATAATACAAATATCGAAATTATAGTAATTGGATTTACAAATATTAAAAATTTCAATAACTATCAATACTACAATAACATAAACGAATTTAATAATATATTAGTAAAATTTAAACCAAATGCCTTGCTAGAACTTTCTTTATGGCCTGAAACCTATTCGTATTCACTAACATTATCAATGCTGACAAAGTTACCAATATTTGTTTTAAAAAAAAATTTTATTTCAGTTATTGAAAATAGATTAAAAAGTTATGAAAAAGTTTTCTATTTTTCAACTTTAAATAAGTTAGAAGAATTAATAAATTCTAAAACTCAAAATTTTTTTCATACTATAAAACCATGTATTTACTATAATAAATTTTGGAATGATCTTTTTATTACAAATAAAAAAATAATAAATACAACAAAACCAATTAAAATGAATTACAATATTTCTCCATACTTGATCTACTTTCCACAGTTCCACAAAGTTAAAGAAAATGATATTAATTTTTACAGTGGTTTTACAGACATTACAAATTTAAAACAATACAATTTATCAAGCGAAAACAAATTAGATGAACCTTTATTAAGTTATTTAGATATTGATAAAGTAACTGACTATAACTTAGAAAGTATAAATATAATACAAAAACAAATAGACTTATTAGAATTATATGGTTATGAAGGATTTGCTGTTTATTATTATTGGTTTTCACACAATAATGTGACAAATCAGAATATGATAATGGAAAAGGTTGTTAATAATTTTTTTAATAATTCTTTAAATTTAAAAAATAAAAAGATTTTTTTTATTTGGGCAAACGAAGACTGGAAAGACAATGACGCTTTTGGGATTAGTAAAAATGTAATTGAAAACAGATACAATGTAAACAACTTTTATCAAAATGCCGAAAACCTTTTGAAATATTTCAAACATGACGGTTATTTAAAAAAAGACAATAAACCTGTATTGTTTATTTATCATAGTCATTTAATAGAAGATTTTTTACTAGATACATTTTATAATATTTTAAATGAGTTATGTACTGCTAATAATTTTGCAGGAGTTCATCTAGTATTAAACTCATTTGTAAAAGAATTTAAAAAATATCCAACCTTTTATATTAATTTTAATTATAAAAAAAATACCGCATGTTTTTATGACGAAAAACAAGAACAAATATTTTTAGACTATAAACAATACAATGACAATTATATTATTTCTAAAAATAAAATAGAAACCGTCGTTTTTGATTTCAATAATAATCCAAGGTTATTCAAACCAAAACGTTCAAATAAATCAACTATTTGTATTAATAATTCAGAAATTAATAAAATATTCTTTGCAAAAAAATTAATAAATAATTATAAAAATAGAAAACCGAATAGTGTTGAAAATATTTTACTGATAAATTCATTCAATGAGTGGGGTGAAAATATGGCAATAGAACCTGGTTCTAAATATGAATATTATTATTTAAATTTATTAAAAAATTGTTTAGAAAGTGAATAAAAGTGAAATTTTTAATTTTCATTGTTAGGCTCAACAAGTTTAATAATATCATCTGGAAACTTATTTAAAAAATCTTCGCGACTGTCATATCCATTTTTTTTAAAAAATTTATCCATATCAAATATTGCTTGATCATAATTGTTTGCAGTATTACTTTTATTTTGCAACTTGTGTATAACACTAAATTTATAATAAACTGCTGTTTTTATTTTATAATGAGCCATTATGTAATCAATTCCCCATATATTTGGATTTTCAATATCATTAATAGATAGAAACTTAATAAAATTTTTATAGTTGAATAAAAAACAATAAACTTCAACACGATTTGTTATGCCTAACTTGTCTCCACAATATAAATTCATGTAGTCCCATGTAGCATATTCGACACGAGGAGAAATAAATTCTATGTTATATTGGTTTTTAATTTTGCATAAGTGATCTACGTTTATATTTTGTATTTCAATATCATCTAATATAAATAAAATATAATCATAATTTGTTAAATAAACATGAAAAGGATTATCATTCCATAGTTCAATTAGTTTTCCTTTTTTATAATTTATATAAATATTGTCTAAAAAATGAAAATTTGTCTTATTAACAATGTTTGTAATATCACTATCATCATAACAATTAATGAGTATGTCAAAATATTGGTTTATATCTTTGAAAATATAATGTAAGTTATTTTTTAAAATATCAATTTTAATTTCAAAGTCAGGATTACCTAGTGCAGCTAAATAGTATAAAAATTTCATATAAATATATTTTAAAATAAGTAAATATATTTATTGTATATTTGATGCGTAAACATCATTTTGTTGAAAACATAGTTGTGGATATATTACAAACCCATTCAAATGTTTATTATCAATATTAATTTTGTACTGGAAGTCAATCGCATGAACTATATTGCAATTACTTTTATAAATTTTTTCAGCGTTTTTATTATTAACTAATAATGCATGTGTTCCAGTGCATACATTATTTTCATCAACTGTATATATATTGTCAATTATTTGTTCTTTGTGATTGTTTGTTATATTACCTAAATATATTATATCCCATTCTACACACAAACCATTTAAGTTATTAATAATTTTTTTAATATCTTCGTGTAATGTGTCTTTAAAAACTACATCATCTTCAAAAATAACTGTATAATCATTGAAATAAGAATTCATAATATTTTTAATAATAATATGATGAGATAAATAACAACCTATTTCACCTGATTTCCAAAATGAAATTTGTTTCATTTCTAAATTTTTATCATGATTTTTTAAAAAACATATTATATCTTCTTTTAAAATACTATTTTGTTTTGTGTAGTATCCCTTAAACAGGGTTATATTTCTGTTTAATATTTTTTGCAGTTTCTCTATATTAGAAACTCTTTCTTCGTGTTCATCACAATGAATTAAAATATATTTAATATTCATATACAAATGAGTATATAAATATAGTATTTATTTATTTAAATAATGTTTCGATCAATTCTATAATATTTATATTTTTATAAATTTTTTTATAAAATTTAAGAAGTTTTTCCTTGTAACTGTTATCCAGTACAGTAAAACATTCTCTGTGTAACGAAAATACATATATTTTATTGTTACGCAAAGTAGTTTTTTTGTATTCCCACGTATTAAAATGATTTGTTGCTGGGTCTTGTGGTCCTATCGTTACTACTGGTTGTAAATCTATTTTATAGTCGTAGTACAAATACTTGTTTGAAAAAACCAAATAAGCATAATAGAAAAAAAACTCAGTAAATTTCATTGTTTCCATAAAAAAATCTTTAAAACTCTTATTTTCCTGTTTTTCTACATAGTTTATTAAATTTTTACACTCTTGTGTAATAAATAAAAATGGAGTGCTGACTTGTAATTTAAAATATTCATTAAAATTATTATTATTACTAGTGTAAGGACACTTAACATTAAAATAATTTAAAGAATTATAATAAAATTCAAGCATTTTTTCATTGTGACAGTTAAAGTACAAATATGGAGTATTATTGTTAAAAAAATAATCTATAGTAATTTCATTTATAAAATGATTTTTACTATCTAATATTACATAATAATCAGATGAAACAGATTTGGAAACTTCTAACTTGACTAACTGTTGTGTAAACCAGTTAGAATAGTCTAGGTCTACTTTTAAGTCTTCTAAAAATAATAACTTTATTTTTTCTATTAGTTCATTTGGATAACAACATATAACTTCTTTATAAAATATTTCTTTAAAACTTTCATTTAAACTTTTACTATCATTAAAAACAATTAAAATATCATTAACTATACTTTTGTCAACAAAACTAAAAGAATAAGCTTGAAGTTTCAATAAGTTAATTTCTGTTTCATTATTATATGTAATAGTAACAAAATCTAATTTTTTTGACATAACTAACTTAATAAATACATATATAAATATTACGTATTATAAACTTATTTATAGTATTCATTTATAATAATTAGTTATATTTTTGTAAAAATATGAAGTCACCAATAAAAGTAATTAAAGCTGAATATGGGGCAAGTAATGAATTTATTAATGTAACATCAATAATAAAAAATATATTTATTAAAGATAACTGTCTAAAACTGTTAAAAGGTATAAACTTAAGTAATTTATTTAAAGTTCCATGTTTTTTAAATGAAAAAATTTTAAAAATAGAAATTTTAGTAAATAATAATACTTTAATTATATGCGGCTATGAACATGATAATATGCTTTTGAATAATATAACTATAGATGACGAAACAATGAACAAGTATGACATTTTTACTAGTTATAATAATAACTGTAAAGTTGATTTCAGATTATTTTGTATAAAACATTTAAATTATATTCGTAATATAAATTTACCAAACTTTTGTACGAAAAGTAAACACGAAACTGTTTTAATTGAATATAGAAGTTTTCCACATACAGAATTTTTAATTCGTAATACAATAATTAAATTGGGTGAACAATGGTGTCACACCATTATTTGTGGTAACTTGAATTATGACTATATGGTTCGTTTATGTTCACTGATTTCAAATAAGATAAAAGTTATCAAAACTAACTATGACAATTTGAACCCATCAGAATACAGTAAATTTTTAGCAAGTTTGGATTTTTGGAACTTATTAGAAGGAGAAAAAATATTGATTTATCAAGAAGACAGTATTATTTTTAAAAATAATATTTCTGAATTTTTAAAGTGGGACTACATTGGTGCACCATGGCCTAAAAACAATAATGATAACAACGCATGCGTTGGTAATGGAGGACTAAGTTTACGAACAAAAAGTGTGATGATAGAAGTAATTAAACGTATTAATATAGAGGATACAATGGTAAATAGTTCTACAATTGAATATACAAAATTAACTCAATCTACTATAATACCAGAAGATGTATACTTTAGTAAAAATATGGAAGATTTTAAAATAGGTCTGTTAGCTGATAGGGAAAGTGCTTCCGACTTTTCAACGGAAGCTATTGTAAACTTAGATAGTTTTGGAGGACATAATTTTTGGTTAAGTGACTACAACTGGAAAGAGAGAATTATTAAAAAAAACATAATACAATTTAAACCAAATTTTGATTTGTCGATAATAGAACATAGAGGAGGATGGAAAAGTATTTTGCAAAGTTTACAAAAAAATAATTTTTATAATTACAATTCTGACTATGATTTTTTTGATATTATCGAACTTAAATTTATGTGGAATGAAAATAAAAACTTTATATGTAAAAACAAATGGTGTGGATTAATACATTGTACACCGAATACACCTGATTTTTTAAATACATCCAATATAAAAAATTTATTTAATAATAGTTGTTTTATTGAATCATTAAAAACTTGCAAATTTATTGTTACTTTTAATAGCTACGTTACAAATTATTTAAATGACACTTTTGTTAAATTAGAAATAAATGTACCATTGTATACATTAAAACATCCGGTAGACACTGAAAATATAATATTCTTTAATTACAATAAATTTATTACTAATAATGATAAAAAAATAATACAAATAGGTCAACAACTTCGCAAAATGTCTAGTATTTATTTGCTAGATATAGCAAATTTTAAAAAACTATGGCTAACAGGTACAAAAAATTTTAATAAATGTAAAGAACTTTTAAAGAATGAAATTTTATTTTTAAATATTGATGAAACTAAATTCAAAGGTTCTGTGTCGTTACACTATACAAATACTTTTTATGAATATGATGAGTTATTATCAAAAAATATAGTTTTTATTGACTTATTTGATGCAGCTGCAAATAATACTATTTTGGAATGTATAATACGAAACACGCCTATAGTAGTAAATAAAATAACACCAATATTTGAATATTTGGGTGAAGAATATCCTCTTTACTTTAACGACTTAGTAGAAATACCCAGTTTATTAACAAATGAAAAAATACTGGATGCTCATAATTATTTAACTAAACTGGATAAAAGTGAACTAGGTATTGATTTTTTTAGAAAAAAGATAATGAGTATTGCTTACTCAAACTTTAGTAAGTAGTTTAACAATACGACTGTAGTAACAACTGTTTATCTTGTTCATTTAAATTACAGAAAAAATGTAGTTTTGATGTGAGATCTTTAATAAAATAATCTAATGTAAAACGTGTCTTATCTACATTTTTTAAATAATTATGCGTATTTAATATATTTTCATCATCAAAAATGAAGTTGTTAATATCATCCAATGAATCATAAAAGAGTGGATAAGTTTCTCCTATTAACTCTATGTATTCTTGGTGTCTGTTTAATAAAATGGGTGTATTACTAATTAAACATTCTAAAAATGTATTATTAACAGTTGTCAAATAAACATCTAAAAATACAATATTGTTTTCGAATATTTTGTGGTAGTTAAAGTCATCTAGTTTTTCAATTTTAAGAACAGAATTATTTTCTTCTTCAGTAACTCTAGTGTTATCCCTGTTAGTATAAAAGGATAGTTCATCTTGCGTTCTTTTGGTAAATGGAATGATTGCTTTACTAAATTTATTATGACACTGTAATTTAAAAATTGAGTATTGTTTTCTCAACCAGTTTCCTATGCTATAAATAGTTTTATTTGAACTGTTCTTGTATTTTTCAAAATCAAACGAAAAATTTAATTTATCAATAGGATGATACAAATTAATGACATTAATTTTATAACCATTTTTTTTTAATAAACTTTTAATAGGAACTATCTGTGTTTTACTCATTACAAATAATAGTTTACAAAACTTCAACGAATCAAGAAATTGCTTTAATTCAAATAAACTAGTATTATTATCATACCATGGTGAATATTTTTCCCATTCACAAGGATTATGAATAATACCATACCACGTTTCTTGTATTGGAATATTTATTTTATTGAAATAAAGCTCGCAAAAAGTTATAAACAATCCTTCAAAATTTATTTTTTTAATTTCATTTTCGACAATTTTCCAGTTATTATGCTCATTAATATTTGTTTCAATAATTTTCATAATTTATTTATAATAATAAAATCTAATTATTATTATTATACAAAAAAATATTCATATTCTTCCATAATCATCTTCATATCTTATTATATCATCTTCGCCTAAATAATCGCCAATTTGTGTTTCAGTAAACTCAAGTAAATCTTCACCTATATTTTCTATTCTGTGCAAAGCGTTTACTGGTATGTATATACTTTCATCTTTATTTCGTGTTACAGAATCCTTATTAACTTGAACCTTAGCACTTCCTCTTACTATAACCCAATGCTCACTTCTATAATTATGAGATTGTAATGAAAGTCTTTTCCCTGGATATACGGATATTCTTTTAACTTTAAAACCATTATCATCATTTCCTTCAATATTTTTATAGAATCCCCAAGGCCGAAATACCGTTTTATGTAAAATACCTTCTTCGCGTTTTAAATCTTTTAATTTTTCCACAATTTTTTTTACATCTTGAGACTTTGTATTATCACAAATTAAAAGAGCATCATCTGTATTGACAATTAATAAATTTTGTAAACCTATTGTAGCCGTTAAAGAAACTTCATTGTCAATGTAACAGTTATTTGTATTTATAGTCATTACATCTCCTTTAATGACATTATTTTCATCATTTTTTTCTAACTCTTCAAATAAAGCCATATACGAGCCAATATCATTCCAAGTTGAATTATATAATATAGTTTTTTTACCGATTTGTATAGTATCATCGTTACACAAATTTTCCATAATAGAATAATCAACTGATATTGCTTTGCAATTTATAAATGGAAATTCTGCTAACAGTATATTGCAACTGTTTAAGTTTGTGTTTTTCAGTGTTTCAACACAAACATCATAAATACCACTAGCATATTTTTGAAAACATGATATCATGTTTTTATTTTTAAAAGCAAAAATTCCTGCGTTCCATAAATAATTACCTTCTTCAAAATATTTTTGTGCAATCTCATGTATTGGTTTTTCAACAAACTGAATTGTGTTATTATTTTCATCAATTTTAATATAACCATAACCAGTTTCAATTCTAGACGGTTTGATACCAAAAGTTACTATCGAGTTTTCTAAATATTCAAATGACTGAATACAGCAATTTGAAAAATCTTCGTCATTAAAAACATGATCACATGGCATTACAATGGTATTATCTTCTGCATCCCCCAATAACGCTGCAATACAAATTGCTGGCCCAGAATCACGACCTTTTGGTTCACTTACTATTTGATAGTTAATATCTATTTTTAACTCATTTAATTGTTTTTCAATAATATGGGAATGGTCTTTATTACAAATAATGATTAATTTGTTACTTGTTGTTAGATTGTTTGTTTTATTTACTAAATTTTTAATTCTTAAAACTGTATTTTGAAACATGGTATTTTTATTTATTAATTTTAATAACTGTTTGGGTAACTTTTCCCTAGATTTAGGCCATAGTCTACTTCCTGAGCCGACACATAAAATAATGAAATTTGTCATATTATAATAGGTAAATATAAAAAATAAATAAATAAAAATATATTATTTTTATAATAATAAGTATAAGTTAAAATGTTTTGCAAAGAAGAAAGTATTCATAACTTTGATTGGGAACTGTATTTGATAAATTATCCAGATTTGAAAAATGATTTTGATAATAAAGACAAAGTGTGGTGGCATTATATTAATGTTGGTAAAAAACAAGAGTTTATTTATTTTGATATTAACAAACGCGATGAATATTACAATGGTTTTAATAACTTTGACTGGGAATTATATTTGATAAATTATCCAGATTTGAAAAATGATTTTGATAATAAACACAAAGCGTGGTGGCATTATATTAATGTTGGTAAAAAACAAGAGTTTACTTATTTTGATATTCAAAATAAAACTAATGAAACCTTGTTTAAAAATAATAATTTGTTTTATTATGTCGGTACAACATGCTATCAAGATTTTAATACAGGAATTCAAAGAGTTACTAGGAATTTATCAACTATGATAGGAAATTATTTTAAGGAATATAATTTTTTTTTAGTCATTTATGACAATGATAAAGATGAATTGCGACTGCTAAATGAGAGTGAACTAAATATATTTTGTAAATATAATGGTTACAATCATAATGAAAAAATACAGATTTTCGAAAAAGTGAAATATAAGGGAGAGAACATAACGCTTTTTATACCAGAACTGTTACATGTCAGTCAAAATGATATTCTAAAAAAAATTGTTGATTTATCAAAATTTTACAAATATAGAACAGCTTATATTTACCATGATGACACTATTTATAATAATGTTGAGCTACCTGAATATTTTAGGCATCAAATTTTTAATACTTATATGCAGATAATAAGTAAAATAGATATAATTATTCCTAATTCCAATTATAGCAAGTCTACTTATTTATTTCATAAAGAAAGATTACAGCTAACTACCAATCAAGAAATAAAAGCTATACATTTGGCAGGTGAATTATTAAAGTGTAAAAGAACTATAAATAAAACGGGTTTTCATAACTATATATTTGCAAATATAAGTACTACAAAAAGAAAAAATGTGGAAAATTTAATTCAAGCTTTTAATTTATTAAATAATGATTTTCCTAATTTAAGGTTGATTATTTGTGGTGTTGTTTATGAAAAAAATAATTACTATAATAGTTTTAAGAACAAGTTAACAAAAAATATTATTTTTGAACAAGATAAAACAGATGAAGAAATTAGTGAATTGTATAAAAATGCATTATTTAGTGTGTATCCATCCATAGAAGAAGGTTTTGGTTTACCAATTTATGAAAGTTTATGGCATTGCACATCTGTAATATGTCATAATGCTACAAGTACTGATGAAATTTCAAAAGAAATTAATTCAGAATGTGTAGTATCAGTAAATTGTTTAAATCATAATTCGCTTTATTTGCAAATGAAAAAATGGATGAATATTGATTTTTTAAAACAAGTTAGCTCACAAATAAAAAATATTCGAATAAAGACGTGGTATGAATATACAGACGAAATAATTAGTAGTTTAAATAAAAAAGAAGAAAAAATAGTGGATAAAAAACCAACTATTTATTACTATGTTCATTATACTTCATCTTCTAATGTTCGTACAGGAATACAAAATTATACTATTTATTTGGCAAAACAATTTGTTAAAAAAAATGTACAAGTAATCTTTGTAAAATGGGATGAAAAGATAAATGCATTGGTTGCTTGTAGTCACTTAGAAATTAGTCATTTATTTAACTACAATGAAACAGATGACATAATAGAAGAAATAAATTATGGTACTAATACTTATAAAGCTATACATTTAACAAACACAGAAATTAATAACAGTATTTTTTTTAATCCAGAATATACATACCCTAAACTTGCCGGTAATATTAAAAGTTATTTATTAAAGCATTCAATTGTATCCATTCATGTTTTACATGACATTATACCCTTAGTTTTGGATTGTTATTCTAGTGAAAGGGAAAACTTTAAAAGTTATTTTTTAAATAATATTTTATCATCTGATAAAATTATAACTGTTTCTAATTTTTCAAAAATAGAATTTTATGACTATTGTAAACAAAATATACCTTATTTAAAAAACTGTTTACCTGTTGTTAAAAGTATTTTACTACCTTATCAATACAGAAATAAAAAAAGACTTATAAATACAGAAATTAATAACAAGACCAAAAAAAAAAAAATTTCTGTATTACTTCCTGGTACTATTGAATATAGAAAGCAGCAATTATTGTTTACAAAATTATTCAATAAATTCATAACATTAAACCCAAATATAGATGTAGAATTAATTACTTTTGGACACATACATGTAAAAATTAAGGATGAATTTGATGAAGAGATTAAAAAATCAAATAATAAAATAAAACATTTAGGAGTTATTGACAATGATAAACTTTTTGACTTGTATAAAAAGGCAAGTTTTTCTTGTTATATATCATATTATGAAGGATTTGGTTTACCCATTTCTGAATCTTTATGGCATGGTACTCCTGTTTTAACATCAAATTTTGGTTCTATGTATGAGGTTGCAAAAAAAGGTGGTTGTTACTGTATTGATAGTAGAAATGAAAATGAAATTTATGAAGCATTAGAAAAACTAATTGTAAGTCCTGACTTATTAGATAAATTGAAAAAGGAGATTGAATGTGCAAACTTTACTACTTGGGAAACATATGCTGATGAAGTTTATAATGAAATTTTGAATGTTAAAAAGTAATATTTTGTAAACAATTTCGTAATTTATTTAAAACTATAATAATAGTATTATTATTATAGTGTATAGAAGATGAACTCTAATGAAGAATTTAATAACAGTAAAGATATTAATTTTATTAATAACTTTAGAATTAAATATTATTTAGGTAATGTTAATAAGGAAATAACTGTTTCAAAAAAAAACTATATTTTATTTGACGATGAAATATTACTAAATAAAGAAAATAAAGAAATTATGCAAATAAATTTAAAGAAATACTATGATAAATATGTATTTTTAAATAAACACTTTGATCCATATTACATAGAATTTTCATGTTACTTCAAAGACTTATATAATTATTTAAATAATTACAAATCAACAACAAATAAAAAAAATACGGAATGCTTGTTTTATTTTGGAGATAGTGTGAGATTTAAAGATACGCCTTGTTTAATAAAAGCAAGAAAAATTGATAGTAATGATTACAGTGTTTTATTAAATTTAAACACTAATAGACATACAGGAATGTTAAAAGATATTCCTAAGCTAGATATTCCTTTTGACAAAAAAGTTAACACTGTCTTATGGAGAGGTACAGATACAGCAAGAAATGATAATGATAAAAGAAATAATATAGTTTTAAAATATCAAGACTGTGAAACTGAGGAGATTGATATTAAATTTACTAATTTTGTTAATAATAGGGAGTTATCTAAATACAAAGTTGCTAAAAAAATGTCTATTGCTGAAATGTTGAAATATAAATTTTTACTCTCAATAGAAGGAAATGATGTTGCAACTAATCTAAAATGGATTTTATTATCAAATTCAGTAGTTTTAATGGCAAAACCAACAAAATGTAGTTGGTTTATGGAAGATATGTTAGTTCCCTTTACACACTATGTACCTTTAAATGATGACTATAGTAATATAAAAGAAATGTTTTTATGGTGTATGAATAATTTAGAAAAATGTAAAAATATTTCACAAAATGCAACTGACTATATTAAAAAATTTTTAAACAGTGAAAATGAAAAATATATTATAAGCGAAGTTTTGAAAGGGTATTTTGACAACGTCAAGTTTGATTAAAAAAATACAAAAAATATAATTGTTAAATTTTAATCATAATAATATATAAATATTATTATGAAAGTTATTATTACAGTTTTAGTAGAAAATATTACTTCTTTTAAACTATTATTGAAATATTTAAAAAAAATAATAGAATTGAAACAAGTCAATGAAATCCACTTTTGGAATTATGTCAAAAGCAACACTGACGAAAAATTTATTAAAAAAATAAGTAATATTTCTAGGACTTCAAGTAATAGTAATGCTGAATATACTCAAATATTTACGCCTGTTATAAACAATGATTTTTGCTTAACAGTTACGAATGCTAGTAATGATATCCATATCAAAATTAAAGATAAAATTTTAAACATTTATTATGAAATAGTATTAGGAGGTTGGGGAAACACAAAATCAGTAATTCGAAAAAATAATGTGGAAATATGCAGTTTAGTCAAAAGTAATATCATAAATAACCCTATTGAATTAAATATTAAAGTTTCTATTAAAAATAATTTTTTAGGAATTTATAAAAATGACAACATTATTTTTAACTATGAGTTAGATGAAGCGTTTAATATTGATGAAATTTTTTTAAAAACAGGATATGGTAGTAGTGGAAATTTTAATTATGAAACGACACAAAATAAAGGGTTTTATTTAATGGATGTATGTGATAAAAATAAAAAACATTATTA
>Ga0114959_10002844_pt1 | contig 13924 bp, 14 predicted proteins | sample C_130625_EF_Meta_FD_87317 | JGI IMG/M metagenome (GOLD analysis project Ga0114959, IMG submission 87317) | Freshwater microbial communities from Lake Croche, Canada to study carbon cycling - C_130625_EF_MetaG | ecosystem: Environmental > Aquatic > Freshwater > Lake | place: Lake Croche, Canada...
CTCGAACCATTCCTCCATAAAAGAAGGCTAAACCTGGCGTCATGAGTAAAACCAAAGCGGATGAAACCAAAATCCATGCTGTATCAGCATGATTAGTGGCATCTGTGGACGTTGCGGCTGCAGAGACAGCCGAGCTCATTAATACGTGCATGTAATCTCCAGTTAGTTTTTGAAGTGAGGAGATCTCAACATTGAGAAGCTAGAGAAATGATGGGCCGACACTGGCACGCACATTGAAACTCTCTAGGGTTGAAATTTAACACGACAATTGAATTCTAGCTAGCGCAACAAGCCCGAAATATATTTCTCCGGGTCAAAGGCTAGGAAATCCCCAACGCCTTCACCATTACCAATAAATTTTATCGGGATTCCTGTCTCACGTTCTATCGCTAAGGCTATCCCCCCGCGTGCCGACCCATCCATCTTTGTGAGAATCAAGCCAGTCACACCAACGCTTTCTATAAAGCTCTTGGCTTGAACAATTCCATTCTGCCCCGTCGTTGCATCTACGACCAGCAGGACTTCGTCAACAGGAAACTCTTTCTCCAAAACCCTACGAATCTTTGATAGCTCATCCATCAGATTCGACTTGGTATGCAACCTCCCGGCCGTATCTACGATGAGGTAACGCGCACCTTCGTTTTTTGCGAGACGAAAAGCATCGAAAACGACAGCGGCAGGGTCCCCCTGAAATTTACCGGAAACAACCTTGACACCAATGCGATTACCCCATGTTTGTAGTTGTTCTATGGCAGCAGCCCGAAAAGTGTCGGCAGCAGCCACTAACACGGCGTAGCCACTGGACTTGACTTGATTCATCAACTTCGCCACAGAAGTCGTCTTGCCTGTTCCGTTGACGCCAACCACGAGAATCGTAGTCGTCCTATCTTCGCGAAATGCCAACTCTCTTGACGCTGTGCAGAGTGACGAGTGCAGAATAGACGACAAGGCCAATTCCACTTCCGCGGATTTCTCTTTTTTGGCATGTTCTATTAGTTCATCACAAAATGAAACACCCAAATCTGCTTCTATCAGTGTTGTTCGGAGCTCTTCCCAATCTGCGGATGTCGTAGCTCCGCCGCGAAGTTTCGCGAGAATTTTTGAGAATAGAGCCATGATCGCAAACTATGCGGATTCAGTTTCACGTAAACGTTGTGAAATTACCTCTGAAACGCCATCACCGCGCATCGTTACTCCATAAAGCGCATCAGCGATCTCCATCGTTCGCTTCTGGTGAGTGATGATGATCAATTGCGATTTTTCGCGGAGTTCTTCAAAAACCCCCAGAAGCCGACTTAAATTTGTGTCATCAAGGGCAGCCTCTACTTCATCCATAACGTAGAAAGGACTAGGCCGAGCTTTGAAAATCGCAACCAACATGGCCACCGCTACCAATGATCGTTCTCCACCCGAGAGTAGAGAGAGTCGCTTAATTCGCTTTCCTGGAGGACGTGCCTCAACATCTACGCCGGTTGTCATCATATTGTTTGGATCCGTGAGGATGAGCCTTCCGTCACCACCAGGGAAAAGTCGAGAAAAAATTGATTCAAACTCTCTCGCCGTATCGGCATACGCTTCGCTAAAGATTTGCACCACTTTATCGTCTACCTCTTTTACGATATCTAACAAATCTTTCTTGGTCTTCTTCAGATCCTCCAGTTGTTCCGCGAGATACAGTAACCGCTCCTCAAGAGCTGAATATTCCTCTAGAGCCAATGGATTAATTTTTCCTAGAGTCTCTAAGTCGCGTTCGGCTTGAATGAGTCTCTTCTCCTGCTGCTCTCTCAGAAACGGAACTACTTCGCCCGGAACAAAGAGTCCATTTTCATCTTCGATGAAAGTTGGTACCGGATTCTCGGGTCCATATTCCGCCATCAAAGTTTGTACATCAATTCCCAACTCTTCAGTCGCGCGGTTCTCAAGCTGTTCGATACGAAGGGTCTGCTCTGCACGGACAATCTCCTCGCGATGAACGCTAGATGTGAGCTGATCCAGTTCGGCACTTAGTTCTTTGACAACCGCCCGAATTGCGGCGCTCTCCTTTTCTCTGCTTGCTCGAGCAATCTCTAGACGTTCACGCTGGAGCTGCGACTTTTCGATAGTGAACTCAAGTTGTCCCAACGCTTGGCGTGCCAGCTCTGCAATATTCAGCGCTATTTGAGCAGCTACCGCACGCGCCTCCATTCGCTCGAGGCGCTTTACGGCATTCTCTCTCTCTCTGCTCGCTGCCTTTTCCAGTGCCGTGGCTCTATCTGCTAGAGCGGTCACCCTTTCTTCGGTTGTTCGTAAGTTCAGACGAGCCTCCACCTCTGCGGAACGAGCGGAAGAGACTTTGGAACGTAAATCTTCCAAGTGAGTCAAATCTGGGTCTGACGGTGACTGATTGGATTCAAACTGACCAAGAGCTGCTTCTAAGTCGCGCTCATCCGAACTTCGTTGCAAAGTTGCCGCTTCATAGGAAGCAATCAAACGATCGAACTCTGCCTGCGCGCTCTTGACATTCTGCCCTGCAACCGCCATTTGTTCTGCCAAACCAGAAATCTTTGCATCAGAATCGTTCAACGCAGATAACGCAATTTCATGGTTCTTTTCCGCTGCGAGTAGATCCGAGGCCGCCTTAGCAAGTTCAAATTTGAGTGAATCACAGATCGACACAACCTGATTCAGCTCGGTCCGAGTCCGTTCGATCGCTGCGGAGATCTCGATTGCATTACCAGAGCTTGCAGACCCTCCCCGTGCTCGATTGCGACTGATTAGATCGCCCTCTCGGGTAACTGCTGTTACTTCTGGATGCGCAGACAATAGCTGTTCGGCTTCGCTTAAATCGGCGACAGCCACTACACCAGAAAGTACGGATTCAATAATCTCATCCAAACCGTCGCTCTCTATCAATGAGGAGAGCGAGGTGTACCCGGCTGGAATTTTCATCTGGTGATCGAAATTTCCATCAACAATCAACAACTCTGATTGCCCTGCAATTTCGGCCTTAAGCATGTTGACAGCTGAGACCGCGGAGCGGAGGTCCGACACGACAATCGACTCTGCAAGTGATCCCAAGGCGGTAGAAACCGCAGACTCCCAGCCCGGAACCACTCGGAGTAAGGACGATAATCGACCTTTTGATGTTATTCCACCACGACCGGTAAGGATCGCTTCACCACCATCGCGATGGGTGAGCGATTCCTCCAAAGCCGATAGTCGAGCGGTCAGGCCAGCCCGTTCTCTATTGGAGACTTGCTCCTTCTCCATGAGCTCGCTTCGAGTAGCAGTGCACTGCGTCAAAACTTTTGCAGCCTCTTCAAATCGTGCGTCTAATTCAGGTTCGACTCGATCCACTCCGGCAATTTCGGCCTCTAACAGAGCAAACTCTTCACGGAACATCTCTAATCGCTTTGTTGCCTCTTCTTTACCCGAATTCAATCGAGAAATTTCGGCATTGGTAGCATCAATTCGTGCACGTAATCCGTTGATGTGTCCCTCTTGACGTGCCGTTCCCTCTCTCGCATCAGCGATCGCGCGAAGGGCTGCGGAAACTTGATTCTCTTCGAGGGCCAACTCGGCCTCCACCGCTTTGAGGTCGGCGGTAATTTCATCCAATTGTATTCGCGCACTTGAACCGATCTCTTTGAGATCCTCCTCCTCTCTCCGGAGTACAGAAGCTTCCGCCTCCATGCTTTCAGGATCTCTACCGCTCGCTTTGGCTTCTTCTCGCGCCTCTGACAAGAAGCGAGCCCGTTCTGAAGCGAGCGATGCAATCCCCCGGAACTTCTCCCTCTGTGACGTGATCCCATAGAAATTCTCTTGAGCGGCTACATATTGTGGATTTTCCTGTGCAGAAATTAACTCCAGTGCCTCTTCTCGAGCTCGACACTGACCCAACTCCTCTTCTACCTCGTTGCGCCTGGTACGCAGCGAAGTTTCATCCGCAATTTCCGACTCAAACGTCGACTTCAGTCCAACAAGATCATCTGCCAACAGACGCAATCGAGCGTCTCGTACATCTGATTGAATTGTGGAGGCCTTACGTGCAACCTCTGCTTGTTTACCTAACGGCTTTAATTGCCGACGAAGTTCGACGGTCAAATCCTGGATACGATCCAAATTTGCCTGCATTGAATCGAGCTTGCGCAGCGCCTTCTCTTTGCGCTTGCGATGCTTCAGTACGCCGGCCGCTTCCTCAATGAATGCGCGTCGTCCATCTGGGTCGGCCAGGAGAATCGCATCTAGCTGGCCCTGACCAACAATCACGTGCATCTCACGGCCGATGCCGCTATCACTAAGTAATTCCTGAATGTCTAGAAGTCGAGATGTTTCACCATTGAGTTGGTATTCACTGGAACCGTTTCGGAACAAAATGCGCGTGATTGTGACTTCAGCAAAATCTATTGGCAAAACGTTGTCGGAATTGTCAATGGTGACAGAAACTTCAGCCCGACCCAACGGAGCTCTGCCCGTTGTCCCAGCAAAAATGACATCTTCCATCTTGCCGCCGCGCAATGACTTTGCGCCTTGTTCTCCCATAACCCAGGACAACGCATCAACGACATTTGATTTACCTGAGCCGTTTGGACCAACGACGCAGGTTATACCCTCCTCAAAGTGAAGAGTGGTGGACGATGCGAAAGATTTAAATCCTTTGAGGTTCATACTCTTGAGATACACGAGGAAAACCTATCTCTAACCAGGCTAAGCGGTGATCATTGAAGCGACGACACAACCGTACCAAAAACTGCTACTTGGTGCGGATGCGCAAATTCTCAAGCGCTATTCGCGCTGCGTCTTGCTCTGCCTCTCGCTTGCTCTTTCCGACTCCAATCGGAAAACGTTCGCTTGAAATGATGGCGATTGCCGTGAAGGATTTGTCATGATCGGGACCTGATTCCGAGATTTCGTATACAGGTGGAACCAGTCCAACATCTGCACAAAACTCTTGAAGTGCTGTTTTGCCATCTACTCCGGATCCTCGCGCATGCGCGGTCTTAATCATCTCGGCGAACCACACGTGAAGTAATTCTTGAGTCCGCAGTAATCCGAGCTCTAGATATATCGCCCCTATGAGAGCTTCGAATGAATCGGCCAAAATTGAGTTCTTCTCTCGCCCCCCGGAACTATCTTCGCCTTTTCCTATTCGGATATAGCTTCCCACATCGAATTCTCGGGCAAGTGAAGCAAGTGCCTTCGTGTTAACCACTGCTGAACGAAGAGGGGACAAAGAACTCTCTGAAAGTTCTGGATAAAGTCGAAATAGGAGGTCTGTTATCACCAATCCCAGAACGCTATCGCCTAGGAATTCGAGTCGCTCATTCGTGGGAACGCCACCAAACTCATAGGAAAATGATCTATGGGTGAGGGCTCGTTCAAGGAGATCGACAGAGATTGAGACGCCTAAACGTTCAATGAGTCCGGAATACATTCAATACCTCTAAGAGCCTAGAGCCTTGAGGAGCTGATTTTTATACCTCTAAGACCTGTCGGCGGTTATATGTACCGCAGGAAGGACAAGCTGTGTGAGAAAGCTTCGGCTGCTGACATTGAGCGCAAAGTGAGGTCGTGGCAGGGGTGGTTTTCCAAGAACTACGCCGAGTACGCGTGCGAGAACGTGACATCTTTCGCTTTGGGACTGGCATGGTGTTTCACTCCTTATTTTCAAAAATCTTAGCCGTTTTTATGCACATGGAGCTAGTCCTGCCTGGACCGACCCTACGTCAGGAGCCAAAGTATTCCCCATAGACCGAAAATAGTAAAAACGAGGGTAATCAAGCCTCCGGATCCTTCCAACCTTCGAGGCCAGACCATCGAATATCCGTTTGCGTGTGTTCGTGTTCATCTGGGAGATGAGTCCATTTGACACCACAGCCAGCGCATAGTCCTTGGCAATCTTCACTACAGAGAGGATTGATTGGTAGATTGAGAATCAGAGCATCCCTAATGGGACCTTCTAGATCTATGAAATCCCCTTCCATCTCAAGGAGTTCATCTTCGTCCTCGACCAGAATCTCACTCGTTTCAAATGGCTTTCGCTTCAAACGCGAATCAATTTCGTAGTGATAAAGCTCTTGAAATTCTTCCTCCACAAAAAAAGTCACTGGATCCAAGCATCTAGTGCATTCGCCTACCGCCTCTGCCGAGAGTGTGGCTGTGGCCAAAACCCCCTGTGCTACCGACTCCAATCGAAGTTCAACATCAATCGCCCCACCGTTTGGCACAGCAAGTAGGGGAATTCCAATTGGTTCGTGATCTGAGAACGTCAGTTCAAACTCTCGCATTTCTCCTGCACGGCGTGGAAGGTCAATACAACTAACCTTAAAGAGAGAGGGAGGCATTGTTACAGAACCGACCACTTCACTCGGATAACTCAGCGAGCGGATCAACAGGCTTTTCACCGGAGAGCTCAGCCCGACCACGAGTCACCACATCTAGAGTTTTATTGAGAACTACCTCAAGGGTTGCAAGTCTTGCGTCAATGTAACTATCAATTTCTTCTCGCTTTGAATTAGCTTCTTCATCCGCTTCTCCCAATATCCGTTGGGATTCAACATATGCCGCCGCTACGATCTCGGTCTGTTCAACCATGCGTGAAACTTCTTCTCGAGCATGGCCTATCAACACATCCGCGCTCTGACGCGCCTCCTCTAATATCGCCTCCCGATTACGTAAGATCTCTTGAGCTGCAAAAAAATCTTCGGGAAAAGAGTTTTTTGCGCTATCCAAAATTTCTAAAAGTTCACCACGATGAACAACACAACTGGCCGATAGCGGCACTCCACGTGCTTCTTCCACCATAACAATCGCACTATCCAGGCGCTCTACCACATCCATTATTGTCCCCCACTAATCGCATGAAACTCATGAAGCCGGATTCGTAATCGATCTACGAGAGCTTCTGGCATGTACTTCGAAACATCTCCATCATAACTTGCTATCTCTTTGACGAGCGAGGACGAGAGGAAGGAATGTGTAGGCGAGGTCGAGATAAAAATCGTCTCGATCCCCTTGAGTTGAACATTTATTTGTGACATCTGGAGTTCATAGTCAAAGTCAGTCACTGCTCTCAACCCTTTTATGATGATCCCAATCTCTTTGGCTTCGCAATAATCCACCAATAGACCCGACCAAGAATCGACACTCACCCCTGGCAGATCGGCGGTCACTTCCTGGATCATCTCTATTCGTTCGGCGACCGAAAAGAGCGTGTTCTTGTTTTTGTTCACCATAACAGCGATGACAACTTCGTCGAAAATTCGGCTTGCTCTTTGAATGATATCTAAATGTCCGTAGGTAATTGGGTCGAACGACCCAGGACAAACGACTCTATTCACGGCAAAACGCTAGCAGAGTAGTTGCCGTAGTAGATACTGCCTTGCCCATACGACCTAATCTTGATTCCCTCCATCGACACTGGCCATGTGAAAGGAGAATCCTTACTTCTGCGTTCCACAGCAATCACTCCATTGGGTTGCAACAGTTCTCGTTCATCTATTGCCTGCAAAAGTTGTTCGATCTTCTCATTTTCTAGTTCATATGGTGGATCTATGAAGATGATATCGAAATGATGATCAGAGCTTCTAGAAACGCTCTTGAGATACTCTTCCACAGAGAGCGAAAACACCTTCGATCGCCCTTCAAAACCATCTACGATTGAAAAATTCTCCATCGCTATCCTCGCCACCACGGGGTCCGAATCAACTGCAATAACGAGCTCTGCACCTCGAGAGAGGGCTTCGACCCCAACGGCTCCAGTACCGCAAAATAGGTCCAGGAAACACAAACCGGCAATAGATCCGAATTCTGACACCAGCGAAGAGAAGAGTCCCTCCCTTGCCCGATCTGATGTTGGTCGGGTTCGCAAATCCATCGGGGAGCACAGCGCCTTTCCCTTAGATGATCCTGCAATTATTCTCAATTTTCACCCTCCCCATTCATCGACATCACGGACTAGCCCTTATCAACATAGGCGACGCTATCCACTTTCCGTAACACGTTGAGTTCAGCGGCCAAATTCGGATAGCACTTCAATTCTGGGTCTTTCGAGATCAGACTCTGTGCAGCCTTTCTGGCCTTCTCAATAGTCTCTTCATCTCGCAAAACTTTTAATAATCTTAAGTGAGACCGGACTCCAGATTGGGCTTTTCCGAGTACATCACCCTCACTGCGCTGTTCCAAATCAATGCGTGACAATTCAAACCCATCGAGAGTGCTAGCGACCGCACGCAACCTCGCCATTGCGACGGATTCCTCTGTTACATCCGTGACGAGTAAACAGAGTCCAGCCGCACTTCCTCTTCCGACCCGACCACGCAGTTGATGCAACTGGGAAACACCGAATCTATCGCTATCCATGATGACCATCAAAGTCGCATTTGGAACGTCTACGCCTACTTCAATCACTGTAGTAGCTACCAATACATCGATTTCGCCAGCGCTAAATGCCTTCATCGTGTCATCTTTTTCTTCACTCGAAAGTTTGCCGTGCAAAACCGCGACCTTGACGCCTTTTAGCGGACCTGTGGCAAGCTTCGGTGCCAAATCTTCAACCGAGGTCAATAGCTTCTTCGCTCCACTTCGTACCTCTCCGTACCCTTCATCCAACATCTTGGCAATATGGCGATCAAGATCCGTCATACCTGCAGCTTCAAATTCATCGCCATTGATTCGCGGGACTACGACGTAAGCTTGATGACCTTTTGAGATCTCCTCTCGCATTCGCTCCCAAGCGCGATCCAAATAATGAGGCTTCTCTGATGTGGAGATCACGTGCGTGCTGATGGGGATACGCCCGTGTGGTAATTGCCTCAACGTCGATATCTCTAGGTCGCCAAAAATCGTCATTGCCACCGTCCGAGGGATTGGAGTTGCGGTCATCACCAAAAGATGAGGTGGCTTCTTACCCTTGCTCCGCAGAGCATCGCGTTGTTCAACTCCGAACCGATGCTGTTCATCAACCACGACCAGCCCTAGATCCGCAAACTCAACCCCATCACTTAAGAGTGCGTGTGTTCCAATAACGATTCCCGCTTCACCCGAGGCAATCTTAGATAGCACGGAACGTTTGGCGGCAGAACTCATCGACCCTGTCAGTAGGACGACCTGTGTTCCTTCAAGTTCGTTTCCGTTCGAACCAATTACGCTATTGCCCAACATTCCCGCTTCAGCCAACGAACCCATAAGATTTTTGATCGTTAAATAGTGCTGCTGAGCGAGCACCTCCGTGGGCGCAAGGAGGGCACCTTGACCACCAGCATCGACGACCCTCAACAGTGCACGTAAAGCCACCACTGTTTTTCCAGAGCCTACCTCTCCCTGAAGAAGGCGATGCATAGGGTGGTCAGCCTTTAAATCATCATCTATCTCCTGGGCAACAGCTCGCTGTCCTTCGGTGAGAGAGAATGGAAGTATCGACTCGAACGCATCAACCAATCCATCGATTTTAGGCGATCGAGAGACAGCCGAGAGACCCGAGTAAAGAGCTCGACGTTGCGCCAAAATCAATTGCAACAGGAAGGCTTCATCAAATCTTAAACGTTCACGAGATTTTTCAATCATTTCCATCGAAGTTGGATGATGAACCTGAGTTAACGCTGTCAACAAATCTGGAAAATCATGTTCGGCTAGTAGCCCTGCATCTAAATAATCGCGAAATTCAACCCCTTCAAAAGCATCCAAAACTATGGAGACGCATCGCGAGATCATCCAAGATGGAGCCTTCGACGCGGAGGGATAGACGGGTAGAAACTTGCCCGAAAATTCGGCGACGGCATCGTCAATGTCCTGACCGTCAGGAATTAACTGATAATCGGGATGAGATAGCTGACGCTTTCCGTTGAAAATGCCGACTTTGCCCGCAAACATGCCGGTACGACCAACTCGCAAATCCTTTTCACGCCACGCCTGATTAAAGAATGTTAACGATAGTCGAGCCGAACCATCGGTTACCTGTACCTCGAGGATGGTTCGACCCGACGCTCTCCGAAGACGTACGCCATCGATTCGAGCGAGAATGGTTGCCTCTTCCCCCTCATTGAGTTCGGCAATATCGGAAAGTTCCCCGCGTACTACGTATCTGCGAGGGTAATGTCGCAGCAAGTCTCCTACAGTCAACATTCCAAAAGACTTCTCCAGGACATTGGCCGTCCGATCGCCGATTTCTTTTGCCAAAGATCTTTCAAAGATCAAGGACCCTGGCTCGTTCATGTCCCTATTCTGCCAATCTTTTCTTGGTGGATTGGCGTTTTACGCACGTGAAGCGGTAATCTTCCCCACTCGTATACATGAAAACGTGTAACTGAATATTTCAGTACCTTAAACTTAAGGAGTCATCGTGGCATCTAACTGCGATATCTGTGGCAAAGGTCCCAGCTTTGGCAACAATGTCTCACACTCCATGCGCAAAACACGCCGTCGCTGGAATCCAAACATTCAACGCGTACGGACCCTAGTCGCCGGACATACGAAGCGACAGAACGTCTGTTCTTCTTGCCTCAAAGCTGGCAAGGTACTTCGCTAACTAGAACCCCCAAGATCCATGGCGCCACTGATTTATGCCCATCGTGGAGCCTCGGCGGACTTTCCTGAAATGTCCGAAGCGGCCTACTTTGGCGCAATAGATCAAAATGCAGATGGTTTCGAATGCGACCTACGACTTACTAAAGATCGCGTTTTAGTGTGTTGGCACGATGCGGATATGAAGAGAATCGCTGGCTCATCGGTTGTAGTTTCCAAGGCAACCTATGCAGAACTTCTCGAAATATATCCGATTATGACCCTCGAGCAACTGCTTGATTTGGCACTCATTCATAAAAAGAATCTCGCTTTGGAAACCAAACACCCCGTGCCTACTGGTGGTCTGGTGGAACGTGAACTCTGTAGATACCTGGAAAGTCGACGGCGAGAGATCAAAGATTCAGGGATTCACATAGCCATCATGTCTTTCTCCTGGCTAGCCTTGTGGAGATGCAAGGGTTGGGATACAGTCTTTTTGTCTGTACATAGGTTTGCATTTCTACTCAACCCAGCAAGCGCAATGGGTCCCTGGATATCTATCCTCGAATCACTTCCTAAATCCGGAAATACCGATCGAAATAGGCGCCTCTCTGCACGAACCAACAAGAAGAGAACTTTTGTATGGACAGTCAACAGTGCAGAGCAAGCACAACTCTGCCTAGAGAGAGGCGTAGATGTCATCATCACTGACCGACCCGCCTATATACGTACTATTCTCGTAAATCTTGAAAATGCTTAAATCCTTGGTGACTTATCGGCTCACCATTGACTCGGATGCCCTTACCTAAAACCACTCGCCCAATCTGTATAGCCTGTCGGGGTGAAGGAAGGTGGGGAGAGATCGTCGCAACAAAGACATGATCCTCGCCGCCGTGGAAATCAATATCTTCATCACTGGAAATCTCGATCCCTACACCCGAGGCTCCGGCAATATGTGAAAGCTCCGAGACCAAACCATCACTCACATCAGCCATTGCCGAAACCCCTGCGAGGGCAAAACTACGTGCCGCTGAATAATCTACGATCGGTCTGCGATGCTGGTCTGTTCTCTCATCATTTATCCCCTGCTGTAATAATTTGAGTCCCGCTGCGGACTCACCAGGCAAACCAGAAAGAATAACCAGATCACCAACTTTTGCCCCGCCCCGTGTTATCGGATCTTTGACCCCACCAAAAGCTGCAATCGAGATGACTAGCGTCGAAGAGCGTGTGAGGTCACCGCCTACAACCCGGGTGCCCACTTTGTTCGCCTCGTCTACGATGCCTTTAGCTAGCTCCTTCATCTCTGCAGTGGAGAAGTCTTCAGGAACTGCGGCCGCGACCAAAAGATATTGAGGCACTCCCCCCATGGCAAAAATATCCGCAAGATTCGCTGCCGTCACCTTTGCGCCTATTTCAAAGAGAGAAGACCATTGGCGCTTGAAATGAACCCCCTCAACCGCCATATCTGTCGAGAGAACTACCATGGACTTGGGCACAGAAATTACTGCGCCATCGTCTCCAATACCCACGAGCAGATCTTTAGGGAGATCAGGCTCAAATATAGCCTTAACCGTGGCAATCAATTCACTCTCCGACGCCATATTCCATCTCCACTTTTCGTTGATTCCGCAGATCTAAACTTGTGGGAGTAGCCTAAGGCTTAGGAGTATCGAAAGATTGCGAGAAAGGAATCGGTATGTCAGTTCAGGTATACATTTTGATTCAAACGGAAGTAGGTAAGGCTTCGAGCGTAGCTAAAGCACTTTCAACCATCGCCGGTGTAAACCTTGCCGAAGGGGTTACAGGACCATACGACGTGATCATGCGAGCCGAGTCCCCAACCATGGAAGAGCTAGGGCGCGGGATTCTCTCAAAGGTTCAGGCTGTTCCTGGCATCACTCGCACACTCACCTGCCCTGTCACCTCTTACAACTAGCCCGTTACCAACAACATTGGTAGGCGCCGGAAAGATCCTTGCGGTCCAAAACGATGTTACGGATCCTCCGCATCTAGTAGGCCACTGGTTGGCAGAGCTCGGGTTTTCTATCGAGACTATTCGACCATACCTGGGAGATAAAGTCCCGAACCACGTTCCTGAAGAAGTGGTTGCTCTTCTTCCCCTTGGTGGCCACATGAACGCCAATGATGATGAGCGCTTCCCTTGGCTAGTCGATGAACGAAGACTGCTTGCCAATGCCCTTAAAGACGACGTTCCTGTTCTGGGCATTTGTCTAGGAGCTCAGCTTTTGGCGGTCGCCGCGGGCGGAAAAGTTGAACGAGCTAAGACTGGTGAAGTTGGTATCTATGAGATCTTCTCTTCCAATTCCAATAACTTTTCGGACCCCTTGGAAGAAATATTTACCTTCTCGCATCCATTGCCTGTAACACAGTGGCACGAAGATGAGATCACGATGCTTCCTGAGGAGGCAATACTTTTGGCCTCTAGCACAGCTTGTCGAAATCAGATTTATCGTATTGGCCATCTTACCTATGGTCTTCAATTCCATCCAGAAATCGATCTATCCATCATTAGGGATTGGGAATCAGATGCGGATTCAGCCTTTTTGGAATCCGGCAAGACCACGATCCAGCCGGAAGTTGAGCGAATGCAATCTGAACTAATAGCAACGTGGAAACCGTTTATTCAGCGTTGGGGAGATGCTATTGGGCAGTCATCCCGCCATCGGCAGAGATAATCGCTCCAGTAATAAACGACGCTTCATCTGAAGCCAAAAATAGGACGAGATGTGCGATTTCGCGAGGCGTACCCGGGCGCCCTATCGGCTGAAAGACCCCGATATTCGAGTAGACATGATCTAAACCACCCAGAAGATCCGCATGCGCGTAATTAATCGGAGTATCTACCCATCCGGGACAGATCGCGTTGCACCTAATTCCACTCTGTGCATAATCAAGGGCAATTCCCTTGGTCAACATGACCACCGCCCCTTTTGAAGCAGAGTAGGTTGTCAAAAACGGCTCAGAGACTAGGCCATTGACGCTCGACATGTTGATGATCGAGCCGTTGCCCGCTCTAAGCATATGAGGGATAGTCGCCCTCGATAGATACATCGCACCTTTTACATTGACATCGAGCGTTCTATCAATGGTCTCATTACTGACTTCATGAAAGACCCCTGGCAGATTCACTCCAGCGTTATTCACCAAAATATCAACAGAACCGAACTCAGTTACAACGCCGGCGACCAAAAGCTCACATTGCTTATCGTTCGAAATATCTATTGTCGCAGATTTAGAGCTACCGCCGGATTGACGAATCAATTCGGCGGTAGCTTCAGCTTCGATTCCATCAATGTCGGCGCAAATGACTATCGCACCTTCTTCCGATAATCGAAGAGCGCTCGCTTCACCGATTCCAGATGCTGCCCCCGTGACGATGGCAACTTTTCCTTTAACCCGATCCATAGCGCTCCCCTAGATC
>Ga0114959_10002845_pt1 | contig 13922 bp, 11 predicted proteins | sample C_130625_EF_Meta_FD_87317 | JGI IMG/M metagenome (GOLD analysis project Ga0114959, IMG submission 87317) | Freshwater microbial communities from Lake Croche, Canada to study carbon cycling - C_130625_EF_MetaG | ecosystem: Environmental > Aquatic > Freshwater > Lake | place: Lake Croche, Canada...
AATTTGAACAGATTTAAGTTTTGAGTTACTTACATTTTGAGTCTGTTTATTAAGAATAGAACTTTGTTTTTGGGTTTTAAGAGATAATAAATATTTGATTTTTTGGAAATCAGACCTAAAAGTCCCATGTGACAACTCTTCTTTCATCTTTTCACTTAGTCTCCCAGAGTCATTTATGTATTCATTACAAACCCAGAGTATAAAAATGTATTGTTCTTCATTTTCTGGTTTTATTTTATCAAAAACATATTGGAGGAATTTATCGTAGTAGTATTTCATAAAAGGAAAGATTAATAAATGGTTAAAACTATATTTATAATTTACCAAACTTACAAAAAGTCAGGGATAAATCTCTTTGAAATTGTATATTCAAATATATTTAAGTTATAAAGCCCCTTCTGCCGCCCCAAAACATTTTTTTCACCCCTAAAATACCAAAACTACTATTCATCAATCCCCTTTTCACCCCACATTCCACAGATTAAGAGAAAATTCAAAACAAAAAAAAGCCGTCTCAGTCTCCTGAAACGGCTTTTTTTTATTCTCAAAATTAGCTAAGCAATCACAATGGCCGTTCCTTTCTCTACATCCTGTTCAACGGTTTTGTATTTGACGTTTTCTTTAATCGAACCGTCTCGGTATTGAACCGTAACTCGTTGATTTCTATCGGCAATTTTTACGGCTTGGCGTGGCACAATTTTCTCCACGGTTCTCTCGCTTGGGTCGTGGTAATCTTGTTCGTCGCCTCTTCCACCGGCCAAACCACCTAATAATGACGATAGTGCGTCGTCTTTCTGGGTTTGTAATTTTGGCTTTGGCGCTTGCTTTGTTTGTTGTTTTGGCGCTTGAGCTTCTTGAATTTCTGGCATATCGGCTTTCATTAAGAAACTTACTGTATCGATATTGATTCTACTCAAGAAACGTTCAAACAACTTCACGGCTTCAAATTTATAAATCAGCAAAGGGTCTTTTTGTTCGTAAGAAGCATTTTGAACTGATTGTTTCAAATCATCCATGTCTCTCAAATGCTCTTTCCACTCTTGGTCAATCAAACTCAAAGCAATGGTTTTTTCCATTTCTTGAATCAATTTTCTACCATTGGTATCAATCGTTTCTTGGGCATCCGCAAACATATTCGACATCATGCTCCCGCTCACAATGGGCACTTGCATACCTGTATATTTATGTGTCAATGCTTCCTTCGCAAAATTGACCACTTTGGTCATCAAACCTTTGTTTTTGGCTTGATAATGTTCTTCGGCTGCTTCATACAAACGTGTCGTCCTTTGTTGCGTATTGAGTTTGCCAATGTCATCACGACCAAAAGGCGGTTGAATTCCCAAAATTTCAATACAACGCAATTCTAATTCATCGTAATTCGCATTACTCTGTACCAATTCTGAACAAACATCGTAGGTATTATTGGCAATATCCAACGCTAATCGTTCTCCAAAAAGGGCATTTTGACGACGTTTGTAGATGGCGTTTCTTTGGTAATTCATTACGTCATCGTATTCTAAAAGGCGTTTACGAATCCCAAAGTTATTTTCCTCAACTTTCTTTTGCGCTCTTTCTACCGAAGACGTAATCATAGAATGTTGAATCACTTCGCCTTCTTCCATGCCCATTCTGTCCATGACTTTGGCGATACGGTCTGACCCGAATTTACGCATCAAGTCGTCTTCCAACGAAAGAAAAAATTGGGTTGAACCCACATCACCTTGGCGACCAGAACGCCCACGTAATTGTCTGTCCACCCGACGAGATTCATGTCTTTCCGTACCCACAATCGCTAATCCTCCCGCTGTCCGTGAATCTACCGATAATTTAATATCGGTTCCACGACCTGCCATATTGGTTGCGATCGTGACTTTACCAGATTGTCCAGCCTCCGCAACGATGTCGGCCTCCCGAGCGTGTTGTTTGGCGTTCAAAACATTATGTTGAATTTTACGAATCGACAACATGCGGCTTAATAATTCAGAATTATCAACCGAGGTGGTACCCACCAAAATTGGGCGACCAGCATCTACCAATTCTTGAATTTCATCGGCTACGGCACTGTATTTTTCACGAACGGTTTTGTAAACTTTATCTTCGTGGTCAAATCTTGACATTTTACGGTTGGTCGGAATTGTGATTACATCCAATTTATAAATCGTCCAGAATTCTCCAGCTTCCGTTTCAGCCGTTCCCGTCATACCACATAATTTATGGTACATTCTAAAAAAGTTTTGTAACGTAATGGTCGCATACGTTTGTGTTGCGTCCTCAATATTTACATTCTCCTTGGCTTCAATGGCTTGGTGCAAACCGTCAGAATAACGACGACCATCCATAATACGACCCGTTGACTCATCCACAATTTTTACTTTTCCATCATTTTCATCAACGATATATTCAACGTTTTTCTCGAACAAAGAATATGCTTTCAATAACTGACTTACGGTGTGAATTCTTTGCGTTTTGGCAGAATAATCACGAATAAGTGCTTCTTTTTCAATTAGGCGTTCTTGTTCGGTAATTCCTTCTTTTTTCTCAATATTGTTCAAATCAACTGAAAGATCGGGAATCACGAAAAAGTCTGGATTTTCAACCATGCGAGTCATGAAGGTCAATCCTTTTTCGGTCATTTCAACTTGATTATTTTTCTCTTCGATCGTAAACATCAACGGAGCATCTGCTTCTGGCATCAATTTCTGATTTTCAGCTAAATAAATATTTTCCGTTTCTTGCATAATCTGCTTAATACCCGTTTCTGAAAGGTATTTAATCACCGGTCGAGCTTTTGGAAAACCTCTGAAAGCACGGAATAAAGCCAAACCACCCGCTTTTTTATCGCCCGCTGCAATCAATTTTTTGGCTTCAATCAAATGGTCTTGCACAATTTTCTTTTGTTGTTCCACCATTTTTGCCACCAAAGGATTGAAGGCGTCAAATTCTTGTTCATCACCACGGGCCATTGGCCCAGAAATGATTAAGGGCGTTCTTGCATCATCAATCAATACAGAATCGACCTCATCGACCATGGCGTAGTGATGTTTACGTTGAACTTGCTCTTCTGGCGTTCGGGCCATATTATCTCGGAGATAATCGAAACCAAATTCGTTATTTGTTCCGTAAGTAATATCCGCTAAATAAGCCTGACGGCGTTCGTCAGTATTGGGTTCGTGTTTATCAATACAATCAACCGTAATTCCGTGAAATTCAAACAATGGCGCATTCCACTCGGAGTCACGTTTGGCCAAATAATCATTGACCGTCACTAGGTGTACGCCCATTCCCGCAAGTGCGTTTAAATAAGCAGGAAGCGTTGAAACTAATGTTTTTCCTTCACCCGTTGCCATCTCGGCAATTTTCCCCTGGTGCAAAACCACGCCACCAATCAATTGAACGTCATAATGAATCATGTTCCACTCAATTTCATTGCCAGCGGCCAGCCATTTATTGTGCCAAATCGCCGTTTCCTCCACAAGTTCAACGTTTTTCTTTTTGGCAGCAATGAATTTATCGTGAATTGTAGCGGTTACTACCAATTTTTTATTCTCCGTAAAACGTCTAGCAGTTTCCTTCACCACGGCAAAAGCACGGGGTAAAATTTCTAATAGAATACTCTCTAATTGTTTATTTCGTTCTAAGGCGAGGGCATCAATTTGGTTGAAAATAGCTTCTTTGGCATCCACCGACATCTCAGGATTTGCCTCTACTTCCAGTTTTAAATCCGAAACATCGGCATCAATTTGTGACAAATTATTCTGGATAATCTCTTTTAATTCAGCAGTTTGTTGACGCAGTTGTTCGTCTGAAAGATTGCGTAGTTTTGAATATTCGGCGTTTGTTTTCTCAACGTAAGGCATCAACTCTTTGATGTCTCGGTCAGATTTTGTACCGAACATTTTGGTAACGGCTTTAGTGATGTAATTTATCATTATACTGGGTTTTTATTCAATGTTTTTTTTCGTTGTTCGGTTTTCGTTGTTTGATAATTGAAAACCGAACATCAGACACGTATTTAAAATAAAAATACTTACAAATTTAGTTCATTCATATCAATATTTTTCAAACGATTCAGATTTTAAACAATCAAGCGCCATAGTTAAGGAACATAATGTGTAATCTACTTTAATACCAACGAAGTAAAAAATGAAATTCTACAGTGTTTATATCAAGGTTATATTATTATTTTGTAAAAAATTTCAATTTTTAAATTAACGTTAATTTTTACTGCTCTATTCTTGAACCTGTTTAAATTTTCCATTTCTGGCTGTAAATGGTTGTCATTTTGAAGCTGTAATTTTGAAATTTATGAAGAATAGCAGTGCTACGGCAAATAAATTTCGGAATTACAGGTGCTAAAAGACTCCATTTTGGTCGTAAGGAAAAGTTTAAACAGGTTCCTTATTAAAAATACCAATGCCTTAATCTAGGCGGATAAAATTGTGTACTGAGACAGTTTATTGGCGAATTAGAAAATAATTTTATCATTCATAACTCATCATTAACAAAGCAGCATGAACGCAAACAAAATTTTTAGCCTTGAAGGTAAAGTAGCGCTTATTACGGGGGCTTCAAAAGGAATTGGCGAAGCCATCGCCAAATTTTATGCCGCTTGTGGGGCAACTGTTGTTATCAATTCTCGAAAACAAGCGGAATTGGATAAGGTGGCCGACGATATCAATGTTCAAGGAGGCAAATGTGTTGGAATCGCTGCCAATGCAGGGGATATTGCAGGTTGTAAGTTATTAATTGAAAAAACCGTTGAACTTTACGGAAGCATTGATATTTTGGTAAATAATGCCGCCACAAATCCAGTGTATGGCCCCGTATTGAACGCCGAAGAATGGGCTTTTGACAAGATTATGAACGTCAATGTGAAAGCACCCTTTGAATTGAGCAAAATGGTTCATCCGATTATGAAACAGCGGGGTGGCGGCTCAGTCATAAATATTAGCTCTATTGCTGGAATCACACCAGACCCAGGTTTGGGCTTGTATTCAGTCTCGAAAGCGGCCTTAAATATGCTTACAAAAGTAACTGCCAAAGAATGGGGCGTGGATGGAATTAGGGTAAATGCTATCTGCCCAGGTTTAATCAAAACCAAGTTTTCAGAAGCCCTTTGGCAAAACGAACAAATCCTAAATCGTTTCATTAAAAACTTGCCAGTTGCCCGTATGGGAACGGTGGAGGAAATTGCCGGATTGGCTCTTTTTTTAGCTTCAGATGCTTCAGGTTATTGTACGGGTGGTATCTATACTGCCGACGGTGGAACTACGATTTAGGCAATTGTTTTTCAGGATGCTTAAAAAATGTACCTCAATTGAAAAATTGGGGTTTTTTTACCTTTTTTTAGTATGCTTAAGGATAAAACTAACTTCAATTTCAGAATTCAAAACCCTAATATGTGAATAATGAAAGTCTTTTACCAAATAGTGTAGTATTTATCCGTTAGTTGATTCACAACTTTGCAGCTTGTAAAAACTAAACGGAATTATGTATTATCTGGCGGAAATATTAATCGGGAGAATAATAGCCTTCCAATATCCAAAGTGAGGGGTTTAAACCCCTCACTTTGGATATTGGAGGGCTATTCAGCCAAGTAGTGCATAGTTCCAAAACTAAAATACAATTTAACACAAATTATGATGACTGATAAAAAAAAATTAGGTATTTGGATGGATCACTCTGGTGCTCATTTTATAGAATATTCTAAGGCTTCTGTTCCAATTGAGAACGACGGTATTATGCTGACCCAAGCGGAAAAAAATACAGTAGCCAGTGATAGTGAAAGCACTATTCACAACAAGGAAAATCAAAAGCAAGGGGAATTTTATAAAAAATTGGTCGATATAATTAAAGAATATGACGAAGTCTTACTTTTTGGCCCAACCGATGCAAAAGCGGAACTTCATAATTTATTAAGAGATGACCATCATTTTGATCACGTTAAAATAGAAGTTAAAAGTACCGACCATTTAACCCAAAATCAAGAAGTTGCGTTTGTGAAAGCACATTTTGCCCAAAATTAAATTTCGTTTAAATACGGAAATACAACAAAAAAATAATCCTAAACCAGGTATATTTTTTATTGAAAAAGAAGGCATAAAAGTGGCAAAAATGATTGATGCTTGGGCAGAAGATGAATGAATTATTATTGAAAGTGCCGAAGTAGATGAGATCCTAAAACGACAAGGTTCAGGAAAAAGCATTATCGTCAAAATCAGTAGAATTAGCCCTGAAAAAAGGCATTCAGATTGTCCCAATATAGACATTTGCAAAAAGTGTTTTTAATAAAACGAATTAGTATCAAGATGTTTTGTTAAATCGGGCGATAATCCGTTTTAAAATTCGATTTTTCCTGAGTTTTAAAAGGCCTTCAAAATAATATTTTTGAAGGCCTTTTGTTTTTCGTTTCAGTTGATTATGAGAAACAATACCAATTCTAAAGATGTGATTCGTATTTTAGATAAGTCGTTGTTTTGAAGAACGACTTCAAGTTGAAATTCAGATAAGCAACATTTTTAAAAGGTAGTAAAACCCAATATGTACGAAGCTAAAATCAACGATCTTCTTAGATTTCTTGGTTCAATAATTGTTCATTGAGGAATAGGTATATTTTACCGCTTACCTTTCAGTGTATCGCCGCCCCAAGCTCTTTCAACTGATTTTTTCTTATTCCAAGGAGCCGTGGTGTTCATGGCCATTTGCACCACCATAGCCGCCACACAAAATGTAAAAATAACGAAGACCCATCTAAATATTTTTTGATTTCTGTTCATATTGTTTATTACCAATTATCAGTTTTAAATATCGGTTATCCTAAATTATAGGTTAAAATTAATGAATAAACGCCAATGAATGATATTTGTAATAAGAATCTGATTATTTTGCATTTAATTTCCGTAGCGACCGACACAATTTAACAAAGAATTTTATGAATTCACAGACAACAACCCTGAAAAAACAAATAAAATTCTGTTTTGTATTGATTCCTGCGTACCTGGTTTTGGGATGTGTCGATCCGGCTAAGAAGTATCAAGAAGTTGAGGAACAAAAAACTTGTTCTATGATTTTTATTGACAAATCGGTAAGCGTAAACGTAAATAAAACGTTTGTAAAGGAGAAATATACCAAAGTACTCAATCAACTCATTGATGAAAATGTAAAGGTAAGTGGCGATAGATTAGAAGTATATTTTGTACATGAAAACACAGGAAAGGGCAAAGCCGCTGAGATGGTTTGCCGGACCGAAAAAGGAGAGTTGACAGGAGCCAGTTCGACGGATTCTGAAGCAATTTCGACCGAATATAACATGTCATTAAATAAAGAAAGGAGTTTTTTTAAGAAAATAATTTTAGGTCAATTAGCTTCCCAAAACACATCTTCTAGCAAAAACAATACCGACCTATGGGCTGCATTACCTTTGATTGATAAGGCGGTCGCAAAGGGCTTTCATGTAAAAGTATATTTTCTTTCGGACATGGTTGAAAGTATGCAAATGAAAAACCGAAGAGATTTCCATTCAAATCCTCCGGTGGATGATGCGGCGGCGGTTGGCTGGGCAAGAGAAGATGTTTTACGATTGAAGTCCGATTTGCCAAACATTGGATTAGCCCAAATTTTCATCGTAAAACCTTTCGAACCAACTGCTTCTCGCAAGAAAAATAATCCTGCTATTTCAACCTATTGGCAAAGATTTTTCATGGAATTGGGCATTGCGTCGGAAGTTGTTGAATTATAAAATATGGGATAAAATCATACTTACGACCTTTCTTGAACCAATGCCAATATTTGGCTTTCCTGCTCCTCCATCTTCCAAACGTAACGCCGCAAAACCCGATTCTTTAACTATTCGGCCATCACTTTTTGAAGGTTTACGCCCCAAAATTGTTTCATCGCTTTCGTGCTGTTCCAACACCCTTAATTAAAATCACAAATGGGATATAAGACCCCTTTTTCGAGCATTGTTAACGTACCAAAAATATCGACAGAATCGGCGGTATTGCAATAAACTACTCCTTCAGAAAGGATTTACTTTCTTTTGCGGTAGCAAGTTGAGCAGTCAATTTCTTTACAAGGATTATATTTTACATTATTTTGTAAATTAAAAATGGGCATTATTGGTAACAATAAATTAAATTTTTTGAAAAATGCTTTGTAAAAAATAAAACGGTGGTTTGTTATCAAATTCAGGCTAGTGCTTCATTCGTCTACAATTGTCTTATATTTACACTTCAAACTAAAAAAAAACAATGCAAGCACAGAATTACAAAAACCACACAAGAATGGTAATCGGATTTCATTACGTCCTAGGAGGTATTATTCTTCTTACCCTTATTTTATTGCTCACCAATTTATATCAAGGAATTCAAAGTACCGAAGGGATACTATCATCGATTATTCTTATTTTGCTTACCATTTCGGTGCTTTTGGTGGGATTTTATGCTCGTTCATTCTCACTCAAAGCCCAAGACCGTGCCATTAGAGCCGAGGAAAATTTAAGATATTTTGTATTGACAGGTAAACCTTTGGACAGTTCTTTAAAAATTGGGCAAATCATTGCGCTTCGTTTTGCGCCTGATGCTGAATTACCTTCACTGGCTAAAAAAGTAATTTCAGAAAATTTAGGAAATAATGATATTAAACAATTGGTTAAAGATTGGAAGGAGGATCATCATCGGGTTTAGTGAAAAATTGATGATTGGGAAAAAGAATTTAACCTAGGATTTGAGAAACAGTTTTTTCAAAACAAGCGTCGTTTCAAATGGAGATCTGATAGATAAAACCGCCGTATCTTCGGTTTAGTAGTTCTTCGTAATTCGATGTTCGTTATTCGGGAATTAGCAATCTGATAATCAAATAGTTACTCGAAATAAAAACGTTTTTTAATTTATATTGATTATTGAACCTACCGAAAGTTTTAAACTTTCGGTAGGTTCTTACAGGCATCATTGGGTATGTTAAAATTTATGAGCGCTCGAAATTAAACGCAATGTCTCTTAATCATATTTAATTTTATATAGTATTCTTTTACCCCTCAACTTCTTTAGTGCGCACTTTAATATTCAACACTTCCACCAACAACGAAAAGGCAATAGCAAAGTATAAATATCCTTTCGGAACTTCCCCCACGTGAGAGTTGAAGAAGGATACATTGGCATCGTGAGCCGCTTGAGCAATGAGCATGAAGCCAATCATAATCAAAAAAGCCATACCCAACATTTGTATTGAAGGATGTTGATTGACAAAATCGCCAACAGGTCCTGAGAATCCCATCATGATCAACACCGAAATCACGACGGCTCCAATCATAATGGCAATCACCTGAGTGAGTCCAATGGCCGTTAGGATTGAATCAATTGAGAACACAAGATTGATTAATGCAATCTGAATAACCACCGCCGTTAATTTATCAGATGCCGACGTTTTAGGCTTGGCGACAAGATCTTGTTTTTCTAATTTTTCGTGAATTTCAGAGGTTGCTTTGTATAACAAGAATAAGCCCCCTACGAATAGAATCAAACTTTGTCCGGATATTTCCGCACGAAGCCACCCTAAATTTATGTAAGTAAAAGGCGATTGCATGGCAATAATGAAAGAAATTCCAAACAACAGAATAATCCTGAAAGACATTGCCAATAATAATCCAATATTACGAGCCTTCGCTTGGTCTTTTCTGGCTAGTTTATTAGCGGCGATCGAAATAAAAATAATGTTATCAATTCCCAGAACAATTTCGAGAAATGTAAGGGTGATTAAACTGACGATGCCATCGGGCGTTAGAAATTGTTGGAAATCCATTATGGTTTGGTTTAATTTTTTCTGCAAAATTATTGCGTTTCGCTGACATTCAAAACCACACGCTGTATGAAAGGCAAAAAATGCATTTTTTTAGCAATTAAATCGCTGCGAATAGTTTTTTATGAAAAAAATGATGTCATCATACCACACCATGAAGTAGGTAAATTCAGGGTAAATTCGTAGTTTTGTGAGTTATCTATTGTGTTAAGTTACTTGTTATTCGTGAATAGTGGGTTTCTTAAATTCTAACAGTGATTTCAAATCAATAAATGAACACGAATAACTAGCTACGATCAGCAAATTACTAAAACGAACAACTAACTATAAAATATTCAATAATGAAATTCGTCGTATCTTCCTCAGTCTTACTCAAACAGCTTTCAGCAGTTAATGGCGTAATTGCCAATAATCCGATTGTTCCCATTTTGGAAAATTTTTTATTCCAAATTGACCAAAACCAATTAACGGTAACTGCCTCTGATTTGCAGACGGTAATGATTACGACGTTGACAATTGAATCAACCGATTCTGGTGCAATTGCCGTTCCAGCTCGTTTGTTGTTAGATACGCTTCGTGGGTTGCCTGACCAGCCGATCACGTTCAAAATTGATGGTGACACTTTCGGAACGGAAATCATTACTGAAAATGGGCGGTATAAACTCTCTGGAGAAAATCCAATTGATTTTCCAAAAGTGCCCCAAGTTACTAAAAGTCTTTCAGTTCAAATCCCGGCAGATGTCTTGGGAGCGGCCATTTCAAATACCATTTTTGCAGTTTCAAACGATGATCTACGCCCCGCAATGACGGGTGTTTATGTTCAACTATCGGCTGAATATACCAATTTCGTGGCTACGGACGGACACCGATTGATTCGCTACAGAAGAAACGATGTGAAATCAGAGCAAGAATCAACGATGATTATTCCTCGAAAGGCTTTAACTTTATTGAAATCAACTTTGCCGTCTGACGATACGACCGTGACCGCAGACTTTAGTTCAGCCAATGCTTTTTTTAGCTTCAATAATATCAGAATGATTTGCCGATTGATCGACGAACGTTTCCCTGATTACGAAAATGCAATTCCACAAAACAATCCAAACGTAATGACGATAAACCGTTCGGAGTTTTTGGGTTCTTTAAAACGTATTTCAATCTATTCAAACAAAACTACGCACCAAATTCGTCTAAAATTAGCGCAAAACGACTTGGTAATCTCGGCTGAAGATTTAGATTATTCAAACGAAGCCAACGAAAGATTAATGTGCGATTATGACGGCGAGGAAATGGAAATTGGTTTCAACGCAAAATTCATGGTAGAAATGTTAGGCAATATTTCTTCTAATATGATTGCTCTGGAAATGTCGCAACCAAACCGTGCTGGCTTAATTATTCCATCGGACAAGAAAGAAAACGAAGATATTTTATTATTGGTAATGCCCGTAATGTTAAACACTTATGCGTAAACGAGTGATAAATTATGACTTAAAATCTAAAATTATGACTCAAATAACCATTGATATGTTGGATGCTTATGTCTCATTTTTTATGAAATCAATAAAGAACTTTGATGTTATAAAAGTAAAATCGTAAAAGAAAATTTCGTTTGAAGATGAATTGCCCCCCTTCTCAAAAAAAGACTTGGAAAACAATTAAAAAAGGTTTTGAGGATTTAAAAATGATTGAACAGGGGAAATGAAAACTACTCGTGCGAGAGATTTTTTACAAGAATTACAAAATGAAGGCTATTTATGAGTTCATTTAATGTAGTATTAACAGACGATTTTAAAAGAGATGCCAAGAAATTAATTAAGCAATATCGTTCAATTGCTTCCTACATTAGCAATTTAGTTGAAAGTCTTGAGATAGACCCAATACAAGGAGAACCGCCCGGAAAAGATTGTTATAAAATTAGAATGGAAATTGCTTCTAAAAACAAATGGACATCGGGCGTTTCAAGAATAATGGCTACCTAAAAATTATAGATGAAACCGTTATTTTGCTTTCTATTTACGACAAATCTGAACAAGAAATACTGAAGATAGTAAACTGAAAAGTCTTTTAGAAATTAATGATTTGATATAGAAAAGGGTTGCGAAACAAAATTTCGCAACCCTTTTTTGTAGTTAAGAGGTAAAGCCCAAGGAGTCTTTAATAAATTTCTGAGTTTGAGGTAATAAGATTGTAGCGCTAAAACCAAATAGTATTTGTGAGAATAATGTCAATGTAGCCTTCCATATCTACTCTCTAAAAGAAAGAAAAAACGACATGAAATTTTTATAAGTCAAAAGTTATAAAAACAAAAAAGCACCTCTTTCGAGATGCTTTTTTAGTACGCTAAAATCCGCATTCCTAATAAAACTTAGCTCTATTATCAACTACTTTCGCATTTTCTTTAATGGCTTCGTTGATATAATATGACGTTCTTTGTGCGGCCATCATTTTTGCTGAGTTCTTATACATCGTCAAATCTGCCATGGCTGGGGCTGGTGTTGATGAAGTTGCTTCCATTACAAAAACACCGGCATCGCCTTTGAATGGATTAGATTTTTGTCCAACCTTCAAACCGAATGCTTTCCCTAATGCCGCTGGGTCAGCACCTGCGCTTGTCAACACGCCTTGTGCGAGAGTTAAGTCATTCACTGTTTCTACCAGAGCACCTGCACCATATTTTTGGGCCATTTGTTCCAAAGTTCCAGACACAGCAGTTAATTTCTTAATTATTTGTTCTGCTTTCAAATCTCCTCTAACTCGGGATGTCAATTCATCACGAAAATCATCTATTTTCACATTATCCTTGCTTGTTGAAGCTGTTTCTAAAGCTACGATATATTGATTTTCATTTTGGAAAACGGTTGAAACTGAACCTACTTTTGTATCGTCATTGAATGCCCAACGAACAATATCTCGAGCGTTTTGCAAATTATTGAAACCAGCAGCACCTTCAGGAATCTTGTCGCCACGCAACATCAATAATGTTCTATCTTTTTTCAAAGCCGCTTCAAATTTATCTTTCGTATCGTTGGCCGTTGCAAAAGCATCTGCTTTACGTAGAACCTCATCCATTGTGGCTTGGCTTGGCGCAATTGTTCGGTTGATGGCCGCTAGTTTATAACGGGTATTTGTTTTGGCTTCTGTTACTTTCACGACGTGATAACCAAAATCAGTTTCAACAATTCCTGGCAATAAACCCGTTCCTGAAAACCCAAAAATTGCGTTTTCAAAAGGTTTTACCATTGCACCGTTATTTTTGAAATAGCCTAAGTCTCCTCCTTGTTGAGCCGTTCCGTCGGAACCGAACTGTTGAGCCATTGCTTCAAAAGATGCGCCACCTTTGATTTGTGCTAGGATGCCCTCTGCACGCTTCCGAGCAACGGCCTTCACTGAATCGGAAGCTGTTTTGGGTGCGTTAATTAAAATATGACTTGCACGGACCGTAAACAATGAATCTTTCTGAACACCACCATATTTATAAATTGAATAAGACATTCCATTTTTGAAAGGTCCATAAATTCCGCCGGGTGTCATTGAAGACAAAGAACCTTTCACCGCTTCTGGAATCTCTGCCAAAGTTGCGTAGTAGGGTGTCTTCACATCCGAATTCATCATAGCAAACGCAGAATCGTTTTTTGTAATCGCCAACTCTTTCGCCAAACGTTTTATATCGTTGTAGAATGAAGCAGTATCAACTTTTGAAGGAATCACCGGAAAAGTAACATACTGGATTGAACGAGTATTTTGTCCTTTAAAAGTATCCTTGTGTTTGCCTAAGTAATCTTCCAACTGCGAATCCTTCACATTGATTGATGAATCAGCCACAGAATAGAAAGGAACATACAAATAGTGGGCATTCACTTTAGAAGTTTGAGCAACATATTCTTTTTGAGCCTCCGCATTTGTGGTGTAAGCAGACATTCTCAACAAGTTTTCGTATTTTCCTCTTAAACGGTCTTGTGCTAATGATTTCTCGAAACTTGCCCAAGCCTGTTGTTGTGCTGGGGGCAATGTTTTGAAGTTTTTTAAGAACTGAATCACGTAGGTCTTATCGAATTGACCAGTTTGTGGATTCGTAAATTGTTGACGAACTGATGGGTGAATGTTATTCCCTTGCACCATGTCAACTAGCT
>Ga0114959_10002847_pt1 | contig 13917 bp, 11 predicted proteins | sample C_130625_EF_Meta_FD_87317 | JGI IMG/M metagenome (GOLD analysis project Ga0114959, IMG submission 87317) | Freshwater microbial communities from Lake Croche, Canada to study carbon cycling - C_130625_EF_MetaG | ecosystem: Environmental > Aquatic > Freshwater > Lake | place: Lake Croche, Canada...
CACTAAGTCTCACCTCACTTAACTCGGGTTTATTTGGCTCCACTAAGTCTCACCTCACTTAACTCGGGTTTATTTGGCTCCACTAAGTCTCACCTCACTTAACTCGGGTTTATTTGGCTCCACCTTTTCTAAAGGTGGATAAGGTGGATTTTATGCGGTGTCCTTAGGAGCACGAGGCTTTCTTCCAGGCTTGGACTTGGACTGTGTCTTGTTATCAACAAGAGTCCACTCTTTCTTCTCACCAGCATCTTGACTTGAAGCACTTCTGGGAGGTCCACGAGGCTTTCTCACAGGTCCACTTGATGACTGAGTGCGTTCAAGAGCAGGAGGCTTTGTAGAACGAGGAGCTCTCACTGGTTGATCATCTTCAACATCATCTCCTTCCTCGCTCTTGTAACTGGTGCGAGTCTGCTTGAACTCACGGCGAGTCTCACACATAAGCTTGCCATTATTGATTCCACTCACATCACTCGCCTGAAACTGGTGCTGACCACCATTGGTCTCAGTGAGACCAAACTGAACGTATTCCCCTTGAACGAGATACTTGTACTGCTCTGATCCGACCTTTACACCACTGTGGTGTACAAAAATGTCAGATCCTGAACGAGGTCCATCGGTGACCGTAATAAAACCAAAACCGGCTTGATTGTTAAACCACTTGACACGTCCAGTCAGACGATCCTGTGATGTAACGAGGGAAGGTGTTTCGCTAGTAGTAGTAGTTGCCATATTCACTTTATGATCTATTATTGTGGCTTATCTTTATATTCTTTTGCTTCTTAAAACATATATTATCACCTTCACTCTTTCATAGAGAGCAAAATAACCGAAACAACTGCAAGAATTATTCCAATAATAGATCTTGTATTAAATTTGTTATTAAATGCAAAAATATCAAAACATACTGTTACCAATATTGCAGAAACTTTCAATATAGAATAAATTACAGTAAGATTCTTATCTTTACTTTTTAATAAAACTGTGTATACAAATATTAAAACCAAATAAGAAATTGATGCTAGAATTAACCATATACTATTATCTGTTTTCAAATAGTATTTTACAAATGGAGCAGGAACTGCACTAGCAATAGTTCCAATAATAAACCAAAAAATATTTGTAAAATCCATATATTGTACTTTTATTATTTTTTACTTTTACTATAGCTTTTATTGTTTCTTGTTTCTTGTTTCTAACAAATTTCTTTATTTAAACGCTGTGCAATCAAATTTTTATATCGCCTCCAAGCGCATTCCGCCTTGACATCACCGATTGTATCCAATAATTCATCAAAATTCTTCGTCTCAACAAGTTTGATCTTAATTCTTTCATATTCACCTGTCCCAAAGGTCTTGGTCTCCATCTCTTTCAAGTTTTCATTGCTTATTTCTGTCTCATAAAGCCATAAGTCTATTGCTTCATCACATCCTCCAGGTGATGGATAAATCTTTGAACCGAGTTTCACAAGTTTTGGATCATCTTCATTCACAATGATCCCAGTCTCTTCTCTGATCTCATCTAAAACTGGACCCTTCAAACTATGCGTCCTTGCATCCTTCATCCCCGCTGGGATCTCTATCATATGCCGACCACCAGCAAACCTTAACTGCTCACAAAGTATAACAAATTGTTTACCAGTTTCTTTTACAGTGGCTATTATGAGGCAAGCAACACACTCACCACGATTAAAGGCTATTGCAGGAAGACGATCATTGGTTTTCTTATTTATAACTGTTCCAAATCCCTTGTAAAATCCAAGACGATCTGGCTGTGGTGGTCCAAAGAAATCCACATCCGTAATAGTGAATTCTCTGAACTCCATTGCATCAAAGTCAAAGTTGTTTATCCAAAACCTGAATTTTGGCGCATTCATAATTGTTTCTAAATATGGATCTAAATGAGGATATGCTGCTTTCAAATGAACGCCCTTATAAATATAACTTCTCTCGTCTAGAGATGACTTCTTCTCATTTTGATTTTTAACACAACAATTTGCTGATCCCATTCTGTTCTTGTACTAATGTAAATCTTGCAAAAATATCAAAAATTATTTCAATTTTTTTGCATTGATATTTATTTAGAGATTATTGTAAAGTGGATAAGCTCTAATAAGAGAGTTTAGTTTTCTAACTTTTTCTTTATATTCTTTTTCTAAAAATTTTATATCCTTTTTATTTTTTTCCATTTCAGAAGAATCAAATAATACCGAATCTTCAAATTGTTTTTCAAATTCCATTTTATTACGCAAATCTTCTTGAATTTTAGTTATTTCACTTTCTAACTTGTGCATTTTATATTGCAATTCTCTCAACTTGTCTTCTTTGCTTTGATCAAAAAAACTCATTTTTGAATCAAAATAATAAGTTGAACCTTTAGCTTTGTTGTTTTTTGTTTTCTTTGATTTTTTGATTTTCCTTTTATTTGTTCTTTTCTTTGTTGTTTTATTAATCTTTTTATTATTTTTGTAGTGTTTGGTCTTTGACATACTATAAACATTGTATATATAAAAAAATTGAAATTTGTGGTGCTAATTATTTCATAATTACTCTATCCGTCCAAAAATGAATTCATCACATACTGAAACTACCATTCAAATAATTATATCTATCTTCTTTAATACAGTAATTGTAATGATTATTTTGGATTATATTTTACACCGGATTTTATATTATAAACAAATCAAAATGTTTGAAAAACTGGTTTTTGATAACCATCAACAGTTTGCCAGATTCGCTGATCATATGAATGAAAAATATAAAAGGTTTGAAGAAAAATGGTCTAGAAAAATATGAGATTTCACATTTACTAATTTATAAAAAGATTTTTCAAGTATTCATAGTTCGGTCGTTCATAAAATCCGAGACTTCTGCAATAACACAAATAATTCTTCAAAAATTCTGGTATATTTTTTTGTAAAAGATTTATTTTTTCTTCTGCTATTTCCTGATGATTTTGGCAGTTAGACCAAGGTAATTCCATGCTCTTCAATAGTAAGAACAAGATAATATAACCAACCGACTCCAAATCATCGCGTCTGGATGGCTCTATTCCCTGATGAACATTGACACTAATATAATTAGATGTACCTAATGGAGTTCTCTCTTTACGTTCTTTAATATGTGATCCTTCATTGGTCTTCCATTTTTTGCATAATCCAAAATCTATCAAATAAAGCTCGTCATCCTTCAATAAAAAATTGTCAGGTTTAATGTCTCTATGTAGAATCCCTTTTGAATGAATAAATTCTAATCTTTCTACCATTTTTTTACTTAGTGATTTGATGTTGAAGAGAGAAAAAGGATTTGAACTTGGAATCCCTTGGGGTGTAGGTAGAGATTTCTTGAAGTCTTTTAAAGAAGGTCCTAGCAAGGTCAATGCCATAAAATAACTATTTTGGTGAATACCAAACCATTTCACTTGTGGGAACCCTGTACAATTATCCAGCTCTTGATAGACCTTCGTCTCGCGTTTCAACATCTTGAACTCAGACTCTATTGGCTCAGATTTTATCGCGATCTTTTCTCTATTTCTAATATTTTCAGCTTCATAAATTTGTCCAAAAGCTCCTTCTCCAATCGGTTTCAAGAGTTTGTATTTATTAGCAATAATCATTGATTTTTAATATTTTGATTTAAACATTAAAGAAATATCTAAGTTATAATATGTCTGAAATTGTTTTGGATCACGACAACTTTATGAAAAGAGCTTTTAAGTTAGCAGAGCTCGGAATCCAAAAGGGTGCTGGTCCTTTTGGATGCGTTATTGTGCAAAAGTCAACTGGTGAGATAGTTGGAGAAGCCCATAATATGGTAACGCTCAGAAATGATCCATCGTTACACGCTGAAATTATGGCGATTAGCCACGCTTGTCATTTTTTAGATAAGATTGATTTATCTGAATGTGTTTTGTATACAAGTTGTGAACCTTGTCCAATGTGTTTATCTGCAATTTATTGGGCTCATATTGACGCGATTTATTATGGGAATACTGCAGAAGATGCTGCTGCTATTGGTTTTGATGATAAGTTCATTTATGATGAGTTTGCAAAACCAAAGGAAGAGAGAAAAGTCAAAATGACTCAAATCAGGTCTGAAGATGCAGCTGTTGCGTTTAGACAATGGGATGAAAAAGAAGATAAAGTGCCTTATTAATTTTTGTGTTTATAGTATATAAATGAAATCTTCACTAAAATCTGATATTAGTGGTACAATAGGCAAAAAGCGTGAACTTGATGTATCTTGGGCTGATGAGGCTGATGAGGGTGATGGTAAATTAGCAAGATCAATAAGTGGAAATACTAATTGGGACCCTGACGAAACACTTGGGAATTTATTGAAAAGTCCATATGCATCAAAAATGCTTCTTTCTAGAAGTGGTAATTTTACACCAAAACAACTAGAAATGACTATCACAAAGTTTAGGGAGTCTATTAAAGGAAAGTACGGAAAAGATAAAATGATAACTAGAGCAAATACTATCAACTCTGTAAGAGTAGATGGAATAACTTATCCCTATATTATTGACAATGAATTGTGGTCTACAACTCAAGAAAAGGAAAAGGCAATAAAAGATATGGCTAATGAAGCTGGTTGGGGAAAATGGTCAATTGATAATGTGAGGGGGGACGATAACGGGAAAATGTTTACAAAAGTATGTGATTTAGCTACAAGTAATTGTTTTCTTATAGCAGCTGGTGCTGTTGTTGCGGCTGCTGCTCTTCAAAGCGGATACCTTGGAGGTAAAAAGAAAACAATAAAATCAAAACGCAAACCCCACAAAAAATCAAAGGCTCATAAAAAGACCAAAAACAATAAGAGGCATTCTAGAAAAAGAAGACATAGTTACAAGAAACATTAAAATCAAAAATAGATATAGAAACAATTTGTTATATTCATATAACATTATGGTATTCCACTGTCCTTTAACATATCCTGTATCCAATGAAGAAACATATCAAAGTCATTTTAATATGTTCCCTTATCCATTAAGTCCCTTCCAAAAATATGCCATTCAAGGTCTGGTTTCTGGAGATCACGTCCTTGTTACTGCACACACTGGCTCAGGAAAATCAACCCCGTTTGAATTCGCTGCCGAGCATTTTTTTAAGATGGGAAAAAAGATCATCTATTGCAGCCCTATCAAGGCTCTCAGTAATCAGAAGTTTTATGATTTTACACAACGTTATCCTCATATTAGTGTTGGAATCGTGACCGGTGATATTCGTGTCAACCAAGAAGCATCGTTATTGATTGTGACAACTGAAATCCTCCATAATGTGCTTTTCTTGAAGAAACATAAGGCCAATAATACAAATGGGGACACTGTGTCAAACGGGATGAACAGCGCATCTTCATTGCTCTCATTTGATATGGACTTTGACAACGAACTTGGATGCGTAGTTTTTGACGAATTCCATTATATTAATGACCCAGATCGCGGTTCAATATGGGAGAACTCTATTATGATGCTCCCACTGCATATTCAGATTCTGATGTTGTCGGCCACTTTGGACGCCCCGCATAAGGTCGCATCCTGGATTGAAGGTCGCGATTCTGACTGCAAATATGGTAAGCAGGTGTATATTGCAAGTACGAGTCATCGCGAGGTCCCGTTGCAGCATTATTCATTTATCACTGTAAACCAAGGTATTTTCAAGGCTGTTAAGAAAGACGAAGCACTATGCAAAGACATCAAAGACTCCACCAACTGTTTGACTTTGTTGCAAAATGAGAAAGGGACTTTTAACGATGTTGCTTATCATAAAATGAAGAAGATGTTGAAGCTGTTCTCGGACAAACAAGTATGGGTGAAAAGGCAGCACGTGATCAATAATGTTTGCAAACATTTAGTGGACAACGGTCTTTTACCAGCCATTTGTTTCGTCTTGAGCAGAAAGCAACTGGAACAATGTGCGAAAGAAGTCACTGTGGTCTTATTAGAGGATGATAGTAAAGTGCCTTATATTGCCAGGCGGGAAGCCGAGACCATTTTGCGTAAGCTACCCAATTACAAGGAGTACTTGGAACTGCCTGAGTTTTCGGAACTAGTGTGTCTTTTGGAGAAAGGCATCGCCATTCACCACGCAGGTATGATCAGTGTTTTTCGCGAGATTGTTGAGCTTTTCTTATCAAAAGGTTATGTGAAGGTCCTCTTTTGCACGGAAACATTCGCCCTCGGAGTCAATTTTCCCATTAAGACCGTATTGTTCACAAGTGCGACGAAATTTGACGGAACTGGTCAACGCATATTATGGTCTCACGAATACACGCAAATGGCTGGACGTGCAGGACGGCGTGGTCACGATAAAGTCGGAACAGTAATACATCTCAATAATTTGTTCGGAGACACAGAACTGCAATCTTATAAAAATATGATGCGCGGAACTCCACAAACACTTGTATCAAAGTTCAAGATCTCCTATAACTTGATTCTCAATCTCATTGATATTGGATCAACAGATTACTTGAAGTTCTGTGAAAATAGTATGATCCAAGACGATATTTTGACGAAAAAAGGTGGGCTCTATAGGGAACTTGCTGAATTGGAAGAACGTCTAGAGAAGCTTGATACCAGTATAAAAACAACTATGCGAAGTTGTAGATCCGATGTTGAAAGATTGTTGCAACTTGAATCTGGATTATCTATGGCGCCAAATAAAAAGAAAAAAGAAATGCTGAGAGAAATACAAGAATTGAAGGACACTTATAAATTTATTGAATCTGATAAACAACAGCTCATCAAATACAACGGAGTTCTTGCTGACATTTCACGTGTTAAAAAAGAATATTATGACTTAGAACTAGTTCTCAATAACAATATTCAGATAATTCTTGGCTACCTAGTTGGTTCGAGTTATATTAAAAAATTAGATCCCGAGGATGTAGGGGGCTATATTTTGACACCTCTTGGCTTTATATCTACGCACTTGAAGGAGGTGCATTGCCTTGTTTTTGGGAAACTGATCCACGAAGGTCTTCTAGATAGGCTTTCTAGTAGACAACTAGTTGCGTTGTTCAGTTGTTTTACCAATATAACTGTTGGCGATGATTTTAAGGCACATAGGCCGAAATGTGCTGATAATTTGGTGAAAGACTTGGTCATTAAAGTGAAAGATGAATTTGAGAAATGCCAACACTTTGAAACAGAGGCACAAATTACAACTGGTGTGGACTATGAACTACATTATGATCTGCTGGAATATATGGGTCAGTGGTGTGATGCGGGATCTGTAGAAGAATGTAAATATATGTTACAGCAGCTGGAATTGGAAAAAGGAATCTTCTTGGGTGAATTCGTTAAGGCGGTCTTGAAAATCAATAATATTTCTGGAGAAATGGAGAAAATTGCTGAAAGCATTGGAAATATGGAATTTTTGAGTAGGCTTCGGGAAATTAGCGGACTCACACTGAAATTTGTGGCTACTACACAGTCGTTGTATGTTTGAATGAATTCTGATATAGGGTTAATATTTAAATATTAAAATAATGGTACCTGTACCTCCAGTACCTGGGTCAGAATTAAAATTATTTCCACCTGCACCTCCTCCTCCACCAAAATAACCTCCTCCTCCACCACCACCTCCTGTAAAACCTAGAAATTGTTGTCCTCCTCCAATTCCTCCACCATCTCCACCATCTCCACCAATACCATTTGGATAACTACTAGTATTACTAGAAACTCCGCCTCCGCCACCACCATACTGACTAGTTTCACCATTTTTTGAAGTGCTAGTACCCCCAGCTCCACCACTACTACCAGGCAAAACTCCTCCTCCATAACCACCATTTCCAGAACTATTTATAGAGCCGCCACCTCCACCGCCACCTTTTGAACCATTTTGTCCTCCTGGATAATAATTCGTACCAGAAGCACCTCCACCTCCACCATAATAATAACCGGTATACATATTTTTGATACCATCCGTTGGTTCAACTCCTTGAGTTGAATAATAAGACCTTCCTCCAATACCAGCAGTACCAGTCCCTGTCCCTGTTTGTGCACTATAACTTGAAGTATTAAAATTGCAAGTAGTTGTTCCTTTGTTAACTACAAAATTAAAAGTAGTTCCCTCTGATAAAGTATCAATAATGCCTGGAGTAGTATTAGAACCCCAACAAATTATTTCTCCACCATTACCACCATATACAACATCATTTATATTAGGGGTTTTATTATAACCATCACCTCCTGTACCAACCATCCATAATTGATAAATATCAATAGGAACATTATTCATAAAATCAAAATTATCTGTTTTAAAATTTATTATATTGTATGTAACATCAATATAAACTATTGTACCTAAAGTATAATTTGTTCCAGAAGTAAAAGTAAATGGCGGCATTGGTGTATTTGGTATTGGTGTTGGTGTTGGAGTTGAAGATAATGTATAAACAAAAATAGCACATCCAGAACCTCCTCTTCCACCAGTTCCTCCTAATCCAGGGTTAGACCCTCCTCCTGCTCCTCCTCCTCCTCCTCCTCCTCCAGTACCTGCACCACCGCCTCCACCTCCACCACCTCCCCCATTAACAGTAGTACCCGAACTACTTACTGAGATACCAATACCACCAGTACCACCACCATTGGCACCACCATCACCACCATCACCACCATGAATGGGACGGCTACCAATGAATTCCCCACCAAAACCTCCCCCTCCTCCATTACTACTACTTCCTGCGTTAGTATTTGAGGATGTACCTCCGGCACCACCACTACCACCACCACCAACTCCTCCACTTATTGTTAGGGCACCTCCACCTCCACCTCCTCCACCAGATCCTCCGCTTCCATTTCCATTTCCTCCTCCACCTCCATAAATTGTATTATTATAGGTATTATTAGTTCCTGCAACTCCTGCTCCGGCACCTCCTCCTACAGTTGATGTCATACTAAATCCTGCAATGCTAGAATTTGAAGTTGTATTATTACTATCTGAACCTACTGTAATATTTATTGTTGAACCCTGTTGAAACCCAACTGACCCTGATAATGGGTATTGTTTAATTTCACCACCATTTCCTCCTCTACCACTTGCAGCACCACTTGCATCCGTAGCACTTGCTCCAGGACCAACCAAAAATAATTGGTAGACTGTTATACTAGAATTCACTGTTATTGTATAATTTCCTCCTGGACTATCTAAAATAACTACATTATAACCATTAATAAGATTTTGAGAATATTCTCCTCCATTACTAGTTGTTATTATAATTCCTAAAGTTGTAGTTGGTGCGAAAAGTTGTGATAGGTCTTTCGTAAAATATTGTGATGTATAAATATAGTTTACTTCTGCACTGGCTATAATTTGACTACCAGTTGATGACATTGATATTGACATCCAATTAAGACTAGGTGCTACTTGACTCCATACATTAAAAGGTGGGTTTGAATAATAAATATATCCAGTACTAAATCCAGCTGCTATTCTATTACCATCCGCAGAAACCTTGATTGTTTTCCAGGCATTACTACTTGCTACTTGAGTCCAAGTTGCTCCTGTAGAATCTGAAATATAAATAAACCCCCCATCAACGCAAGCAGCTAATACTGATCCCGATGATGATGCGCTTATTCCAGACCAATTTTGAGTACTTGCTAATGGATCAGACCAGGTTGTTCCAAAATCTTGTGATATATAAATATTACCATCATAACCATCTAAACCAACACAACCAGCTAAGCCACTGCAGTTATTCCAATTTGTAATGGATGACCAATTTTGACTTGTTGAATTAGTTTGGTCCAAAGTAGTAAAAGGACTTTCTGATGTATATATATAAGGCGTTTCACCTGCACCTACTCTAGGGCAACAAACTGCCAATTTACTCCCATCTGCAGATACTGTAATTGAACTTAAAAAATTAATAGTTGTAGCGTTTTCAATATTATTCCATGTATTTCCAGAATCTGTTGAGAAACAAATATAACCTCCAAATGGAACTGCAGCAATCACACTTCCATCTGATGATGATGATATTGACCTCCAATCATCAGATTGATTTGACAACTGTGTCCAATTTTGACCAGAATCATTGGAAATATAAATGTAACCATAATAACTAGATTCAGAATTTGTACAAGCTGCAAGTTTTATTCCATCTCCAGATGATGTTACATATGTGTTATTCTTGGAGGCGAATGTTTTTTGTGTAAAAGTATTATAATTATTTGTAACATTATACCCAGTTGCATTTGCCTGTATACCTGTGGTGTATGGATTAAAAATGGTTCCTATATCATAACCGGTTGATAATTTGTATCCTGTTTCTATATCGCTTGTTCCTGATTGGAATATATTTAATAAGTCCGTATTTGAATATCCAGATTCACTAGTTTCGTATCCTGTTGGTGTTAATGGTTCTGTATATAAAATTATAATTATACCGGAACCGCCTGCTCCGCCACTTGCTAAAGTACCATTGCCCATAATTCCACAACCTCCACCACCACCTCCTGTGTTTTGACCACCATTTCCACCACCACCGGCCCCACCATACGGAACAAAAATATTCGTCATGTCTCCAAAAGTTCCTCCACCACCACCCCCATAGTTACTATCTGTAATTCCTGAACCACCATTACCTCCATTAAATGCTTGACCTACCATATCACCACCACCGTTTGTGCCGCCTCCTCCGCCGCCTCCTCCGCCGTAAGCACTATTTTGTCCAGGATTTCCATCTGCCCCGTAATTAGCTTTACCACCAGCTCCACCAGTTAATCCTTTTTTGTCTATTCCTCCACCATTTTGTCCTGATAATGGACCACTGTTGTTAGTTTGTGCATTTCCGCCGCATCCTCCACCGCCTCCTACTGGAGTGCCAGACGAGTTTCCTCCAGAACCACCATAATATAAACCATTAAATAGTAAGGTTCCTTCAGTTGGATTATTTGAATATAAACTTTTTCCTCCTTCTGCACTAGTATTAGTAATACCAGTTCCAGAAAAAGTTGTTTCACTTCCAGATTGACCTGCTCCGCCTCCTCCACCAACATTAAAATTATAAGAATAATCTCCTTTTATATTTAAATTAGTGTTTTGAACCACTTCTCCTCCTAAACCAGCTACACCTGCATTAGCTGGTCCTCCACCGCCACCTCCAACCAAGTATACACTTGTTATTGTAATATTAGTTGTAGTTTTTAGTGTAGCTTCAGTTCCAGCAGTAATATAAATAACATTACTACCTAAAATACTTGGGAATTGATCCGTTCCACCAGTATTATATGATGCGTCTGTACCACTTATTGTAAAAGGCAAACTCATTATAATATATTCTAGGTTTTATAATCCTAAATCATTTTGAAAATAATACTTATAATCATTTTCAAAAACTATTTCAAGGTAAATACTACAATGTCCTAATATTATTTGATGTATGGCGCCACGATTTTGTACCTAGTGTGTTATATTCCTGAACTCTATGCTAATTATATAAATAAAAATGCAAATTCCTATAATGTCTCCGAAAAAGTGATTATGTTATCTACCACTTCTCTCGCCCTTTATTATTCAATTGCCGCAAAGAAATACGCCTTATGATCAACTATTCCCCCAACGTGGCCCTTGATGTCATTTCGCTTTTGATGCGAGTGTATTATGCATATATGACCAAATATCATCAGCCAATTTCGGACGCATATTTGGAAACAGATGATCCCGAGGTCGGGCCACAAGATCTGGAATCCAATTGTCACCATAATGATGCCATCTAGATTGTCAACATATCTTGGAAACCAACTGATATATGGTGTAAAACACCCGAAAATCCTCTGAAAACATCAAAATATTCAAGTTTTTTCGGTCCAAAAAGTCGAAAGGATTTTGCTTTTTGGACAAAAATAAATGTCCAAAATCGGCCTTTGGAGTTGGAGTTTTAAAAGCCGTTTTTCTGAAAATGCGTTCGTGACCATAATGCTCTAAATTTCATTTTTGAAAAAACAGCTTGTGAGCATAACTGAAAATTATATTTTTTGGGAAAAGGGTTTAGGAACTTTTTCTATTTCCAATATATGGCAATGATGGAAGGATCCGGTGGTGCCAAAAGTACCCATAGATTCACTTGTGTAAGTTGTGACTTCCGATGCTGTAAAAAATCTCTATATGTTCGTCATTTGACAACCGTTAAACATTCACTTAGTCACAATGGAAATGGTTTGGAAATAATGGATAAGGTACAAAGTATCCAAAAACCTAAACCTACGTACATTTGCGAGTGCAAAAAAATATACAGCACAAATTCTGGCTTATGGAAACACAAGCAAAAATGCAAACCAGTAAAAGAACCTAATACTGAAGAATCTGTTGACTCAAACAACAACCCTAAGAAATATGAAGAACTTATTATGAATTTATTGACCCAAAATATTGAACTTCAGAAACAAGTGATTGAATTATGTAAAGAAAAATCCATAACAGTGAATAATACAACAAATAATAACCAGAAATTCAATATGAACTTCTTCTTGAACGAGCAATGTAAGGATGCATTGGATATTATGGACTTCGTTAATTCATTGCAGCTCAATCTATCAGATTTAGAACATACAGGGAATGTTGGGTATGTGAAAGGTGTAAGTGATATATTCTTAAGAGGTCTAAGGGAATTGGATGTTTATAAACGACCTATTCATTGCAGCGATCTTAAACGAGAAGTAATGTATGTAAAAGACAATGATGTCTGGGAAAAAGATGAAGATAAGAAGAAAATGAAAAAGGCGATCCATTATATTGCCGGACGGAATTTCAAACAAATTCATGAATGGATGGACAAAAATCCGGACGCAAGAGATATTAAAACAAAAAAACATAATCAATATATGACTATTGTTAATAAATGTACAGGCGGTTTTGACGCAGAAGAAGACGATATTCTTTTTAATAAGGTGATAACCAATGTGGCAAAAGAAGTTTTAATTGAAAAACAGTGATTTATGGTATCACTTCAAAAATAGTGATTTTTTCGGTCCAAAAAGTCATTCCGTTTTTGCTTTTTGGACAAAAATAAATGTCCAAAATCGGTCATGGCAATTGGATCCTTGGGGTACTTTTTCTTGATTTTTCGTTTGTCACCATAATGCTCTAAATTTCATTTTTGAAAAAACAGTTTGTGAGCATAACTGAAAATTATATTTTTTTTGAAAAGGGTTTAGGAATATTGTCTGGTTCAATATTATGCGAACGCTCGTGCAGAATTTGCAGAATTCTAAATTATCGTGTGAAAAAATCCATTACAATTGCAAATTTTGTGACTATACTACGTCACGTAAAAGTAGTATGGATACACACAAACAGTCAAAGAGGCATACTTTGAACGCTTTGAACGATGTTCACATAAATGTGACCGATAATTCTGCAAAATATCAGTGTAAAAACTGTGATAAGACATACAAGAATCGTAATGGTTTATGGTATCATAATAAAAGTTGTCTGCCAATCAAAGAATCGGACCAGGCATACCCCCTTCCAGCCACCGATGCGTTGTTGGCTCCCGAGAATTTGATGAATGTAAATGTTATTTATGAATTGATCAAACAGAACAACGAGTTTAAAACCTTATTGGTGGAACAGAACAATAAGATAATGGAATTGGCGAAGGAGAAGTCAATGACTGTCAATAATAACAACAACACCATCAATAACAACCAGAAATTCAATATGAACTTCTTCTTGAACGAGCAATGCAAAGACGCGCTAGATATTATGGACTTCGTGAATTCATTGCAGCTTAATCTAGCAGATTTAGAAAACACAGGTAATGTTGGGTATGTTAAGGGTGTAAGTGATATATTCTTAAGAGGTTTGAGAGAATTGGATGTTTATAAACGCCCTATTCATTGCAGCGATTTGAAACGTGAAGTAATGTATGTCAAAGATAATAATGTTTGGGAGAAAGACGAAGACAAGAAGAA
>Ga0114959_10002851_pt1 | contig 13906 bp, 13 predicted proteins | sample C_130625_EF_Meta_FD_87317 | JGI IMG/M metagenome (GOLD analysis project Ga0114959, IMG submission 87317) | Freshwater microbial communities from Lake Croche, Canada to study carbon cycling - C_130625_EF_MetaG | ecosystem: Environmental > Aquatic > Freshwater > Lake | place: Lake Croche, Canada...
AACGGGTATATAGCCATTCACTATCGTCTTGGCGATCTCCAAAATCTACCAAACAAGTCCCCAGTTGACGCTACGAGAATAAGCTTGGTGCTCAAATATGCTAAGGAAGAATTAGACTCCACTATCTTTTTGTACTCAGATTCGCCAACTATGGGTATCAAGATTCTCGCAGAGCGTGGCTTCATTGTGTCGAATGGTAATTGTTCATCGCCGGAAGAAACAATATTGCATCTTGTAAAAAGTCAAATATTCATAGGTTCTAATTCTAAATTGTCAGTTTGGGCATGTCTATTCCGACAACTTAATAATCCGAATTCGATTAACTACCTACCTATAGAAATCAAGCACCACATATGTGAAAATGCGGGCTATGGAAATCAAGTTATTTTTTATTAGAAATTCTTAATATTTTTTTTACTCTAGTCTTAACGCGAATAGTTTTTCTAAGGATTAATGTATGTGACGATGAATTAGAATTAATCAAGCTAGGTACAATAAATATTCGACCACCACTTGAGCGAATAAATTGACTGAACGAGATGTGCTCACAAATTTCTCTTTCCTTTAACTTCCCAGAATATCTGGCCCCCCTGATTGCCTTAAATTTGTAGACTCCCAGACCACCGAACGCAGATTCCACTTCAATCCAATCACTCTCTTCGTCAATTCGAATCATTTTGGAGTAAAGTGCCTTTTTCAGAGCGATTGACTTCCGCATATTTTCAGAGATCAGTTGCTCATACTCTGTTATCCAATCTGTAGGCGACCAGACTGGATGTCGTAACGCCCAAATGTCAAAGTAGGCGAATTTCTGATTTGCGCAAACTGCATCCCAGTCACTTCTAATCCATATGCTATTAAATCTTTCATTGGTTAAATCTGAATTTGCTCCATCCAGGTCCGCAATAACTACGATACTGTCACTGTTGGCATTCGAATCAAGATATTGCATGTATCGATTACGGCAATATGCAATTCTCTCAGTTCTGAGCTTGAAATGGTTTGTTAAGTTACCTAAACTTTCAAATTCAAAATTCCTGTACTTGTTCTTTAAATGTTTGAGTACATCTGATGTACGGTCTGCACTATCTGATTCCACAATAAAGAATTTAACATTTTTCTTTGGTCCAATCGCCTCAAAAAGCCTTTTAATTTCTAACTCCAAGATTTTTTCTACATCCCGGCATACTCCAACGATGAAGAAATCGGAGTAGGTGTCAATCTCGGCGCTCACCCATTTATTGTACTTGTTAGTTAAATCCAATCCCTATCAATTATTGCGAGCAAAACAATTATTAAGCAATAAAAATGCTCCAGATATTTGCTACGACGCATTTTTTCGCACTTTTTTGGGTTAGGCTGTATATTAATTATCCAAACGGAAATGATCTAAAAATATTTTCTTTAGTTCGGAGCGCAATAACTATGGCCCTAGATTACCCGATTCTGGTTTTCGTACAATTAGGCACTGCCAGAGCTCCATGGTTGTTCAAGAATATGGAACGCACAAGAGCTCTATTTCCGAAAAATAATCTAGTTTTGATTTCCGACAACCAAAATTTCATAAGAAAAGCTTCAAGAATGGGATTTAATACTCACTTTCACAAAATCTCGGACGAGATTCAAATTGCGCTGACTTTAAACAGAAATGATCAGGTTTTTAGGGAAAATTTTTGGAGATTTTCGCTAGAAAGATTGTTGGCTGTGGCATTGTTCCATGCAACCATTCCTAATGCATCAGTCCTTCACATTGAATCTGATGTCATGTTATTTAGTAGTTTCCCATTGAAAGAACTTGCTAAATGTAAAAAACCGATTTGGTTAAGCGCAAATGAAACACAGGATTGTGCCGCATTATTCTTTTTATCAAGTCAATCTGATGCAAGGTGGTTTTTGGAGCAGGCATTATTGAACATTAGGCAAGACCCTTTAATTACTGACATGAAACTCTTAAGAGCTATTCGATTAGATAATCCGAAGCGAGTGGAGTTATTTCCTACGAGTTCTAAAGAGGTTTTTAGAATCACTCAAGAAAGTCGGGTCGATCGATTTAATCAGATCACAAAAATGTCTTCCTATTTTGGTGGAATTTTTGATGTTGCGGGAATCGGAATTTGGCTTACGGGAATTAATCCTAGAAATACCGGTGGGCGCGTGCTAAGATATGACAATTCGGTGACTGGAGACAACGTTTTTTCTGCTTCTTCCTTTGCTTTCAGAGATTCGTGTCTGCAAGTGAATGCTTCACCATCTATCCGAGTTCACTGTCTACATATCCATTCAAAAAATGAGGTTTTGCTGTCGACTCGAGGTGATAAATTATTACAAAGAATGATCGACGAATCGAGCACACTTAGAAGGGGCTCCAGATTCTCCCTCAAGGGATGGGTGGCAAGTGCTTATGATATCCACCAGAGTGTAGGAGGGAGATTCTTCATTACTTTCGCCCTACTCCTCAGACTCGATATTCTCCTGAAGAAATTATTCGCAATCTGTCCGATACAATTGCGAAACTTCGTAAAGGGTCGGGGAAAATATTAACTATGCAAAAATCAATGACGAGAGATCTCTGCGCTTTATGTCAGCAAGATGCATTTATCAAATTAGTTGATTTCCCGCCAACGCCTATCGCAAATCAGCTCCTCAAGGCCGCTCAAAACTCTTTCGCAACTCAGGAAAAGTTCCCACTTGATCTGTTTATGTGTGCAAATTGCCGACACATCCAAATTGGAACTATAGTTGATCCAAACTTGCTTTTCTCGAATTATCCTTACGTGTCAAATACAAGTAACGCAATGGCGGAACGGTTAATTTCTCTAGCAAACGAGTACACATCTCGATTCAATATTAGTTCTTCTCATTTCATTCTTGAAATTGGATCAAATGATGGTTTCCTACTTTCACAATTTCAAAAACTAGGCTGTGATGTACTTGGTGTAGACCCAGCGATAAATGCCACGAACTTGGCTAAAGAAGCTGGGGTTCCAACAGTTGTAGATTTTTTCACTTCAGATGAAGCAAGCCGAATAAAGTCACTTCATAAGTCTCCAAAACTTATAATTGCAAACAACGTACTTGCCCATTCTGATTGCTTACCTGATATTTTTGCTGGCATCTCTTTATTAATGGATGCGGATTCCATCGCGGTCATTGAGTTCTCATATGTTGTGGACGTATTCGAAAAGCTTCTTTTTGATACGGTTTATCATGAACACACTTCCTATCATTCCATCGAGCCTTTAGTGATATTTCTAGAGAAACTTGACCTCAAGATTATTGATGTGGAGCGTTTTGAGGCACATGGTGGTTCCGCGAGAATTTTCCTCGCCAAGAAGGAGAGCAAGGAAAGAGTTTCTGCCAATGTCCTAGCAGCGCGAAATTACGAACTTTCAATCGGTGTTCACGAACTAGAGTCATGGAGTGAATTTCGTGCGCAGATCATTGAATTAGGCAGACTTATGACTGAACTAATTGATGAGATTGGTCAAAAGGAAGAAACACTCGCAGGATATGGTGTTCCGGCAAAATTCACAACACTTTTCCATACGCTAAATATAAAAGAGAGCGCGTTGTGTGCGATAGCAGATGACAACAGATTAAAGTTTGGAAATTTCGCACCAGGTACTTTTCTTACGATTATCCCAAGCGAAGAACTCCCGGTAGTAGACAACATCATTGTTTTCTCTTGGAATTATGCAGATGATATTATAGTAAAATTGAAAAAAATGGGAAAAGTCAGAAAACGAATAATCATCCCATTGCCTAATTTTCGAATTATTGAGCTCTAGAAATTCCGTTTTCGATTTTAGTAATCATTGAAAAGCCAATCCGGATTTTTGAGAGTCCAATCTACGATTTCAAAAACTCGATCCTCGATAGACGCGGATTCTCGCCATCCCAATGATGAAAGTTTCTCCGTCGTCAACTCATATCTTAAGTCATAACCCGGCCTTGGCGAAGGAGAAATTGTAATTATTGGTTGCTTCCCTAATTTTCTACCTACAATTTCGACAAGTTCCAAATTGGTTACTTCTTTCGCACCTGAAATATGGAATTTCAGCGGTATCCCTAGGTAATTCTTTTCGTGCATTAACTCTGCAGTGCTGAGCCAAACAGCATGTGCAACGTCCCATACATGGACGTACTTTCGCGTTCCAATATTCCCAAATGTATCGGTATCAATATTGATGGGAATGTCATTTTGAATTCTATTTATGACTTTGGGCAAGAACTTTTCCTGATTCTGTGTTTCTCCTATCATATTTGTTGAGTTGACAATAGCGATAGGGATTTTGTAAGTCTTATAGTACGCAATTGCGAGCGCCTCTTGTGCTGATTTACTTGCGCTATATGGATTACTTGGAAGATGCGGCCTTTCCCACTCTCGGTTGAGCTCTCCCACAGGAATAGCGCCGTAGACTTCATCTGTTGAAATATGTACAAATTTAATTTGAGGTAACTGACGGGCATATTCTAAAAGGTTAATCATTAAATTTGTATTGTTTAATGAAAAATCAATTGGGTTCAAGATTGATCGATCTACGTGACTTTCGCTTGCAAAATTGATTATCAGTTGTACGTCTGACGTTACTGCATTAATTGGAATTCTATTCTTTGCTAAATCTAATTCAATAATTGAAACTCGCTTCATTAGGTTCGGCTGCACTAGAGCGGGTATTCGATCTCTGTGCCCTCCGTGTTCGTATGTTACTGGGCAAACAATTTCACATTCTGTTTGCGTCAATAGATAATTCAGCATGTGAGCGCCTGCAAATCCAGAAGCACCGGTTAGCAACACTTTCATTCTTGACATCCTCGCTCAAGCCTATGTTTATTCTTGATTTTCTAATCGTGAAATCTGCTTTTTGTACAGTTTAAAATATGAAGTACTTATTATATTGTAAGACCAGCTAGCAACAGCTCTACTCCGCGCCGCATCTGACATATTGGTTCGTAATTTTGTATTTACTTTCAACTTGACCAAGGTCTTGATAAGTTCTGAAACGCTATTTTCAATAGAAAACCCAGTCTTCTCATCTTCAATGACTTCGGCTGCTCCGGTACCACGTAGGCATATCACTGGTACTCCACAAGATTGGGCTTCCTGCGCGATAAGCCCATAAGTTTCCACTAAGCTTGGAAATACCAAAACATCAAGTTGATTATAAATCTCAACTAACTGACGTTCATCTCTAATTCTGCCCATTTGAATTACATTATAATTTGGTGAGTCAAACTCGGAAGATAACGGTGCGCCAAAAATAATAACCCTACTCTGGGCCAATTGGTGTGACTTTGTATTTAAGAATTCTTGAAATAGTTGCCACCCTTTTCTGTTAGCTAGGGCTCCCCCATAACCGATGGTGAATGCTCGTTCATTATTAAGATTCTTACTTTGTATTTCCGGCAAGAAAAGTTCAGTATTTAATGCAGGAGGAATGACTTCTACTTCGAAATTTCTTAATAATGCACTCTCGCGTGCCTGGTCAGCTAGCCAGACCGAAGGGGCAATAAATTTTATATTCTTGTGCCAAAACCTCTCTTTTAGGCGTCCTGAAAAGCCAGAAATATCAAATCCTCGAAACGATAAGGCACTGGCTTGATTTGCATAGCCTGTTTTCCAGCGATTGTCATTACCGTCTACATAATGTTCTGCACCGGTAAAAGGCCACATGTCCAACATCGACCAAACTATCGGTTTCCGAATTTTGCCAATTTCTCTAATGCTGATCAACCCTCCATTCACCCAATGGAGATGCACCAAATCGTAGTCTGAATCATTAATCCAACCTGAATTCACACCTCCGAAGATACCTGGTGACTTAAATTGGTAGCTATTCGAAATATCTAACCTGCAAATTTTTGAATCCAGAAACTGAGGGATTTTCGCCTGCCTAAGTGATCTTAAGTTGGATAGATTTGGATTGATTCGAAATACTTTTGAATCAATCGATTTCAGCGATGAGCAACATATGGCAGATTCCAGATGATTACCCAGCAATGATTCATGTAAGCGAACTGCAAATTTGGCGGCTCCACCAATTGAATCAGAATGGTTTAGATGAAGAATCTTCAATGAAGCCTTCCTTCCTGATTAGAAAATAGCAACAATTCACTTAATTCTAAGATGCTTTCGGCGGAATTATCTTTGTGGGTCTCAGCAACCCACTTGATAAAACTCAAGATTGATAAGTCATTAAATTTCATAATTGTTTCGCTACTGTTCATATTCAAATCGGTTTTAATCAATTCATTTCGATAAAAATCGAGTCTAAAACTTCTTCCGTTGCCGTCGTTATACTGCCAATAATTGTTACGTGTCTCAGAGTAGCCCGAAGTGAGTGATATTTTTACATTGGGGTGAACATCGAAATTGACGGAAAGGTGTTGATAGTCCATTTTAAATTCTATTGTTTCAGGAATGATTTGAGATCTCTTATCTTGAAGATAATTCGCAATTAGATACATATCATGCGGTGCCCAATCCAAAATTGGGGATATCCCTTCCCTAAGCTTGTCACCCACCCGACAAATATCTATAGTTGGATAATCCGCATCACTTAACTTTTCTGTCGTAAAGGATTGCCATAAATTGCTATGTCTCCAAACGGCAGAAAAAAATATTTGATTTGGAAATTTTCTTATTAGGCCTTTCAAGTTATGATTTTCTTCTAAGTTTAACGCATAGGGTTTTTCTAATATTACTTTTGATTTATACCCCATATTTAAAATTCGATTTAGAACTATTTTTTGTATCCGACTTGATGAGGTGATCCAAATAATTTCGGTGGTTAAATCCAAGAGATTATCCTTCATTAGAAAATCTCTCGCCCCGATGCTCTCAACATGAAATGAGGAAGAGATCGACCCAGAAATTTTGTGTGACCAAGTTCCGTTACCTATTAATGTGACTCTCATTTATTCCAATTTAATCAGTGAAAATAGGAGTCATCAAGTCTACGAGTGTCGGCTTCGTAATTACTTGTCGTCCTGCTCAATTTTGAAATGGATAAAAAGATTGAATCACTATTGAAAACAATTTTATGAGCCGTTTCCGATGGAGTGAAAATCAACTGTCCAGGGTTCACTTGTGCGAGTTGAAAATCTAGGGAACCTTTTTCTTGCCAGTGATAATCCATTTTCCCCTCAATCAGGAAACATAAATGCCAGTCGTTGAGATGAATATGATTCGCTCGTACAGCACCTTTTTGTGAAGTAATTAAGGCTACATCACCTAGGGTTCCATCCGCGATATTGATGATTTCACCTCTCGAGTCTGAGAACCTCTGCGGAATAGTCACAAATGGATAATCCCTGAATGATTCGGGGTTAAAATATCCACTTATTTCCTTCGGGATTGCGGCTTCCATTTCCATCCATTCCACTTTCTAAGTAAGGTATCGTCTAGACATACATTTAATGTTTTAAACTCTAATGAGAAGTTCTTGAGATATCATGAATGTTACTATATTTCTGTGCCCAATCAGTTCTCTAATGTCAATGTAATTGGCTGGAAACGTTGGATTTTCTGTGCTGACTTTAGTTTGGCGGCTGTTTCCATTTATTTCCTCAGTCGTAGGTATGGCACAAGCCCCCGCTTTTTCCCGCTTTTCGATCGATTTGCTAGAACGCAGGTGATCTTGTTTCGAGGCTCTAGGTTTCCTGGGCTAGATCGGATATACCTTCGGTTTTTACCCTTCTTTATAAAGATTTTCAGATATCGTTTAGCAAGATATCGAAATTTCATTGCGATTAATTCCGACCCTCAATTAGTGGTTCCTACAAATATGATTCTAAATATCGATGACCCTACATTTGGGGCAACTGAGATTTCTGATATAAAAGCTTGGGAAAATGCAGTTTTCTCGACAGGTAGTATTCCTGCGATTGTCTGCACAACAGACTTAATTGAGAAGTATTTAGTTAATGGTGGGGTGAAAAGCAGGGTCTCAATAATCCCCCAGGGCCATAGCAGTATTCCGCGTTCTGGTGGTGAAGTTCCAGCAGTTGATTCGGAAGTGAACTTTGTCTACATCTCTCCAGCGATTGATGTTTTCGGCGATCCACATGCTGGGCACAAGATGTGGGATGCCACTCCATTATTAAGAGACATTTGGCCAAATGTCACCTCAGATAAAGCAAGGCTTCACTTGGTTGGAAACATTGGAAAGAATGCAAGAGAACTTACCAAAAGAGAGAATGTAACTACATATGGGTTAGTCTCAATTGAGCAATGCGCTAGTTTAATAAATAATTTCGATGTAGCGCTCTATCCTAGAATTCACGATAACGGATGGTTACCTCAAAAATTGATTGAATATCTGGGTGCTGGATTACCAGTCCTTGCATTTAACTTGATTGATACGCGCATTGTTCATGAATTGGATGTAGGCATCATTGTTGACTCGGTCGCTGATTTTGTACGAGTGATTGATGAAATTTCAGTTAACCCCGATTCGCTTCACCCATACAAGAAAAACTGTCAAAATTTTTCTGTAGAATACTCGTGGGCCAGGCTTGCAATGAAATTCGAAGAAAACTACCTTTGACGTTTGACTACTGGGCGAATTTTTCGTGAGTAATAGTGGAATGTCCAGGCATCACCAAAAAGAGTATTCGAGTCAATCTGATTTAACCACCATTTAGCAATTTTGCCGAGTCGCTTGGTAGGTGTACAAAATAGTCTTGGATCTGCCGCTCTAAACCACCGTGGTTTAACTCCATTCGTATGTGTTGCTCTTACATCTTCAAAGCCAAGGTTTTCGACCACTCTATACATGGGTAATATGTTTATGAAGTCATAGACAAAACTCCAGAATTGCATTTGGATATCCCAAGTATATAGTGGATCTTTTTGAGAACGTTCAAACCTTGAGATCCAAGTAGATTTTTGAAAATCCGATAATTTTTTCCAATTCTTCGAATGGGCCAATTCTCTCTCTAAATTTACTCCTGAAATATCATATTTATAATTTTTCCAATTCTGTCTTGTGGCTACCCAGCCCCAAACAGAGAAATAGCTTGTCGTTCTCCAGTAGTTCGTTTTTTTCTTTTCCGGTTTGCGTAAAGGGGAAAAGCCTCCCACTATTCCGATTGTGCCTAACTCGGACATGTATTTAATTCCAGCACACATTGACTGGTATGACACAGAACTTAATTGAATATCGTCCTCAACCACAAACACCATTTCTTCTTGTTTAAGTACTTGTGTTATCGCCTCCGTTACGTGCTTTGTCAGACCCAAATTAACTGACTGTACGTTAATCCGAACCTCAAAATTATGATTGCGCGACTCATACTCATTTATTACGTTAAGTAATTCAGGGTTCGGACCAACAGGAGTAGAATCTATCCAGATATAAAGCCTAGGGATCGGTAGTGTGTCTATTTCTGCGAGGCGAGCTGTCAGGAGTTCTGGGCGGTTGTAACCGATTAGTAGAATTGGTAAATTAGAGGGTGACTTCATCTGCCGAGAATAGCATTCTACTCTTCTCGAATATTGCAAAAATGGGTGATCTATGTTAAGACGCGCGTTCGTCAGTTTGCGAATTCGAATAAGTGAATTTCCATTGCGTGAAATTCAGAATTCACTTTCAGAAGAGAACGATAATTACAAAATTCCCGGCACCTGCTATCAGACTTGGGTAGACAATCGATTTGGAAGAAATCACAGAAAAGAGATTGAGAATTTTAGATCGCTCAATCCGAATATCTCTTGGGTACTTTTCAATGAAATTGAGTTGCATAACTATATGAGAGAAAATTGGCAGCATCATCCGATTTATAGAATATTTCTGAATTCAAGATTCGGTCCTATGAAGGCAGACATATTTAGGTATTGCATACTCTTTGACCGAGGCGGCTACTACTTTGATATTAGCAAAGGATGCAATATTCCAATTAGGGCAATGCACAAAGAAAATGATTCTGCAGTCATTTCTTTCGAAAACAATATCTCTAAAAACGATTCATATCCTGAGAGTGGTAACTTATTGAAGCATCCAGACAATTTGATTATCCAATGGGGGTTTGGATTTGAAAAGGGCCATCCATTCTTAGCAAAGGTCATCTCAAGAATAGTCTCGGAAAGTGAAAAATATGAAAATAGGGTTTTTCCCGTGCCAAAAGAAGCAATACTTTCATTCACGGGGCCTCGAGCATTTACTTATGCGGTGAGAAGCACAATAAACCCCACTTTAGCTGAAACCCTCTCCCAGTTTGGCGTCGACTTCAATAAAAGTGGTTCCTATGCGCTGCGGGGTTCATACGTCCGCTATTTCACAAAGGAGCATTACACTCAGGCTAGTAACCAGACTATTTTAGAGTCGGCTGAGGATAAAGTGAAAAATGTCTAATTTTGACTCGATTCTAAACTCTAAAAATCAGGTCAAGGTTAATCAGGTTTTGCCTTATTCTGTTGTGATTTTTACGCATTCTCGCCCGGCGCTCGTGCATGAAACTTTGACGAGATTCCTGCAAGCAAGTGAGTCAGGCCAGTGGAACTTAATAGTTGTACAACAAAGCGGATTCCCAGAAGTTGATGAAGTGATCGACAGTTTTTTGAATCAGATTGATTTCTATTTTAGGTTTGATCCTATTTCAAGTCATTATCTCGCCAATATAAACTTTAGCCGGCTAAGTGGTTGGCGTATAGCATTTGAAACGCTTCAAAGTGAATTAGTGCTGGGTATTGAAGAGGATACTTCGCTTGCCAAAGATGCCTTAATTTTTACAAAATTCGTTTATGAGAAATATAAAATGAATTCCAAATTTAGAGGAATTAATCTAATTTCATATCTTCCTCGTTCTCCAGAATTAATTCATAGTTATTCAGTGAGAAGATATGGGTTAAGTGGACAAGCCGGTGCAATTTCACGTCAAAGCTGGAAAAAACTTTCCATCGATACTCTTTCAAAATTGGGCTCCGACGAAGAATGGGCTTCACACATTGAACCATTCATGAAAACGGGTTTTACAATTTTCTCAAATCAAAGTCGAGCGCAGGACAAAGGTTGGGGGGGGACATCAAATCCCTTTGGTACGGCTGAAGACCCTTATTTTGAGAGGCATATGCGCTCATGGGTCGGTGAACATTCCTGTGACACGGAATTCACTGAGATCAATAGCTCTGAAAATGTTTGGAGAGAAGATGCAATTTTGTACAAGCCTTTGCACAATTTGTACTTCATACTTCGTGAGTTCCAGACTTTACGATTTCTATATTCTATTCTTAAACGCTCAGGCTTACCTCACATTCGAAACTTTATTTTTCGATCAAGCGGATCTAGCTAATTCCAATCGCTTTCAATTAAGGTCCATTCTTGGGGCACGTTTCGAATATGGTGGGTACCAAACTTAGAAAAATGCGTCGGTGCGTAAACTATTTTCTGTGTTTTCGATAAAGCTCCGGCCCAATAACTGAAGGTTGAATTTGAGCAAATTAGTCCATTGTGGTTTGACATCAATAGCAGTGTCTCCGCAGGGTCCGTTCCAATTTCGAGAATGCTGACTTTCGAGTCTTTCCACTTACCTATGTAGTTAGACGCTAGCTCGGGACTATCGGTGCAAACTAATATGTTTTCGGAGTTCAAAGTAGTTTGTAAAGAATCGAGAGCTTTTTTGAAGTAATTATTGGTTAATGTGCCGATTGTGTTATTCAAGTAATCACCCATTCTAATATGAACGATGATCGGTTTCTCGTTGAGAATTTCATCCTGTTTATTTAGAAACCACTTTGAGGGATTTTTTAGTTTAGGAGCAGGTAAGGAGTCCTTTACGCTAAAGAAATGAGAGAAGTCCTGAAAGTAACCTTCAACTGCGAGAAAATGTTTCAATCGGGAAGAAAGAATAATCTCTCTTGCCAGTTGTTCTAAGGTCAGTTTGTCACCATTAATGACGGAGATTGGGGTCCATTTACTTAATTGGCTAAATCTAGATCTGTTTATCTTTGCATAAAGCTTAAGTGATATTTTTTCTAAATTCTTACGGTGCTGTACGAAATCAAGACTTTGATCTATAACCAATGATTTAACATCAAACCTCGAAGTATTGTGGCTGTAATCGACATCAGAAAGTTGGATTGCTAAATTTCTTCGAAGTATTTTCTTCAACTGAATTGCAGCATAGATTCCAAAAAGTTGGTTTCCAAGTCCACCTCTTAAGCTTATGCTGACGTTAGTAGCCATGATTCCCGTCGATAGTGTTGTAGTAGTATTTAAGAAAAATTGTTATTCTCCATCTATGATCCTTTCGACTAGAAAATCCAAACTTCTTTACACTTTGATTTCGCTCTTAATCTTAGGCTCTAGATGGCCGGGGCACGATTCCGAGGATATCAAGAATCTGCGGTTGAATTTCAAATCTGGTAACCCAACCGACTTTTGGGGTGGGATTTCATCTCTTTTTTATGGCCACATCCCAGACTTCTATCCAGGATGGGAATCTCTCTTGCTTCTTCTTCAGTGGGGCTTCGCTAGCGTTGGGTTATTCCTAATCCTAAAGATTGTTCTTGAAAATGAGAGATATCAAATTGTCATTTTAATGTTAGAAATCCTACTCATTGGGTTATCAACACTCATAACTCGAGATGGACTTATGCTTTCGATGCTCCTTTTCAGTACCGGCTTACTTTTTGAAAGCAGGAACAAGCCCAAAGAGATCAAGAATTTACTTTATTGTTTAGCTTTTTTTCTTATCCTCTTCGCATCTAGCTTTAGGCCATGGATAAGTCCTGCAATTGCAGCCACAATCGCTTACATCTGTTGGCAGATGCCCAGAGTCAAGAGGAATAAGTTCAAGCAACTTATGGTTTTACTTTTCGTATTTCTTTTTATTGGTCTGTCTATATCTTTAGAGATCGAGTCCAAGCAATTTCTACACTTAGAAAAGAGTTTTCCTGAGCAACAGGTTTTTCTAATGGATTTATCTGCGAATGCTTGTTGGAGTACCAATCGTGAATTGGTTTCAAAATCTATCGATACTCTCGATAATTTTTATCAGGACAAACAAGTTCCTTCTTCATTCTGTAACACTTTTAGACCAGCCAATTGGGTTCATTTATTTCATCGGGATCCGATTAATAATTCTCAACCTAAGTTCAAACTTTTAGAAGAAAATGATGAGAGTACTTATAGACTAGTTCGATCAGCTTGGTTGCACGCAATTATCAAGTATCCGGTTGATTACCTGCAAAATAAGTTGATGTATGGTTCTCAATTGATTTTTGGAGGTGATTCGAGGCGAATTCACTTGCTTGGATATCTCAACGGGACGGAAGAGTCACGCAGTAAAGTATTCTTGTATTTCTCAGGCCTTGTACTTCTGCCGCTGGACTTAGCGATTTCGATTCACTTGTTTTCTCCCTTTTTTTCCGGTCTATTTCTTGCATATTTATGGAGGAAAAGGGCATATCGGCTCGGAAATGAAGGTTTCAAAATGACCATTATCGGTGTACTTATATTTCAAACTGCCTGGCTCCTATGCACTGTAATTGCCTACATTGGAGACACTGCACGATTTTCTTACACCTGTGGGGCTCTGGCCCTACTTGTCATCTACTTGACTTGTGAGAAAAGTAGGCTGAGTATTGAGCCAACGAGTCAATGACGCGTCCTGTTGGCCTTTGCGATATTGATTTCAATCTTGTGCACACCTTGATTTGCCAAGTGGGTCTTGATGAATTAGCGCTATCCGAAAGAAATTTAACGTTCGTTTTTATCGGTTCAACTTTGGTTTCCAGGTTAGGTCTAGATTTGGATGCTCTTTACGCAGCCTTTCATTGTTTCCGATGATTAGAGGGTTTTCGCTATTCCCGGATAAAATTTGACCTTCCCCCAAACTTTTCCCGGCTTGACGGAGCATGGTGATTGCTGCGTTCCGAATAGTCATGCCAGTTCCAGAGCAAAAA
>Ga0114959_10002852_pt1 | contig 13905 bp, 16 predicted proteins | sample C_130625_EF_Meta_FD_87317 | JGI IMG/M metagenome (GOLD analysis project Ga0114959, IMG submission 87317) | Freshwater microbial communities from Lake Croche, Canada to study carbon cycling - C_130625_EF_MetaG | ecosystem: Environmental > Aquatic > Freshwater > Lake | place: Lake Croche, Canada...
CTCCCGCCAACGCCAGTAATAAAGACCTAGTGCAAATGAGGCAGGAACAATATACGCAAACGATTTAGCAAATAAAGCCAGGCCAAAACAAATCCCTGCAAATACAGGGAAAAAGAATTTAGATTCAAAGGCATACCTACCCCAATAAAGGAGCGCAAGGAATGGGAGGCTAAGCCAAAATACTTCTGGTGGGTCAGTTAAAAACGGCCGCCCATAACGATAAGTTGCGAAGAAAGAAAGCCACACTAATCCTGCCAAAAGACCAGTTTGTGTTTTTCCGCTAAATCGGCGTACTGCTAAAAATAAGAAAAATGCTGTGAGGCCGGTATACAAAATACTGGGCCAACGTAAATTGATCAGAGACCATTCACTTGCCCAATTCGTACTAGCAAGACCCTGCCAAAAAATGAGGGGAGGCTTGGTGTTTTTAATGCCGTCCATTTCAGACTGTAGTGGCAGCCAATTTCCTGCTTCAGCCGTGAGCCGAACAATATGCATATAGGGATACTCATCCCCATTTTTAGGTGCAAAGCGACTATCTGAGCCATAAAGATAGGTAAATACACCTAAAAGTAGGATTAAGAGTGCTGAACGGTAAGAAAATGAGCCACGCATAGCGCTATTTTATAGGGCTTACAAGATAGTCAAAGAAAACTGAACTCATACCCATTGAGAATGAGCTTATGAATAATGAATCTGAGGCAAATTTCCGTTGTAGGGAACTTCTTGTTTAAGATACTCATAAGATAAAAACTAACTGATTACCCAGATTTAATCTGAATGGAGATAAACCACATGCGAGCAAAGTTTCTAAAACCCGCAATCTTAGTAGCGATTTACCTAGGCTTAGGTCATGGGAGTGGCATCGCTCTTGCGCAAAATACCGATGCCAGCAATTTATATAAGCGGGGCTTAGCAGCCACTTGCGCTAATTGTCACGGCACAGATGGTAAGGGAGTGCTTGACGGTGGAATGCCTTTGATCAATAACCTCACTAGCGAGCAAATGCTAACCCAATTAAAAGCCTATAAATCAGGTGCTCGTGAAGGCACCATCATGCCGCAGTTAGCTAAAGGCTACTCTGATGAGCAACTCGAAACAATCGCCAATCAACTTGGCAAGAAACAATAAGGAAGCCCATCATGGATCGTCGACATTTTATTGGTCAAAGCGCAGCAGCGCTTGGTTTACTCGCTGGCTTTTCTGGACAAGCGCGCGCTAATTTACAAAAAGCAGAAATTCTCGTGATTGGTGGTGGATACGGTGGTGCTACAGCTGCTAAATATCTCCGCCTGTTTTCCAATAACACTGCCAAGGTAACCCTCATTGAACCGAATGCTTCTTTTGTATCGTGCCCACTCTCTAATTTAGTAGTAGGTGGATCTCGCACGCTTGCTGAGCTCACAACTTCTTACGACAACCTCAGTAAACGTCATGGCATCAAAATGATTCAAGACAGCGTTACCAGCATCGATGCAGACAAAAAAACGGTGAAGCTGGCATCCGGAAAAACACTGCGCTATGACAAGGCCATTGTTTCTCCTGGCGTTACCTTGATGATGAACAGCATTGAAGGTTTAACACAAGCAAATCAAGCTGGTGTTACTTTGCAAGCCTGGAAGGCGGGAGCCGAGACGGTTGCCCTTCATAAACAATTAGCCGCTATGCGCGATGGCGGTACGTTTGCCATTAGCATCCCCGAAGCGCCCTACCGCTGTCCTCCCGGACCTTATGAGCGCGCTTGCCAAGTGGCTAATTACTTGAAACAGAATAAACCGAAATCCAAGGTGTTGATTTTAGATGCGAACCAAGACGTCACTTCAAAAGGAGCCTTGTTCAAAAAAGTATGGGCTGAGCAATATCCCGGCATCATTGAGTATTTGCCAAAATATAATGTCACTGCAGTTGATGCCAAAACTAAGACAATTAAATTTGAGGTGCAAGACGATATCAAAGCGGATGTATTGAATCTGTTACCTGCGATGAGTGCCGGTGAAATTGCAGTCAAAACAGGTTTAGCTAATTCCAATGGTCGCTGGGTCAATGTGAATTACCTAAACTTTGAATCCACTGCGCAAAAAGATATCCATGTACTGGGTGATTCAATCCAGGTTGCTCCCGCAATGCCAAAGTCCGGTCACATGGCCAATCAACACGCTAAGGTAGCAGCGGCAGCAATCGTTGCTGAACTGAGTGGTTGGGAAGTCAACCCCGCTCCAGTGCTGACGAATACTTGCTATAGCTTTGTCAATGACCGTGAAGTAGTTCACGTTGCCAGCGTGCACCAATACAACGCTGCCGAAAAGACCTTCAAGACCGTTCCGGGCTCTGGTGGCGTCTCTCCGGCACCCTCCACTCTAGAGGGCGTTTATGCTTGGGGCTGGGCCCACAATATCTGGGCCGATAGTTTGGGTTGACATAGATCAACCCTTGCAAAAAAAGGGGTCCGTGGGCCTCTTTTTTGTTTATCTAAGTCCAAATGGGAAATATACTGAGCCAAATAGACTTTAAAGATGGAGATTTCATAAATATGCCCCCAAATTCACCAAAAGATGCTTCCAAGATAGAGGCCCTTGTTGAGAAGTGGACGGTTCCCATTGGCAACCTCTTTGTTTCCCTGTTCCATCGCATTGCTTTATTTGGTATTGGTGCTGCAACGGTATGGTCTGCTGCAGTTGCGTTTTTAGGAATGCTTCAAAAAGGCTCAGCTTCTATTGAGGATTTGCTATTACTCTTCATCTATTTAGAAATCGGCGCCATGGTTGGTATCTATTTCAAGACCAACCACATGCCTGTGCGCTTTCTGATTTATGTAGCCATTACCGCAGTTACCCGCCTCATCATTGATTTGGTCAATACCAAGCATGAAGCAGATATGGCTATTCTATTGATGGGCTTAACCATCTTAATTTTGGCTCTCGCTAATGCAATAGTGCGCTATGCCTCTCATAAATTTCCCAGTAGGTCTGGCGATAACGAATAAATACTCAATGATCCAAATTAGAAAATCTCACGAGAGAGGTTATGCCGACCACGGTTGGCTAAAAAGCTTTCACTCCTTTTCCTTTGCTGGTTACCACGACCCTCGATTTATGGGCTGGGGGAACTTAAGAGTTATTAATGAGGATCAAGTAGCCGCCGGAAGGGGTTTTGGCGAGCATGGTCATCGGAATATGGAAATCATTAGCTATGTTCTCTCTGGTGAACTAGCACATCAAGACAGCATGGGCAATGTCAAAGGGATACCGCCTGGTGATGTACAACGCATGAGCGCAGGAACGGGTGTTACCCATAGTGAATTTAATCACGCCAAAGACCAAACAACCCACTTGTTACAAATTTGGATTGAGCCAAATGTTCTTGAAATTCCACCCAGCTATGAACAAAAAACTATTCCCTTGATTGAGAAGCAAGGCAAGTTACGTTTAGTAGCATCACCAGATGGCGCAGAAGGTTCCGTCAAAATATTTGCTGATGCCAAAGTGTATGCCGGCCTCTTTGATCAGTCTCAAACAGCCCAAGTGCAGCTCGACCCCAAGCGGAAAGGCTACGTTCATCTCATTCGTGGTTCGCTTGATGTCAATGGACAAAGTCTTACTAGCGGTGATGCTTTACTCATAGAGAATGAATCTCAGCTCAACTTCAGTCACGGCACTGACGCTGAAGTGCTGTTTTTTGACTTGAGTCATGCCTAATTACCCATTGTTTATTAACGATAATTGTATTTGCAAGATAGCCATTCAGTAGGATTTAAACAAGCTCATGAAATTTAAGGATTACTACGAAACACTCGGTGTAGCCCGCTCTGCTACCGAGTCAGAAATTAAAGCGGCTTATCGTAAGTTGGCTCGCAAATATCATCCAGACGTCAATAAAGAAGCTGGTGCTGAAGAGCAGTTTAAACAACTCGGCGAAGCCTATGCAGTCTTGAAAGATACTGAAAAACGCGCAGCTTACGATCGCTTTGGCGCTAACTGGAAAAATGGTCAAGACTTCACACCTCCCCCAAATTGGAATGAAGGTTTTGAATATTCTGATGGTGGCTTTGGTGGTAACCCTGGATACGGCGGCGGCTTCGAAGGCGATCAAAGTGAATTCTTTGAATCCCTTTTTGGTCGAGGCAGACAGCGTCAAGGGGGGCGTGGTGGACAGCAAAGGCAAGGGATGAACTTTAAAGGTCAAGATCATCACGCCAAAATTTTGATTGATCTTGCGGATGCGTATAACGGTGCTAAACGTACTATTGCTTTACATATGCCAACACTTGACGAAGGTGGTCACGTCAGTACACAAGAACGTAAATTAGATGTCAGCATTCCGAAAGGGATTAAAGCGGGACAAAATCTCCGTCTCTCAGGCCAGGGTAGCCCTGGCGTAGGCGAAGGACCTGCAGGGGATCTCTATTTAGAAATTGATTTTCACTCAAACCCGATCTATCGCGTTGATGGCAAGGATGTCTTCATTGATATTCCATTAGCACCGTGGGAGGCTGCTTTAGGCACTACTGTGAATGTCCCTACTCCAGCAGGATCAACATTAGAGCTTAAGATTCCTGCAGGTACAGTTGCAGGCCGCAAGATGCGCCTAAAGGGTAAAGGTATTCCGAGTGCAGAGCCTGGTGACTTATATGTAGTACCAACCATTGCATTACCGCCTGCAGGAACTGACTCAGAAAAAGAGGCCTACCAACATTTTGAGAAGGCTTTTGATTTCAACCCCAGATCTCACTTGAAGGGATGATGCTATGACCCAAACAAATATCACTTGGATTGAAGGTAGCGTTGTAGAAAATGAAGTACACATGACTATTATGGAGCTCTCACATGCCTCACGTACGCCACAAGAACTGATCATGTCTTGGGTTACCGAAGGTGTTCTCAGCCCTACAGGCGCATCCCCTGAAGATTGGCGCTTTGGTGGTGACTCACTCAGAAGAGCCAAAACTGCTGCTCATCTCACGCACGATCTAGAACTCAATGTTTCTGGTGTAGCCTTAGCGCTAGATCTCCTAGAGGAAATTACGCAGCTGCGCGCCTTGTTAAAGCGCCAAAATTTAGCCTAACTGAGCTTTAGCTATGACTCGGAGCGGCTTAAGAGCTGCTCCCAGCGTTGTAAGTTTTGCTCCAGGCACTCCGTAATCTCCGTTAAACGCGCTTGCATGCTAGCAGCCAGTTCAGGTTCATTTTTATAGAGATCTGGATTACTCATTGCAATTCCAATCTTCGCCTGTTCCGTCTCTAGTTCCTCGATTTGCAAAGGCAAAACCTCTAGCTCTTGACGTTCTTTAGCGTTAAGCTTTTGCACACCCTTCTTACTGGCTGGCTTAGTCTCAGTCTTGGCCTCCATCTTAGGTACTACCTTAGGCTCCACTTTGAGCTCGGATTTATTGAGAGTCTTAGTAGCCGAGTTGCTCGCACGAATTTTGTCAGAGCGCGCTTTTTGAATCTTCCAATCCTCATACCCGCCTTCATACTCTCGCCAGAATCCATCACCCTCATACGCAATGATGCTAGTAACCACATTATCCAAGAAATAACGATCATGACTGACCAAAAAGACAGTCCCTTTATAGTCTTGCAGCAGTTGCTCAAGCAAATCTAGGGTATCAATATCCAAATCATTCGTTGGCTCATCCAATACCAATACATTGGCAGGTCTCGCAAATAAGCGTGCCAGTAGCAAACGGTTGCGCTCACCACCGGACAAGGTACTTACCGGAGAATTAGTGCGCTCTGGGGCGAATAAGAAATCACTCAAATAGCTCTTGACGTGCTTTTTATTGCCATTAATTTCAATCCACTCACTGCCAGGACTAATGTAATCCTCAAGAGAAGCATTGAGATCTAGGCCTTCACGCATTTGATCAAAGTAAGCGACTTCAATACGGGTACCCATCGTCGCTGTACCAGAATCCGGTGCAATCGTTCCCAAAATTAACTTGAGCAAAGTCGTTTTACCGGCGCCGTTAGGCCCCAAGAAACCAACCTTGTCACCACGCAAAATGGTTGCCGTGAAATCTGTCACGATTGGTCGATCGTAAGATTTAGACACACTCTGTAGGTCGGCAACAATCTTGCCACTACGATCGCCAGCAGATACGGCTAGCTTGACCTGGCCAATGGCATCGCGCCTTTGTGAACGGCTCACACGAAGGTTTTCTAAACGAGCAATACGGGCAACACTTCGTGTCCGACGCGCCTCAACCCCTTTACGAATCCATACCTCTTCTTGAGCAAGCAATTTATCCGCACGCGCATTGGCTAATGACTCAGAATTCATTTCCTGATCTTTTAAAACCTCATACGCTGAAAAGTTTCCGGGATAAGAGCGCAATACGCCGCGATCAAGCTCCACAATTTGTGTGCAAACATTGTCCAAGAAGGCGCGATCATGCGTCACCAAAATGACCGAGCCTTGATATTCTTTTAGGAGCTCTTCTAACCAGGCAATCGAATCCAGGTCCAAATGGTTGGTAGGCTCATCCAAAATCAGTACATCAGGCATCTCTACTAAAGCGCGCGCTAAGGCAACCCGCTTCTTGGTTCCACCAGACAATGTATTGATCTTCAGATCAGCTTCGAGATGTAACCGGTCTAAGGTTTCATGAACACGTTGTTCCCAGTTCCATCCGCTGACGGACTCTAACTGAGACTGAACTTCATCCAAGCGATGATGCGACGCATCATCCCACTCGCCCACACTAAGAGCCTCATATTCTTCACGTAAAGCCTTAGCCTGCGCTACACCCTTAGAGACCGCTTCAAAAATCGTTTCCTCAGCATCAAAAATAGGTTCTTGAGGAACATAGGCAATCCGCAAGCCCTGTTGATACTGCAGAAGACCATCATCCATTTTTTCGATACCGGCCAATATCTTCAATAAAGAGGATTTGCCAGTACCATTGCGGCCAATTAAGCCAACACGCTCACCCGATTCCAGTGAAAAAGCCGTGTTTGCGAGGAGGTCAACGTGGCCGAAAGCCAGTTTTGCATCAGTAAGTACGATTAAAGCCATGGCGACATTATCACCACTTCCGAAAAAGACAAGGTATTTTAGGTGTCAGCCAAAAAATAGGACCCCCAAGGGGCCCTATCTCAAGCACTCAGAACTGAATTCTTAGAACTTGTAAGTCACACCCACTGCTGGCATCCACGGGTTCAGGGTTAATGTACCTAAATTGGTACCACCGGCAACCGTCTTAACCTCAGTACTCATAGTTGCGTATTTCAGATCAAGGTTCATACCCCAGTTTTTATCAAACATGTAGTCCATACCGATTTGTCCAACTACACCAAGGCTAGATTGATTTACTGTTACAGAATTTCCAAGTACAGGGAAATTTTGGCGATTACCGAAAATAGTGTAGTTCACACCGAGACCTACGTATGGCTTAAATGCGCCTAAGTCTGTGAAGTGATACTGCGCTAATAATGAGGGTGGTAAAGCAGTAATCTTTCCAACATTGGTATTACCAGATCCAGAAGTAATATTGACTTGTTGTGGATAGGTTAATACCAACTCAGCAGCAATATTTTTAGTAAAGAAATAAGTAACATCAAATTCAGGAATCCATTGATTCTGTGCCTTGATATTTAAAGACTGCACTGATCCATTTCCGCCAGATTGCCCATTCTGAAATAACAAATCCACAGCACGCACCCGAACCATCCATTGATTCTCTGCCGCGGCTTGGGCCTGTGCGGCGATTGGTGCTAGGGATACTACTGCAGCCATTGCTGCAACGAGAGTTTTAATACGCATGATGATTTCCTCTTTCTGTTTTCAATTTCGATGAGACTATTTTGAATTGACACGAAAAGAGGAATTTGATGTAAATCAATTGGATATGGCTCAGAATTTTTTATGAGCTTAAAAGCAACAGTATTTGATTGCTTATTTGATCTAGGTCAAATGATTATGAGACTGGCTTTGATGAGTAATCGAGCGCCAGAGCTTCCGCCACTTTAATTCCATCAACTCCCGCCGACAAAATTCCACCAGCATAGCCAGCGCCCTCACCAGCAGGATAAAGGCCTTTAATGTTCAAACTCTGAAAGTTAGCTCCTCTCGTAATGCGCAAAGGTGAGGAGGTTCTGGTTTCCACTCCGGTTAAAACGGCATCTTTCATTGAAAACCCTTTGATTTGCTTTTCAAAGGCAGGTAAAGCCTCACGTATGGCTTCTATTGCATAAGCGGGTAAACACTCCGCCAAATCCGTTAGGTGTACCCCTGGCTTGTACGAAGGTTGCACACTGCCAAACGTGGTTGAAGGCTTTCCTGCTAAAAAGTCTCCTACTAACTGCCCGGGGGCTTCATAAGTACCACCACCGAGCTCAAAGGCTTTGGATTCAATTGCGCGCTGAAATTCGATACCTGCTAGCGGACCGCCTGGATAATCCTCTGGAGTTATGCCCACCACAATACCTGCGTTTGCATTGCGTTCATTACGAGAGTATTGACTCATGCCATTAGTGACAAGGCGCTTGGGTTCTGATGCAGCAGCTACCACCGTCCCTCCTGGGCACATGCAAAAACTATAAACAGAACGGCCATTCTTGGCATGGTGAACCAATTTGTAATCCGCGGCTCCAATCAATTCATTTCCTGCGTGCGGACCAAGACGCGCTTTATCAATGAGTGACTGAGGATGTTCAATGCGAAACCCTACCGAGAAAGGCTTAGCCTCCATGTAAACCCCAGCAGCATGCAAAGCCTCAAAGGTATCCCGCGCACTATGTCCCAGAGCAAGAATGACATGGCTTGCAGCTAAGTCATCGTGCCCTTCAATCTTGACACCAGCAATTTGCTCATCACGAATATCAAAACCAATGACTTTTTGATTAAAGCGAATTTCACCGCCAAGATCAATAATCTCTTGACGCATCTTCTCCACCACGCCAACTAAACGGAAGGTTCCAATATGGGGCTTAGCAACATAAACAATTTCTGCGGGAGCACCCGCTTTTACAAACTCATGAATGACTTTTCGACCGTAAAATTTGGGGTCCTTAATTTGGCTATATAACTTACCATCTGAAAATGTGCCAGCCCCACCCTCACCAAATTGCACATTTGATTCCGGATTCAGAATATTTTTACGCCATAAACCCCAAGTATCTTGGGTGCGTTCGCGAACTTTTTTACCGCGCTCAAGGACGATGGGTTTAAAGCCCATTTGTGCTAAAACGAGCGCAGCAAATATTCCACAAGGACCAAACCCGATCACCACAGGGCGTAATGCTTGGCCGTTTTCAATGGACTCAGGTGCTTTAGTTACAAAATGGTAACTTGTATCTGGCGATTGTCGGATATGGATATCGCCATCAAATTGCTTCAGTAGACCCTCTTCATTCTTGGCAGACAGATCCACTGTGTAAATGAATGACAGTACTGCGTTTTTTCTGGCATCGTAACTACGCTTGAAGATCTGAAACTGAATTAAGTCTTGAGGAGCTATCTTCAGACGCTTCAAAATCGCTACTTCCAAAGCTTCAGGAGCATGGTCGATAGGTAAACGCAGTTCGGTGATACGGATCATGGGACTCTACGATACACAGTAATTTGAAGCTTCCCAATCTCTTCTAGGGAGCCCCTAAGCTCAAATAATACTGCTTAGGGACTGGCTAGTCATCATCCGAGGGCTATAAAGGCGATAATGCGGCATGGCTCTACGCGCAACTATCCACAAAGCCGACCTTCACGTCGCAGACTCTGACCGCCACTACTACGGCAGCCATTCCCTCACTATTGCTAAGCACCCTTCGGAAACAGAAGAGCGAATGATGATCCGAATCATCGCTTTTGCTCTTCAAGCGAACGAAGATTTGGTCTTCACTAAAGGCTTGAGTGATACTGATGAACCGGATCTTTGGATCAAGGACCTCACGGATGCTATCAAGTTATGGATTGAAATCGGCCAACCCGACGAGCGTCGTATTCTTAAAGCCTGTGGTAGATCAGATCAGGTGATTGTGTATTGCTATGGTGGCCACACTAGTAAAATTTGGTGGGATGCGATTGCTAATAAACTGACGCGTGCTCGTAACCTGCAGGTGATTGCAATTCCAGCAGATCAAGCAGCAGAGCTCAACAAACTGGTGGAGCGCAGCATGGTGCTCCATGTCAACATCCAAGATGGTGAAGCTTACGTCTCCTCCGAACAAGGGCAAGTAACGATTACACCTGAAGTATGGCGTAGCATTCAAGCGTAATTCCTTGTCAAAAAATGAAAGTATTTGTTTTTGATACCAATGTCTTACTAGATCTATTTGTCTTTAACGACTTCAGAGCAATTCATTTAAAAGCAGCATTGCTGAGTCGCCAAATTGATGCTCTGGCCAGTCCAAAAACACTCGCAGAATTTGCTGACGTGATTTCCCGTCCCCTGTTTTCTTTAGAGACAGGCGCTCAAGAAACAATTCTTGCAGAGTGGCGCTTATTTGCCAGAGTATTAAAGGATCAAAACCTCTTATCTGCCCCCTGGCAATGTCAAGATACTGATGATCAAGTCTTCCTAGATCTAGCCTTTACCGTAAAGCCGTGTACGCTCATTAGCAAAGATAATGCAGTATTAAAGCTTGCCAATAGGGCGGCCAAAGAAGGAATACGGATTACCGCTGACTACGCAGTCTAAGAATTACGCAAGGTATTGCCCGCAGTAAATCTGTTAAGAATCGGACATGTATCTAGAATGGAGTATGGGATGGGATTTACCATCACAAGATCATACTGAGAAAGTACATCGTTGACATGACTAAAAACAAAATGGCGGATCCTGATGATGGTCTATTCAAGCCAGGCAGCAAACTGAAACACATTAAGACGGGTGGTTTTTATAAAGTGCTGTTACTAGCCAATATTGAAGCTACGCTCGAACCTGCCTATGTTTACGAATCCATGCAGTCAAATGACTTTTGGATTAGACCTAAGGCAGAAATGGAAGATGGGCGCTTTGAACTCATCGCCCCCTGAAAGAGATCACAACATGACCGAAGACCGAATTACCAATCTTGAAATCAAGCTGAGCTTTACCGAGGACCTGATCGAAACACTCAATGAGACCATCTATAAGCAACAGCAACAAATCGAGTTCCTGTACCGGGAGCTAAAGGACATTAAAGAGCAAGCCAGTAGCGCAGGCACTGGCGGTGGGAGCCTCAAAGATGAAATTCCGCCCCACTACTAAACCACTGCTAAGATTGTGCTGTAAGTGCCGTTTTCTACAACCTCAATAGAAAGACAACTATGGGTAACTTAACGCTATTTCTAGTCCAGTGGGGCTTAACTTCTTTATCTCTTTGGGTAGCTAGCTATATTTTTAGTGGCTTACGCTTTGCAGATGGTGGCTCACTGATTATTGCTGCTCTCGTCCTAGGCTTTGCTAACGCCATTGTTAAGCCGCTGTTGGTACTCTTTACGCTACCACTAACGGTCCTCACCATGGGTCTATTTTTACTAGTAGTCAATGCCTTAGTGCTGATGCTGGTATCTGCAGTAGTGAGTGGATTTACGATCTCTAGCTTCTGGACTGCACTTTTTGCCAGTATCTTTATTTCTTTATTCAGCCTCTTTATCAGCGGCCTGGTTTTCTAATACAACTTCTGGATTAATTCGATCCAGGATAAATACTCGCCCAAGAGTGCAGTGCTGCAGTACAGGACTGCCTCTTGGATGTGAGTGATTTTGCATTTTCCGCAGCAATACTGATGCCGCCAGTTAAAAAGCCTAGTCCAATAGAGACTGCGCTGTTCACAACGCCCTCCTTACTCACTCCGACTTGAGGGTTTTGTAGAGTCCCTACCAACTGCACTAAGCCGCCTAAATCAATGCCTGTTGTAATGCCTGATTTGTCTTGGGGATCGATCTTGATATTAATCACTTCCGTATTGAGATTCACATTGCCCGATAAGGCAACATCTAATCGATCAGTTTCTACACCAACGGAGTTCTTTAAAGGAATCATGCCATTAGTAAGAGGTAAATAAGCAACTGCACATTCCAGAATTGTATTGTTAGTCTTTTTGCGCATGGGATTGACGGCATCCAAAACTGTGATTATAAAATCTCCACCTTTATTGAGCAATTTGGAATCGAGAGTGGCATTGTTGATAGAGATCTGCAGCGCACCGTTTGAAGAGGCGGCCATCTGATGCAAACTTTTACCTTTACCCGATAGGTTAAAGGCAAGCTGAGTATTACCGCCACTCACTTTTGCGTTTGAGTCTGTGCTGGCAATAATTTGCTCGAGCGTAAATCCCTTGGCCATGCCCTTCATACTAACAAGCGGGCTAGCGCTATTGAATTGAGAAATCACTCCCTGAGCTTGAGCCTGACCTTTGCCAAGATCAAAGCTCATGCTACTCAGCTCAAGAATATCGTCTTTAAACAGCAGGCTCGCTTGCAGATTTTTAAATGGGGCTTGATCTGGAACGTTCAGCTCGGCAATATTGAAGCTTACTTTGCCATTAGCCTTAGGGATCAAGTCAAACGGTAATGGCTGGTCGCTAAAGAAATACTTCGCTTCGGACTTTTTGGGGGTAACTGGCTTCTTCATATTACTAGATGCGGAGACAGCGGCAGCGGCTACCAAGGGAATTAAATCAAAAGATTTAGAGCTCATTTTGAGATCAAATTGCGGCAGCTTCTTTGGGTTTTTATTAATCTGCCCATTGATATCCAACGCTTTACCGTTTAAGGAGAGATTGAAATCTAGTTTCATATTGACGGGAGCTTGATCCCAGTCGATGATGGCCTGACGTAAGGCACTGGTCTTGCCCTTCAAGAGCAATTTATAATTTTCGTACTGAAGATCCAATAAGACAGTTGTTTTACTGCCGCTACCTTCTAATAAAATTTGAGGCACTGTAATCAATTGCACAGAACTACCAACACCTTGATAGCTAATCTGCGCATCAGAACTATGAATGGAGGATATTGCTACAAAATTACTTTCACCGGATGGAGTATCTGTAGTTGCAGTATTTGCAGTAGTAGTTGAAGTAAGTGTATTTGTACTACTGCTATTTTTTGCATTGACTGAATCTGTTAGGCCACTCGGAGCAATGCTTGGTAGGCTTAAATCCCAGTTATCTTGCCCCGCTTTATTGGACTGCAAATGGAGCACTAGACCTTGGGCATTAATGCTGCTAATTTCTACGCGCTTTGCAAAGAGCGGTAATAACTTAATATCAAGCTCAACTTGTTTTAAGCTAAGCATCTGGGGATCGCTTGCCCATTGCGCATTACTTAAATTCACTTGCTCAGCCTTCAAACCAATCGAGGGAAAGAAAGTGAGGCTTACGGGACCTAAAATCGTCAAATCCCGCCCCGTGGCCTCTTTTACCGTAGAGCTCAAAAATTTTGTTAGTGCCCCCGTATTGATCGATGACACGGCATACCAAGAAATCAGGCTCCCTATACCCAATAGAGAGATGAGAACAATGAGAAATATTTTCAAGGGTTTGCTCATGATGTATTCATTCTATATCGGAGCAAAGTATGCGGTGGGGACCAAACTGAAATAGACAATCTGTTCCTGAAAGCCTGCTTCCTGAAGAAAGCCTAACGATACCGACTTAGGTGCTCGCCTTTTTCAATGCGGCATAAATCTGGTCCTTTAATAGCAATTTTTCTTTTTTTAAGGTTTCAATTTCCTCTGGAGTACCGGGTTCAGTAAAAGCCTCCATTCTTTGAATTTTCTGGTCCAAATGATTGTGTTTATCGAATAAATGAGAAAAGTGACGATCTGAAGTTTTCAGCTTGGTAATTAATTCACGATATTCAGGGAACATAGATTCTCTTCAAGTTAGGGTTGTGTATAAAGTTGTATAAGACTGCTTTTTTAGTTTATCAATGCCCCCGCTTTAGGACAATGGATTTAGTAATTATTTATATTTAAGCCCTGCC
>Ga0114959_10002854_pt1 | contig 13903 bp, 9 predicted proteins | sample C_130625_EF_Meta_FD_87317 | JGI IMG/M metagenome (GOLD analysis project Ga0114959, IMG submission 87317) | Freshwater microbial communities from Lake Croche, Canada to study carbon cycling - C_130625_EF_MetaG | ecosystem: Environmental > Aquatic > Freshwater > Lake | place: Lake Croche, Canada...
AAATTTTAGAATGACTTTTTGAGAGTCGACTAATTATAATTGAGAATAAATTGTGGGTTCAATGGAATATATGTAAGTTAGATAACATCAAAATCACCGCGCAATAAAACATTATCAAGCATTATATAGATGCAGAGTGCCTGCAAGAGCTGCAAAATGAAACAAATAAAAAAAGCCTGAACTATCAAACGGTAGCTCAGGCTTTTTTGATTCGACTTCTATTATTACTTAGCGTAATTTACTGCTCTTGTTTCGCGGATAACAGTAATTTTTATTTGTCCCGGATAAGTCATTTCAGTTTGAATGCGTTGTGATATGTCAAAAGATAATGCTTCGGCTGTTTTATCGTCTACTCTTTCGCTTTCTACTAATACGCGCAATTCTCGTCCTGCTTGTATAGCATACGTTTTTGTTACACCTGGATAACTCAATGCCAATGCTTCTAAGTCTTTTAATCGCTTAATATATGATTCAGCAATTTCACGACGTGCACCAGGGCGTGCACCTGAAATTGCATCACACACTTGCACAATTGGAGATATCATACTAGTCATTTCAATTTCATCGTGATGCGCACCTATTGCATTAATAACTTCTGGATGTTCTTTGAATTTCTCAGCTAACTGCATACCTAAAATAGCATGTGGCAATTCAGGTGCATCATCAGGCACTTTTCCAATATCATGTAATAAGCCAGCACGTTTTGCGAGCTTCACGTTCAATCCTAACTCTGCCGCCATAGTAGCACAAAGGTTGGCAACCTCACGACTATGTTGCAATAAGTTTTGTCCGTAGCTACTGCGGTATTTCATACGTCCAACCATACGAATCAACTCAGGGTTCAAACCATGAATACCTAAATCAATGGTGGTACGTTTACCAATTTCTACAATTTCTTCTTCAATTTGTTTGCGTGTTTTCTCTACAACCTCCTCAATACGGGCAGGGTGAATACGGCCATCAGTAACCAACTGGTGTAATGCCAAACGTGCAATTTCACGTCGCACAGGGTCAAATCCCGAAAGGATAATTGCCTCAGGCGTATCATCTACAATAAACTCAATACCTGTTGCTGCTTCAAGGGCACGGATGTTGCGTCCTTCGCGGCCAATAACACGCCCTTTCACATCATCATTTTCGATGTTGAATACGGTCACTGAATTTTCAACAGCATGCTCAGTTGCAACACGTTGTATGGTTTGAATTATAATTTTCTTAGCTTCTTTGTTTGCTGTTAGCTTAGCCTCTTCCATAATGTCCTTGATATGACTCATGGCCATTGTTTTAGCCTCGCCTTTCAAGGATTCTACTAATTGTGCTTTCGCATCTTCGGCTTTCAAGCCAGAAATAGTTTCTAGTTGCTTTACTTGTTGTTGATGAAACTTATCAACTTCAACTTGCTTTTTGTTCAGGTTTTCAATCTGAATTTGCATGGTTTGCTTAATTGAATCAGCTTCAGCTTGTTTCTTTTGTGCTTCCTCAATTTTTTGTGCTAGTGTTGTGTCTTTTTGCTTAATCTTATTTTCTTCAACTACTAATTTTTGTGTGCGTTCTTGTAAAGCATTGTTTTTTTCGGTAATTTGTTTTTCGTGCTCAGTTTTTAATTGTAAGAATTTTTCTTTGGCTTGTAAAAGCTTTTCTTGTTTAAGCATTTCTCCTTTGCTTTCAGCATCTTTTAATTTCGCTTCGGCCTCTGCCTCTAATTTCAAAGCATGCTGTTTAATTTTTTCTGCATCTGCTGCAGCTTGTTTTTTTAATACTGATGAAGCTATGAAGTATCCTACAGCAACACCAACTATTATAAAAACAATTGAAAATATATCCATAATGTTGTTTTATTATGGCAAGAACGTAGATAATAAGTATTGAAAAGAGAACTAATTTATGAGCTAAAACATTTATTAGTTAAGGGTTTTACAATGCAGTTAAGATTGTAAGTAAACAATATATTATATGTATATAAAATCATTTTATGTCTTTTCAAATACCTAAATCGTCAAACTCTTACCTGATTTTTATTTGATTTAATTATTTGAGGCGAATATATATAAAATTAATAAACTCAAAATTTGTTGATTGAATCTACAATTTGCTTTTACTTTGATACTACTATAATGCTATTGGCATTTTTTACCTGCCGAAATACTTTTGAGTATTAATCTTTTTTAGTGATCATCATGAATAAAACTAATTTAATTTTTTTAGCGGTAATTCTTATTTATACAAATATAAATGCCCAACCAGGTTTAGATTGGCAACACAATATAGGCGGTTTGGTTGACGACAGAGCCAATGGAATTGCTATTGATATTCAAGGAAATATTTATGTTGTTGGTGCTTTTGAGGGTACGGTAGATTTTGACCATTCTGCATCTGGCAACTTCAGTTTGATGTCGCGGGGTGCTAAAGATGCATATTTAATGAAGTATAGTGCTGCTGGTAATTTTATTTGGGCGCGCGCTTTTGGTGGTTACGGATATGATGAAGCACGAACAGTAAGAGTGGATAACAACGGGAATATTTTTGTTGGCGGAATTGTTAACACAGTTGGCGGTTCGGCTTCTAGTGAAGATACTCATACTTACTTTTATACTAATGCAGGACTAACAACTTACATTGCATGTCTTGGCCAATCAGATGTTGTAATTGCAAAATATAATAGTAATGGTTCTCTACTTTCACAAAAACTTTTTGGCGGAATTAAATCCGATTTTATTGAAGACATTGACCTTGACCCACAAGGAAATTTGTTTGTAGCTGGTAACTTCTATGAAACTGTTGATTTGGACCCCGGACCCGATAGCACAATTTATACTTCAATAACTGGACTTGGCAGCCCATCATCGGACATTTACTTCTCAAAATTCGATAATAACTTAAATTTTATATATGGGAAAAGGATTGGAGGCAATGCATTTGATAATGCTCTGGCAATTGCCACTAGTAGCAATGGAGATTTTTATATTTCAGGGACGTTTGCCTCACTTGCCGATTTTGATCCTTCAGCTGCTGGATTTGTCTCATTACAATCAAATATTTATTCAGATGCTTTTATTGCAAAATATGATTCGTTGGGTAATTTTATATACGTGAACCATGTTGCAGGCACAAACACACAATATGCAACAGATTTAAAAGTTGGAAGTAATGGTGATTATTATGTTTCATTTTATTCGCAAGGAAACATTTATTTCAACTATAACAGTGCAACCCCTGATACAATAATCAGCGCAGGAGGTGTGGATGCTTACCTTTCAAAATATAATAGTTCAGGCACACTTTTGTGGAAAAATGCAATAGTAGGAAATGGCTCTGAAATTTGCGAAGCTATTAATTTAGATAATCAAGATAATGTTTATGTAGCGGGAGTATTCTATAGTCCAAACTTAGTTTTTGGAAGTGCTAACTCAAATACCCAAATAATTCATCCTGTTTCAACTACACAATATGTAAATAATATTTTTTTAGCCAAATATGATAATGGAGGAAATGTGCTATGGGCAAAGGCTTTCGGCGATGCAACACAATTTGCTGAAGCACATGCAATTGTTGTTGAACCTTCAACTAATGAGATTATAATGGTAGGATATTCATCAGGAACTAACATTGATTTTGATCCAACATCACAAACTAACTCATTTATGACTGCTGGTTACATAGATGGATTAATTGTAAAATTTTCTCCTTGTGCTATTAACGTTTCCGTTTCCTTTAACACGGATAGCTTAACTGCTGCTACAGGATATCAATCATACCAATGGTATGATTGTGTTAACAATGTTGCAATTTTGGGAGCAAATCAAAATGTATTTCATCCTTCAACAATTGGGCAATATAAAGTAGTTATGTCAGGTATTGGTGGCTGCACCGACACAAGTTCATGTATATCAGTAACAAATTTACCAACATGCATTATTAATAGTTCACTTTCATTCTTAAATGGTGATACACTAAAAGTAACTGAAATAAATGGCTTTTATCAATGGGTAAAATGCCCAAATTACAATGCAATTATTGGTGCAACAAACAGAACAATAAAACTAACGCAGGCAGGCAATTATGCATGTATTGTAACACTTTCACCTTCATGCAAAGACACCTCAGTTTGTTATTCATTTGGATTAGGAATAGCCGAACAGAATTCCAAAATAAATGTAAGAGTGGCACCTAATCCTAACACCGGCAAGTTTGATGTTTATTTTGAAAATACAAATCATCGAAACTATAAAGTGAATATTTTAGATATGAGCGGAGGAGTATTATATGCCGAAGTAAAACAAATGAATAATTACCTTAATGTGGATGCAACAAACTTGGCTGAAGGTTTTTATTTTATCAATATCATTGATACCAAAACAGGAATAATGGAAAGTAAAAAGTTCGTGAAACTTATTCCGTAAAACAATAAGATGCTAACTTGATGATAGAGATGTAAGTTCCAAATCATCCCAATTGATAAACAGAATTGTTATTGAAACAATTCTGTGTTTTTAGCACAATCCTTAATAAATCAAAAACAAAATCAATTACATTTCAGTTTATACACCATATTGTTACTTTCGCACAATTATTAAAAAAAAGAATGGCTAAAAAGAAAATAGTGTCAGATGAGTCGGAAATTCTGACAGATGCAATTATAAAAGGGATGCAAGAACTAAAAGCTCAAAACATTGTTGTTTTAAATATGAGAAAGTTAGAGTCAACTATCACTGATTTCTTTATTATATGCAATGGAGAGAGCAATACACAAGTTGATGCAATTGCAAATTCAATTCGTAAAGAAGTACAAAAAGCTGTTGGCGAACCACCATATCACGAAGAAGGTTTTTCTAATTCGGAATGGATATTGCTTGACTACATAAATGTGGTTGCTCACATTTTTCAGCCTCAGCACCGCAAGTTTTATAATCTTGAAAAATTATGGGCCGATGCAGAATTCAAAGAAATTGCTGCTTAACTAAATTTATTGAACTATTTAAACAATATGGATAATCCTAAACAAGAAACACCAAACAACAAAACCAAGCAGGAAATTAATAACGAACGCAATAATCCATTCAACCAAAATAAAAAGAAAAAACCCACTAATGGTGGCTTTAATTTTTATTGGATTTATGGAATTGTAATTGTCATATTTATTGCAATTTCGATGTTCAATTTTGATGGATCTATCAAAGAGGTAGAATATCAAAAATTTGAAAACGAAATGCTTTTGCAAGATGACGTGCAAAAAGTAATCATCGTAAATAAAGAGTACGCTGAAGTTTACATTAAGTCAGCATCAAAAAACAAACCTCAGTACCAAGTTTTACAAAAAAAGAAAGGCGATGGTGCTGATTATTTGATTAAAAACATTGGTTCTTATGATTCGTTTGTTGATAATATTAAAGAGGCGCAAATTGCCAAAGGCATACAGCGTAATCAGTTTGTTGACGTAGTAAGCGAAAGTCGCAAAAACTGGGGCTTAGATATTTTAGAATACCTATTACCAATTATTTTAATGATTGGTTTGTGGATGCTAATTATGCGTCGAATGACTGGTGGTGCAGGCGGTGGTGCAGGTGGAGGAGCTGGTGGTTCAATATTTAATATTGGAAAATCACGTGCTAGCCTTTATGATGCTGAAGATAAAGTAAAAATAACTTTTGCTGATGTTGCTGGTCTTGAGGAAGCTAAAGAAGAAGTTGAAGAAATAGTTTCATTCCTTAAAAACCCTTCAAAGTTTACCAACCTTGGTGGTAAAATACCAAAAGGAGCACTACTAGTAGGCCCTCCTGGCACAGGTAAAACATTACTTGCAAAGGCTGTAGCTGGCGAAGCTAATGTTCCGTTCTTTTCTTTATCAGGCTCTGATTTTGTGGAGATGTTTGTAGGTGTAGGTGCTGCGCGTGTACGTGATTTATTTGTTCAAGCAAAAGCAAAAGCACCTTGTATAATTTTTATTGACGAGATTGATGCTGTTGGACGTTCACGTGGAAAAGGACAAATGACAGGAGGAAATGATGAGCGTGAAAATACATTGAATTCCTTACTAGTAGAAATGGATGGTTTCGGCACAAACTCTGGAATCATTATTCTTGCTGCAACAAATCGTCCTGATGTTTTAGATTCTGCCTTACTTCGTCCGGGTCGTTTTGACCGTATGATTAGTGTTGACAAACCAGATATTGTAGGACGCGAAGCAATTTTTAAAGTACATCTAAAACCACTTACCTTATCTGAAGATGTAAGTCCTTTGGATTTGAGTAGTCAAACACCTGGTTTTGCTGGTGCTGAAATTGCAAATGTTTGTAATGAAGCAGCGTTAATTGCAGCACGTAAAGGAAAAGATAAAGTAGATAGAAAAGATTTTGAAGATGCTATTGACCGCGTTATTGGAGGGCTTGAAAAGAAAAATAAATTAATATCACCTGAAGAGAAGAAAATTGTAGCTTATCATGAAGCAGGACATGCAATTGTTGGTTGGTTTCTAGAGCACACCGATCCATTAGTAAAAGTAAGTATAGTTCCAAGAGGAATTGCGGCCTTAGGATATGCCCAATATTTACCAAAAGAGCAGTTCTTATACACTACTGAGCAAATGATTGATAGTATGTGTATGGCTTTAGGCGGACGTGCTGCAGAAGAAATTATTTTTAATAGAATATCAACGGGTGCTTTAAGTGATTTAGAACGTATCACCAAAATGGCTTACAGCATGGTAACCATGTATGGCATGAATAAAAAAATTGGAAATATTTCTTTTTATGATCCTAAAGGTGGTGAATATGGATTTACTAAACCATACTCAGAAGCTACCGCAAAAACAATAGATGAGGAAGTTCGCGAAATGATTGAAAGTGCATTTGTAAGGACTAAAAATCTTTTAAAAGAAAAATTACAACAATTAGAAATTGTTGCCCAAGAATTACTTAGCAAAGAAGTAATATTTCAAAAAGATTTAGAACGGTTATTAGGCCGTCGTCCATATGATAAAGAAGTATTACAACCAATTCCAATTAATATAAATCCAAGCACAGATATAGCTTAGTTGGTAATATTATATCAAACATACTTAAACAGCAGAATTTTATTTCTGCTGTTTTTTTTGGTTTTACTTCAAGAAAGTTAATGAGTATATTACTATAAAACATGAATTATAAATTTCAAACTTAATTGGCTGAATGTTTTATACTATAACGATTATTAACTAACAAAAGGACGATTATAGAAACCAAATATTATTTTTGCCAACCTTGATTTAAATATGACTCCAGATAATAGAATTGACATACAAAAATTACCAAACCATGTAGCTATAATTATGGATGGTAACGGACGTTGGGCAAAAAAAGTTGGCGAAGAAAGAATATTTGGACACCAAAATGGAGTTAAATCGGTAAAAGAATGTACCGAAGCCGCTGCTGAACTTGGCATTAAATATCTTACTCTTTATGCCTTTTCTACCGAAAACTGGAATCGCCCCAAGGAAGAAGTTGACGCACTCATGGCTTTGTTAGTGCATACCATCAATTCTGAAACTGAATCGTTAAACAAAAACAACATTCGCTTACATGCAATAGGTAATTTAGACAGTTTACCAATCGAAACTCGTAACGAATTAAACCAAGCTATTGAAAATACTAAGAACAATACGCGCCTAAACTTAGTGTTGGCTTTGAGTTACAGTAGCAAGTGGGAAATAATTAATGCAATACAAAACATAGCACAAAGCGTAAAAAATAATGAGTTGAATATTAGTGATATAAACGATGACCTTTTAAGCGCACATCTTACCACTAAAAATATTCCCGATCCTGAATTACTGATTAGAACAAGCGGCGAATTAAGAATTAGTAACTTTTTATTGTGGCAATTAGCATACAGCGAATTATATTTTACCGACAAGCTTTGGCCTGAATTTACAAAGCAAGATTTTTACGATGCTATTGCTGATTTTCAGCAACGCGAGCGTCGTTTTGGGAAGACCAGTGAACAGTTATTTCAATCATAAAATTACTTTCTTGAAAAAATTAAAGTTTATACTAGTAATCTTAATTGCTATTAATGCAAGAATAAATAACGCCAGTGCTCAAATTATTTTGGGTAGTAGCGATTTAAATATTGATTTTGCAAACCCTAAAGACTATGAACTTGGTGGCATAACCATTGAGGGTACAAACTTTTTGGATAAGAATATGCTTACAGAATCTACTGGACTTATTGTTGGCGATAAGATTACAATTCCGGGACAAAAAACTGCAAAAGCTTTACAGAATTTATGGGAAATGAATTTGTTTGCTGATGTAAAAATTTACGCAATCAAAATCCAAAACAAACAAATATTTTTAAGAATTGATGTTGAAGAACGTCCGCGTTTGGCTAAATTCTCATTTACTGGATTGAGACATTCTGAATCTGATGATGTTCGTGATAAGATAAAATTGATTAGAGGCAAAATTGTAACAGAGAACTTAGTTGTAAATACCGAAAATAGAATTAAGAATTTTTTTGTTGATAAAGGGTATTTTGATTGTGAAGTAAACATCACTCAAAAAAGAGATACAACATCAGTAAACGGAGTTGTTTTATTTATCAATGTAAAGAAAAACAAGAAAATTCGAATCAAAGAAATTCAGTTTGTGGGTGCCAATCAAATGAATGTTGGGAAGCTAAAGCGCACCATGAAAGAAACCAAAGAATATAAATGGTGGAATATTTTTAAACAGTCGAAATATATAGATGAAAATTTCCAAAAAGACAAGCAAAGCATTGTAGATAAATATAACAACAAAGGTTTTCGAGATATAAGAATTACTGGAGATACAGTTGTAAGAGTTGACAAAAGGTATGTAAAACTAATTGTGAAACTTGATGAAGGCAAAAAGTTTTATTTTAGAAAGATTGAATGGGTAGGGAATACCAAGCATACAAATAAGGAATTAAATGATAGGTTAGGCATTAAGCGAGGGGATATATTTAATCAGTCATTGCTTGATTCTCGTTTACAAATGAGTCAAGATAGTCGTGATATTTCATCGTTATATATGGATGATGGATATTTATTTTTTCAGGTAACTCCTGTTGAAGTGGTGGTTGAAAATGATTCAATTGACTTTGAAATGCGCATTTATGAAGGCAAGCAAGCAACCATTAATAAAATCATTTTAAAAGGAAATACCAAAACAAACGACCGTGTGGTGATGCGCGAAATACGCACCAAGCCGGGGCAATTATTTAACCGCTCCGATATTATTCGTACGCAACGCGAGTTATCTCAATTGCGTTATTTTAACGAACAAAAATTGGGTGTAAATCCAAAACCAAATCCGCAAGATGGCACTGTTGATATTGAATATACTGTTGAAGAAAAACCATCTGACCAAGTGCAGCTGCAAGCAGGTTGGGGTAACAAATCAATTATTGGAACTCTTGGTTTGACATTTAATAATTTCTCAACTAAAAACTTTTTTAAGAAAGATGCTTGGAAACCTTTACCAGCAGGCGATGGACAAACGCTTGCACTTAGTGCCCAATCATCAGGCTTTCAATATCAATATTATAGTGCAAACTTTGTAGAGCCTTGGTTAGGCGGCAAAAAGCCAAATTCATTTAGTATTTCCTCAAGTCATTTAAAAAGAAGTAATAACTATACATTTGTTAAAAATTCAGACCCTGCAGCGCAATATTTTACCATAACAGGTTTAACCTTTGGATTAGGCAAACGCTTGAAAAAACCAGATGATTATTTTCAATTATACCAAGAAATTACCATACAACAATATTTCTTGAAGAACTATGCAGGAGTTTTTGATTTTTCATACGGTAAAGCAAATGAAATCAACTACAAATTTGTATTGTCACGTTCATCAAATGATGCGCCTATCTATCCTCGAAGTGGTTCTAACTTAACTGCTACAGCTATTTTTACACCTCCATTTTCACTCTTAAGAAATTCAACTGAAAGCTCTCAAAACTATTATAAGGTTAATGACGGAAAAACCAAATGGGTAGAATATTATAAATGGAAATTCTCTTCAGCATGGTACACCGAAATATTCCCGAAATTTGTAATGGCTGCTAAATTTGGCATAGGTTATTTAGGCCGTTATAATAATAAAATGGGTTACTCACCGTTCCAACGATTTGTGTTGGGAGGCAGTGGATTAGGATATTATAATTTTGGTGGAAATGAAATTATAGCTTTGCGCGGATATGATGACCAAAAAGTTTCAAGCACTGGTGGTGACATAGCAATTAGCAAATACACTTTAGAGTTTAGGTATCCTCTTTCATTAAATCCTTCAGCAACTATATATGCATTAGGCTTTACTGAGGGTGGTTACACTTTCGCAACCAAAAAAGAATTCAACCCTTTTAGCGTTGCTAAGTCATCAGGAGTAGGTGTAAGGGTATTTTTACCTATGTTTGGTTTACTTGGTTTAGATTACGGTTGGCCAATTGACCCTTTTATGCAAAGGCAAGGAACACCTGCACAAAAAGGACAAATACATTTTACTATAGGTGCTAATATCGGTGATTTGTAATATGAATAATTTTGGCACGTTTTTTTCTAAGCACGTTTCGCATTTATAAAAAATAAAAAAATGAAAAAGATAATCATCACCACCATTACTGCACTAGCAATAAGTTTTGGAGCATCAGCTCAAAAGTACGCTTATGTTGATACTGAATATATATTGGCAAACATTCCTGAATATAAATCTGCGCAAAGCCAAGTAGATAATATTTCGGTGCAATGGCAAAAAGAAATTGAAGCCAGGTATTCTGAAATTGATAAGATGTACAAAGCTTTTCAGGCTGAGAGTATTTTACTTACTGAAGACATGAAGAAAAAACGTGAAAATGAAATCATCACAAAAGAAAAAGAAGCCAAAGAATTACAAAAACAGCGCTTTGGAGTTGACGGTGATTTATTCAAGAAACGCCAAGAGTTGGTTAAACCTATTCAAGATAAAATTTACAATGCCATTAAAGCCTTAGCAACTAAAGGAACTTATGCTGTTATATTCGATAAATCAAGTGATTTGAGTATGCTATATACAAATCCTAAATTTGATAAAAGCGATGATATACTTTTAGGTATGGGATACAAGAAAGGAAAACGTGAAGACGATTCTAAACCAGCCGGTGGAGCAGGAGGCGGCTCAGATAAACCAGCCGGAGGAAAATAAATAAAATACATTCTAAAGAGATTGTGAATTCTAAAAATCCTTGAATTAATTTTCAAGGATTTTTTTTGATTAGTAGGGAATAAGTTTGTAGTTGCCTTCATTAGTTTTGAGCCAACTTCTTATCAAATCTGTTGTATCCGGATGATATGTTTGCTTTTGTATTATCTCTTTTAATTGCTCGGGATGCGTTATTTGTTCACTCTTTTCAAAATATCCATATCCTAAATACTTTCTGTTTTCAATTACAATAAACGACTGTTCTTGGTGGTTTTTGCCTCTATCAAACACAATAAAATTTGGATGCTTAAATGTGTAATCAAATAGAATTTCTGATACACGTTTGTTATAAACTTCAACGCTTTCAATACCTGCACAAACTCCGTTACACTTTTTTATTTGATGATTGAAACAAATACTACTTTCATTGTTTAGGGTTGTATATTGCAAGCAAAGCGTTTTGTCTTCAATCCATCGTTCAAGAGTTTCGCGGGCGGTAGCATATTTAGTAAATGAAACCAACACATTATCTGCATTTGAAAATTCTTGTATTCTCAAATTAGTAATCCCTTCATTGTCCTTAAACCAAACTATACTATGAGAAAATATATCGGCTTTGCGCATTACATTGTAAGCAGGTTTGTGGTTTTTAATTTCATCCGACTCGTGCAGCAATGCTATTAGTTCACTACCTGTTTTTATGAAATCTACATCCATCATTTCAAAAAGCATTTTCTTACTTTTGTTTGTAGTTCCTGTAAAATGACTTACAGCACGGTTATACATGTTTTTACTTTTTCCTACGTAAATAATATTTTTATCCTTATCTAAATAGTAATAAACACCACATTCTTCAGGCAATTTATCTAGTATGTACTTTTTAATTCCATCAACCCTGCGCTTATTTAACTCAGTAACTCCCTTATTTTTGTATATAGGGTTTGTTGCTTTTTCTTTTAATAATAGTTCAAATAATTTAACGGTTGCTTGTGCATCTCCTTCTGCACGGTGCCTGTCATTTACTGCAATTCCTAATTGCGCACAGAGTTTACCAAGGCTATAACTCATTTTGCCAGGAATTAATTTTCTGCTTAATTGAACGGTACAAAGTGTTTCGCGTTTGTAGCTAAATCCTAATGAAGCAAATTCCTCACGTACAAAATTGTAGTCAAATTTTGCGTTATGAGCTACAAAAACACAGTCTTTTGTAATGGCTTCAATTTGTTTTGCAACCTCATAAAATTTAGGTGCATCGGCAACCATTTCGTTATTTATGCCCGATATATTAGTATACATCGGCGCTATATAACATTCAGGATTTAGAAGTGTAGAAAATCTATCAACCAATGTTAAACCGTCATGCACTAAAATGCATATTTCAATGATGCGCGACTTTTGGTAATTGAATTTACCCCCGCAAGTTTCAATATCTATTATGGCAAACATTATTTTTCAATAATAGTATTTTTTTATACTGAATACCTAAACCTAAATAATTTACTTTGCATTACTAATTAAGTTCAATCTTGAAATAATGAAATTAATTTGAAATAATACAAATGAGAGCTGACATTAAAAGTGAAGAGGATATTACATTATTGGTGCATTCATTTTATGATAAATTATTGCTCGATGAATTTATGGCGGTTCATTTTCATGGTTTAGATTTGAAGCATCATTTTCCTCGCATCATTGATTTTTGGAGTTTGATTTTGTTAGATAAAATGGGTTATACAAGCAATGTGTTTGATAAACATATTCATTTGAATATAAACCAACAGCATTTTGACAGATGGGTACAGTTGTTTTCTGAAACTGTTGACGAATTGTTTGAGGGCGAAAAAGCAAACTTTGCCAAGCAGCGCGCGGTAGTACTAGGTTATACATTTGGTAGCAAAATGGATAGCTTGCATAGGTAATGTTTTTTGTCAAAATGTAAATTTCTTCAATTTAATGAAATCAATTAAAATTTAGCATCGCTGCTGATGACCCAAATCATAAAGCTTTTTGTATTTTAAATATGTTGCATAAGCTGATATGTTGCATATTCTAAAACCTGCTGCACCGTCTAAGAATCCAAGCTTAAAAAAATAATCTCTAATAAATTTATTGATGGGATTGAAGTATATTTTAAATAGGTTTGATTTTATACCTTTTTCAAAATAAGCCTTTGCGGAAATACTGGTAAAATATTCAATCTGCTTATAGTGGTCGGCAAGGGTATTGTAGCTGTAATGCAGAATATCGCCATTCAAATGTTGTTTGGTAGAATCATCATTCATAAAATATTCGTCATGCGGATTAATGCCTCCCCAAGCGCCTTTTGTGCTGTTCCAAAGTCTTAGTTTAGTATCGGGATACCAACCACAATGCTTTACCCAGTGTCCACAATAGTTGGTTAATCGGTTCATTGTGTAACCATCCCATTGCCAATTTTCTTTTACTTTAAGTATCTGTTGTTCTAGCGTTGCGTCAATTGCTTCGTCGGCATCAATCGAAAAAATGTGCGTGTATTTTGCTTGAGTAATAGCAAAGTTTTTTTGTTGGATATGTCCCTCAAAAATATGTTCAACAAACCTGACACCAAGTTCTAAGCAAATTTGTTTTGTTTTATCTTTAGAGTATGAATCCACAACAACAATATCATCGGCAATTTTTTTAATTGAATTTATGCACCTTGCAATATTATTTTCTTCGTTGTAGGTAATTATTACTACACTAAGTTTAATCTG